>Ga0310915_10000872_pt1 | contig 15054 bp, 13 predicted proteins | sample GREbulkMGAN111_FD_202508 | JGI IMG/M metagenome (GOLD analysis project Ga0310915, IMG submission 202508) | Lab enrichment of tropical soil microbial communities from Luquillo Experimental Forest, Puerto Rico - GRE.bulkMG.AN111 | ecosystem: Environmental > Terrestrial > Soil > Tropical forest >...
ATTCCATCACGTTTTCAGCACGTTTTTGCGACAGGTCCTGATTTGAGGTGATGCCCTGGCGCGCCAGCGCCGGACCGACCGGCTTATTGTCGGTGTAGCCAGCCACAAGGATCTTGTTCTGCTGCGTAGGCGCCAACTTCGCCGCCATATTTGTGATAATCTGCTTTCCTCGATCGCTCATCTGCCAGCCGCCCGACGGGAATAGCAAATCGCTGTTGACGGTGTATTTGATCGCTCCTTGCAGCCGACAGATCTGCGCCTTATCGGCAGCAACCTGCGCCGACAACGCCGCGTTCTGCTTCTGAAGCTGCTGATTTTGCGCCTGAAGTTGGTCGTATGCGCTCTGGGAGACGCACGCGGAGAGGAGGACAGATGCCATAAGCGGCAACAGCAGGCCACCGCGTTTCAGATCATGTGCCATTGCTTTACGGTTCCCCCATGGGTTGATGAACAGAGCCCGAAAAGTTCGCGGAAGTCCTAACACCCGATCCGTGCGCCTGCAACAGCGGCCTGATTTCCCTGTCGCCTATGGTCCGGTCAGCTGCTGGTACAGCGCTGGATTGACGGACACCGATGATCGGGTCCACCGGCAGTGAGATCGTCTTACCGGTCTTGCGTCCGCGGACTTCGAGCACGTAAAAGTGACCGCGGACCAACCGATTTAGACGAGAAATGCGAGCGTGTGGCCGAAGTTGCGATCGACGGCGCCCCAACTCTATTGGTGCACAGACATCATAGCAGCGGCATCCCGCTGTCGCCGCGCCGCGCCGGTTTTCAAATTTGAGGCTCTTGGTTTAACGCGGCGAACGGCTTGCCGCCGGCCTCTCACTGGTCGGCGCCTCTCGCGGAACCAACAGTTCGAATCCGCCTCTCTCCGGCGGAGAGTCACGCGAACTTCCGGTGCCTGAGCCGCGGACATACGTGGCCGCACGTATTGTCCTGGTGCACCAATAGCCAAAACTATCGTGGCAAATGCCCGGTGATAGGCTTGCCCAAATCCCGCCAAGAGCCTGGTCAGACGCAGCGGGCGCTGGAAGCTAAGAAAAGCCGGCGCCGAACCCCATATCCGACGCCGGCGAGGTGCCGGCGATTTCTGATCAGGGCCGACTGGTAATGGGGCTGCCGGTGATGTTGCTGCCCTGCGCCCCGCTTTCCTGTCTTGCCGAGGTCGAGATCGGTATGGCGCTATTTGTTGGTGGCGCGAGTCGCCTGCAGGCGGGCCATGCTCGCGCGAGCGCCCGGAGGAATTCCCGGTCCTCCGCCAATAGGGCTTTGACGTCGATCGTCCCAGACTCAACCTTCCTGTTGGTCATGGTGTGCATCCTCGCCAAAGGCGCCGGTGATTGCGATATCACCCGCATACCATGACCATCACCTCAGCGGCTTTCGCCGAACCTCCCCGACCCACCCGAACTGAGCCGCACCAGGGGAGCTGACCTTTCTTCAGGAGATTATCATGAGCATGTTCACAAAGCTCCCTAGCGAGTTCTACGATGCCGCGGCTTTTGACGGGTTCTCGTCCGATCGAGATTTCCACCGCGGCACCGCGAAGGCGATGGCGTGGCTCTCTCAGCTTGCGTACGAAACCGATGAACCCAAGAAAATCGAAGCCATACTAAGTACCTGGAAGCTTCGTCTCGTCGAAGAAGTGATCTCAGAACTCCGGTCAGTGCTGCCCATGGCCAGCACCCATGCTTTCGTGGCGGCGGGGCGCGGCGCCACGTTTATCACTTTCGCCGGCACCGATCCGGTTGTGTTGGCGAACTGGATCAGCGATTTCGATACGCATCTCACAGCTACGGGAGTAGCGGAGGGGTACGCCGAAGCCGCCTCGATCGTTTTGGACCGAATCAGGGAAACAGCGACGAAAAGACCAAACCCTGAGAAGAAACTCTTTGTTGGCGGCCACAGCTTGGGGGGAGCGCTTGCCGTCGTTACGGCATCAAGCCTGGCTCCAAATGCCGCCACCACCGTAGACGCGGTCTATACGTTCGGCATGCCGCGACCCGGGAGCGGCGACTTTGCACGCGATTACAACACCGCTTTGGGGATCCGCACTTATCGCCTGGTGCACGGAGACGACCTCGTTCCGAGCGTAGCGCCCAGCGAAATGGGATTTCGACACGTTGGTCGCTATCTACATTGCGTGCGCCAGGGAAGGTTTGACGAGCGGGATCTAGCAACCGATACGCTCTCTGACGATCCACAGTTTGTTGAGGGTGTGGCGGGCGAAATCAGAGACTTCTTGCATTCCCCGGTCGGGGCAGCAAGCGCCGCAGCAGCACAACTGCGTCTGGCTGCCGAGGTGGCTGTCGGTCAGGTGCCACCAGGGACACGGACCGACCCTGGCGGCATTCTGATCGAACTATTGCCGCCACGAATTCGCGACCACATGCCCGACCGCTACTGCCGCGCACTCGAATGAGAGGTCTGCCTCCGGTAGCGCAGTCAGAAAGCCCGGAATCTCACCTGGGACCGCTTCAAAGCGGTATTGGCCCTCGAGCCACACTCTGCCGGAAGCGGCGCCGAATCCGTAGGTCTCGGCGAATCCTGTTGTGTCAGGGAAGCTGAGGATGGGGGGAATACGGGCGTAGCCGGCGGTGGCATCGATCGTCATGCGGGCTCCCTAAAAAATCGGCGCGACTTCAAAGAAGCGTGCGACTCGTTGTTCGCGGCTCAAGCCGACACCTGGCATAAAGGATGAGACATATCCACGTTGAGAGCGCCCGCAAAGTGCACATGAGGAGCAATTTCTCGCTGAGTTAAATAGATGGCGAATCTCGCCTCGACAGGTTTCGTCGGCGAGGACGGGATGCGCGATGGACGCCGCCAAGAGAGGCGGCAATCCATCAAGCCGCGAGACATAAGCCCCCAGTCGCGGCTGCGGCTGAACCCCTGCTTTGGGGTCGCTTACATCGCACACCTGAGCTATCGCCTCGCCGCCAGCTTCGCGAATTGCCAGCACTGCCGCGTCGGGTGGATCAAGATCACATAGGCTCACCCGTGCGCCCTCGGCGGCCAGCGCCTTGGCATAAGTGGCGCCGATGCCTTGTGCCGCACCGGTAACGATCGCCACCGTTCCGTTCAATCGTGCCATCGGTACTCCCTCCTTGCCGGGCGGCGAAGACCAAGACTAAGGCAATGTGATCCCGCTCTCTCGGCTGACCAGGAAGAGATTGCGCCGCTCGAAGAACTCGAGCGCGATAAAGGCGAGCGCCTCAGGCCGAGCGGCACCAATAGCGCAGTTGGCGTCATAGACGAACATGAAGTTGCAATCGGGCAGCAGCGCGCGATAGCGATCGCCGGCATCGGACTTGTCCTCGGTGCCAGCGAGCATGAGCACCGGACGAGTCACCTGGCGATAGGCTTCATCCGGGACGCCAGCGGGGGCTGCCAGCACAACTTGAACCGATCTCCGCCTGAGGTTCGAGTGTCAGCCACAACGCGACCGGCGCCCTCGCCCAGCAGGTCGAAGCGCACGATGCCCAGGTCTGCCACCGCGCCGCCTCCCGCGGCGTGGCGTCCGCCGATACCGTGAAGACGATGACGTCCCACGGGCACCGGTATTGGCACGCCTGACTACGCCCAGGCTGGCTGCATCCTGCTGTGGGACCACAACCCCAGCGCCTCGCTGCTCGCCTCAACGAAGCGGAGGATTGGTCGCAGCGGCGCCGGCTACTCGGCGGCGGCCTGCGCGGGCTCGATGAACCGCGAGATCCACTTGTTGCGGCGCTTGAGCCCGTCGCGATACATCTCCTCGAACTCGGCCGGTGGGAAAGAATGCGTTGAGGGCCGGTCGAGCAGAGTCTCCATCCATGCCTTCAGCCGCGGATACTTCTCGATATGGCCCAGCTTCTTGACTCGATCGAGAAAGTAATAGCGCTGCAGGAACGGCGCATAAGCGGCGTCCACAAGCGAATATTTGGCGCAATTGAAGAACGGACCGCTGCCTTGCTTTTCGAGTGCTCTCTCGAGCCGTTCGAACGGCACCGGGATCTGCTCTGCTGCCTTGTTGTAGTCGGCCTCGGTGTCGGCATAGGCGGTTGCCGTTACGGTGCTGGCGAAGGTCGGCACGTAGTCCGTCCAGGCGCGGTTGATCGCCCGCTCGATTGGGTCTTCGGGATGCAGCCGCGGCGTGATCGTCTCGTCGAGATACTCGTTGATTGCATTTGACTCGAACAACGATACCTTGTCGTCGACCGTGAGCGCCGGGACCTTCTTGTGCGGCGAGATCGCGAGGAACCAGTCGGGCCGGTTGTCGGGCTCGATATGCCGGAGCTCGAAGTCGACCTTCTTCTCGCGGAATACGATCGCCGAGCGCTGCACCCACGGGCAGGTCTTGAAGCTGACGAGCATGTATTTGGGCATGGCGTTCTCCGGGAATTTTCCGAAAAGGACTCCCATGATCGCATGCGCGCCGGCCGCGGTTAAGCACAAATCGCGCCGAGGATCTTGCCCTTCTGCATTGTCTGGAGGATGAGCCGGGGCCGGCGCTCCGCCTCTTCGCTTAGACGCTTGCCTGCCTTAAAACCGAAAGGATTGCTGGACCGGTGGCGGCGGATCGAGGTGAACGCCCTCCAGCGCGAGCATGCGCCTCTTGGCCGCCGAGCCACCCGGCGCGGAAAACCCCGCCGGCCGCCAGGACCCTGTGGCAGGGGATGATCAGGGCCACCGGATTCCTGGCCATGGCTTTGCCGACATCGCGCGCGGCTTCCGGCCCGGCGCCGAGCTCCTTTGCTAGATTGCCATAGGTCGTCGTGTAGCCCCATGCGACCCGGCGCGCCGCTTCATAGATGCGCTCCAAGAGTGGGTCCGGTTCACCGAGGTCCTTTGTCGAGGTTGTAAAGGACCTGATTGGTCGCGCAGCGATCGCCGTGCGGAACACGGAAGAGGTCTTCCATGTCACTGGTTTTGAAGTTGGACACGCCCCAGGCGTGAATCTTCCCGGCCGCGCGTAGACTTTCAAACGCCGCCACAATGCTGGAGAGGTCGGAGTCCCGGCTTGGCCAGTGCAGCAGGTAGAGATGGAGATGATCAGTGCCGAGACGCGCCAGGCTCGCCTCGCAAGCCCGCGCGATGTCGTTACCTGCCACGTGATTGGGCCACACTTTGGAGACCAGAAATACGCGGTCGCGCTGACCGGTAATGACGCGGCCGATCAATTTCTCAGATCGGCCACCGCCATAAATCTCCGCCGTGTCGATCACCGTCATCCCGAGCGAAAGGCCTGTGCGCAGCGCTTCTTCCTCGTCGGCTTCCGGATGTCTTCCCTGCGCGAGATTTGCGGAGCCCTGGCCGAGCGCCGGGACAATTGTCCCGTCGGGGAACTTTATCGTGCGGGTCTCGGCCCGAGCCGATGCACTCGATAGCGCCACAATCATCGTGCCGACCGAAGAGAACGACGCGCCAAGCGCCATGCAAAGTCCATTGAAATCACGCCGGTTCAGCAACTGTTTGTTCATACTCGACTCCTAGAAGCGGTCCGCCGCGGCCAGCCTCATCCAAGATTCCGCATGGAGATCGCGGCTCGACGAGGTGTGGATGCCGCGGGAAGCCGGGAAGCGGGATCTTGCAACAGCTCGGTCAGTGTCGTCTCGCGCGGGTAGGAGCCGTCAGCCGGCGACCAGGAGATCGGTACGAGCGGCAGCGAGGCGACGCCGTTGTGGGTCGACGAGCCAGAGAGGCGGCGACCCTGTTGGCCATTGATGTGGATGATGCCCTCGCCCTTTCGAAGCAGGTCGCACCACAGCTCGCAGCGCGCGCGATCCTGGATAAATCGGGCCGCAAGTCAATTCGACGATACCGCTGCCTGCAAGCCTTATCCATCGCGTTGATAAACCGATGGAGGGGTGCGATGCTCAGTTCAGAATTTTTCTGGATTTATCGGAGGCAGCATGGCCGCATCCGGATGGGCTTCCGCTCAGCCTGCATCCCAAAAGGTCGCGCTCTACGCAAACGTCGGCGCGGATCTTACGCATTACGACCTGGATATCGCGGGCGCCGAGCTGATCAAACGTGAAACGATCGCGTTGCCGGCAGGCGTGCAATATGCCTGGCCGCACGCATCGCGACGTTACCTTTATGTTGCGACCAGCAGCAGTGCTCCAGGTTCTGGCACGGCCGGCACAGAGCATCACGTCACCGCGTTACGCATCGATCCGGAGAGCGGCGGTCTGACGCAGCACGGTGCGCCGATACGGCTGCCGACGCGCCCGATCCACATGACCACGGACATTCCGTCGGACAATATTCTGGTGGCGTTTAACAACCCGAGCGCAGTTCGCGTCTACCGCATCAACCCGGACTTTACGCCAGGTGATGAGGTGAAGCAGTCTGTGTCCATCGACGCGGGCATCTACGCCCATCAGGTACGCGTTACCCCCGACAACCGATTGGCGATTCTGGTGACCCGCGGAAACGAAGGCACGCCGACCAAGGCGGAGGATCCGGGAGCGCTGAAGGTCTTCAATTACAACAACGGCCTGTTGACCAACGAAGTCTCCATCGCACCCAACGGTGGGAAAGCGTTCGGTCCGCGACACCTTGATTTTCACCTGACCAGGCCGTGGATGTACATGTCGGTCGAGACGCAGAATAAGATGTACATGTTTCGGATGGAGGAAGGCCGGATCAATCCCGAGATCGCATGCCATGCGGAGACACTGGCCGAGCCACAAAACATTAGGGCGCGTCAGGCGGCAGGCACGGTCCACGTCCATCCGAACGGCCATTTTGTGTACGGGGCAAATCGTGCCCAGGCAACGATTGAGTTTCAGGGCAAGCAAGTCTTCAAGGGTGGGGAAAACAGCATCGTCGTGTACAGGATCAATCAATCCACCGGCGAGCCGACACCAATTCAGCACATCGAAACCCAAAAGATCCACCCACGCACCTTTCACATCGACCCGAGCGGACGTGTTCTGGTTGCCCAACACAATCGGCCGGTCAATGTGCGGGATGGCGATGTAGTAAAGACGCTCGCCGCTGGCCTGTCGGTTTTCCGCATCGGCGATGACGGCAAGCTGACGATCGTGCGCAAGTACGATATCGATGTCGGCGACAAAACCATGTTCTGGATGGGAATGGTGGCGCTGTAAGGGACAGGGGGGTCATCGGCGTCCCGGTAACGCGCACTCTTGGCAGATCGATGCGGGTCTATTTCATCCGCCGCATCCTACGGGCGGTGTTCGTATCTATGGAGTGACAAGTCTCCAAAGCACTGATAGCTGAGCCTTTCAAAACCGGTTTTGCCGCTGGCTCGTGCCGTCCCGCCAGATGACCGGTTTGGGGCATCTTCGCCCATCTGTCATGTCGCCCGCGACTGGCTGCAGAGCGCCGATTCCGGCCGTTCGCGGCGCCACCACCAACCCGCCGGCGTCGACCCTGAAGAGAGCGATTCCGGCCACCTTGCGGGCGGAACGTGTCGGCCCAGAAGCAGTCGTTGCGCCATACTTTTGGGCGCGTTCGTGATCGGCTCACGCCAACTCGTCGAGTAGCGCCTTCGCCTCTTTCAGATCGGCGGTGTCGAAGCCTTCGGTGAACCACCCATAGACAGGTGCGAGGAGATCGCGGGCCTGGACGCGTCGGCGCTGCTCGCCCCAAAGCCGCGCAAGGCTCGTCGCGGCGCGCAGTTTCCACAGCTTGGCCCCCTGTTCTTCGGCGACGCTCAGGGATTTGCGATACAATTCCTCAGCAGCGCCTGCCTGTCCTTGTCGCACCAGAAGCTGGCCTTTGCGCCGACATAGCTCCGCTACTAGCCAGCGCTCGCCCGTTCGCTCGACCATCTGCAATGCATCGTTTAACGCCTCCATGGCCTCGTCAATTTGACCTGCAATCTCAGATGCCATTGCCAGGAGAGCCATATGATAGGGTACTAACATCCTGGCTCCGGTCGCACTGAAGGCTTCGGAACCTCTACGCACAAGCGATAGCCCTTCAGCCACATCGCCGCTTTTGACTAAAACACCACCGTGATAAATGGTCCCCTGTGCAGCCAAGTGGGGAAACCCTTGCTCGCTCGCCACCGCAAGAAGCTGCTCCGCCCAGTCACCGAGGATTGCGTCATCGCCGCCGAACGAAAGCACGATGGCGCCCAGTGTCAGGCTCGCGGCCAAGGACGGCGGATGAGCCAGCCTCCGAGCTTCAGCGATTGCCGTGCTGGTATGCACCAATGCCTGGTCTGGAAAGCCACGACAAAAAACAGTAATCCCCAAGTATCCGTTCGCCTGTATGTGGGCGTGGAATCCGAGGTTCTGGACAAGCGCGTCGTGGGGGATCGGATCATAAACCGCGAGCGCCTTTTCCAGATTCGACTGGGATGGCGCAAACCTGCCGGCAAACATCAAAGTTCGACCGGAAGATAGGTGACCAAGAAGAAGCCCGGCGGAATCATTGTGCAGATGACTAAGACGCAACAAATCCTCGCCCAAGTCCAGCGCCCGGTCCAACTCGCCGCGAATCGCGTGGTATGTTGACTGCCCAAAGGGTACCCCAAGAAACTCCGGAGGGAACCCTAGCTGCTCCCACAGCTCTCGTGACCGGGCATAGGCATGCCCCGTTTCCGGCGCTGCGAGGCCTTTCGCGATCATCAAGGCAGCACCCAGAGTACGGCGAAGTTCAAGCTCTCGTCGCTTACGCTCGCGGTCGTCCGGCAGCAATGCCAGCTGATCCAAACCTTTTTGTAATTGCGCTGCCGCTTCCGCCATCGCTGAGCGGGCCGCGGACCTCCGACCGGCTTGGGCCCAGCAAGCAACGGATTTTTCAACCATCCCGGCCTCGGTGTAATGCTGGGCAAAGAGCTCCGGCTGGGTGTCCATCAGCTCGGGGGAATGAGCTTCGAGCGCCTCTGCAATCTGTGCGTGCAACCGCTGGCGAGTGCTGCGCAGCAAGCTGCCATGTGCCGCGTCTTGCACTAGCGCGTGCTTGAAGGTGTAGACCGCGTCCGGCGGCGTGCCACGTTGGAACACCAACTCGGAAGCAACGAGTCGTCCAAGAGCGGCTCGCAGCTCCTCCTCGGGAAGTCGGGACACGGCACACAGCAGCTCATACGAGAAGTCGCGTCCGATCGCAGCACCAATCTGCGCCACCTGACGCACCGATGCCAGACGGTCGAGCCGCGCCATCAGGGAGTCGTGGAGGGTGGTCGGGATGCCAACCAGCGACACACCGCTCTCCAGGACACTCTTGGTCAATTCCTCGACAAACAGCGGCACGCCGTCGGTGCGATCGGCGATCTGGCCGACGATCTCGTCGGGCAACGCCGTTCTGCCGGCGATCTGCGCTACCAGAGCAGTCCGATCGCGCCGGTCCAGGCGATTGAGCGTCAGCATGCTCACCTGCGGCTGGCCGCTCCAGGGCGGTTGGAACTCGGGGCGGAACGTCACGATCAGCAGCATCGGCAGACTGCGGACATGCTCGACAGTAAGATCGAGCAGTTCGCGCGACGTTGGGTCGATCCAATGCGCGTCCTCGAAGACCATGAGCACCGGCTGCTGATGTGCCAGCCCTTTGACCTGCCGGATCAGCGCCTCTAGTGTCCTTTCCTTCTTTCGCTGCGGACTGAGGTTGGGCAGCGGGTGGCGCTCCGAAGCCGGCAATGACAGCAGATCGGCGATGAGCGCAACGTCCTCCTCGGCCGGTGCGGCACTGGAGAGCAGGGCTTCCAGTTTCCCCAGCTTGGCGACGGGCGGATCGTCGTGAGCAAACCCGGATTCCCGCCCGAGTTGGTCGATGAACGGGAATAGCGCGCTGTCCTGGTGATACGGCGAGCAGAAATAGCGCAAGCTAAGATGCGGCTCGGTGTGGAACCGCTCCTGCAAGGCTGCGGCGATGCGCGACTTACCGATGCCGGATTCGCCTGAGACTAGCACGACTTGGCCGTCTCCCGCCTTGGCGCGCGCCCAGCGGCGCAACAGCAACTCGATCTCCTCGTCGCGGCCGATGAGCGGGCTCAGCGCCGCTCCGCGCAACGCATCGAAACGGCTCGCGACCACGTTCGGCCGCAACACCTGCCATGCCGGCACTGGCGCGGCGATGCCCTTGACCTCGATGGCGCCGAGATCGCGGTATTCGAAAAGATCGCCGACCAGGCGACGCGTGGCCGCGGCGATGACAACCGCATCAGCCTCGGCAAGGGCTTGCAGACGGGCGGCGAGGTTCGGCGTCTCGCCGACGACCGACTGCTCCTGCGCCGAGCCTTCGCCAATCAGATCGCCGACGACCACCAGTCCGGTGGCGATCCCGACCCGCGATCGCAGCTCGACCGATTTGACCTCGAGGCGGCCGACAGCGTCGATAACGCCCAGGCCTGCTCGGACTGCTCGTTCGGCGTCGTCCTCATGGGCTCGCGGGTAGCCGAAATAAATGAGCACCCCATCACCCATATATTTGGCAACAAAGCCGTCGAGGCTTCGAACGACGTCAGCGACGGCCCGTTGATACGCGCCGATGACCTCGCGCAAATCTTCAGGATCGAGCCGTGATGAGAGTTCGGTCGAGCCGACGAGATCGCAGAACATGACTGTGAGCTGCCGGCGCTCGGCATCGGCGAGAGTCGGTGCATCTCGAGGTTCCGCCCTCACCGTACCGGCGGGCGGTGCGGCGCCGAGCAAAGCGATAGCGGCGAGGAGCTTGCGGCGATGGCCTACCGAGGTTACGCCTATGCTGATCAGGTCCTCGGACGTCAGAGCCGGTAGCACCTCGCCGTCGACATCATTGTCGCGGAATGCGGGCGCGTATCGTTCGAGCCCCAGCCCGCGCAACCACGCCACTACGTCCATGCGGTGATCCTCTGCGCCGAGGTAGCGCCAGCCCCTATGCGCGAGGATATTCCTCTGATCTTCGGCGTGCCAGCGGCAGCGCTGAAAAAGCGCCTGTCCGGTCTCGCGCCGTCCGGCAGTGAATGACCGGTTTCAAGCCTGGGGACAACGCATCCCGGGCAACTTGGGAATGTCGTGCCGCCACACAAGGCGGTCCCTCAATTGCGCTGCATCGATGGTCGGCTGTGGAGACATCTTCGCCCATTAGCCGCGTCGTCAGCCACCGGCTGCAGCAGCCGTTCGCGGGGTCGCTATCGAGCGCCGGAGTCGACCCTGAAAAGCCATTCGGGCCACGCCGGCCGATGGGCGGGTGCACCCGCACCCCGAGTGCCATGACCCGGTCGCGCTCCTATCAGGCGAGTTTGGCGCGCTCCCCTGCCCTACAGACCGCGACACGATCACTTCCGTGACCGGCGCCATCCCGGCGCTGGCGAGACGGGAGAGTGGAAGTGACGGCCACCGATGGCAGGAAGAGGACGAGGCGCGCCCCAGAGGAGATCGTGAGGGCGCTGCTGGACAAGACGGTCGAGAGGGGCGCGACGGCGGGCGAGGAGCGGGCCGCGGTCACCAAGGCCGAGCGGCTGATCTCGAAGCATGGGCCCGACCGCTCGCAGTTCGAGTTCCCGCCGGACCGGATGCTAGCAAAGGGATCGAAGAGGCGCACGATCCGCGAGGCGCTCGGCTACGAGGAGATCCTGTCGCGGGTCCGCGCCGAGTTCGCCGGCTGCAAGTCGAGCGTCAAGTGCCTGCGCTACTACGCGACCAAGATGCGTGGGCGGGACGTGCGCGTGCCGACCCGACCGAGAAAACCCGTGGCCGTCCGTTAAGAAATCAAGGCATACCGATACCCTTCTAAAGAAGGGGCATAGGCGGAAATGGTGACTCAGCTCGATAGAATTCCTGATGAGGGACTGGCGCCGACCCCGTTTAGCCAGGGATCCCAGACGCTGGTGTAGTATCCGTAATCAGCACTATAAGTCCCACTTTCTTATTGCATTGCGGTTGTAATGATTCCAGTGGTTGCTCCAAGCTTTTCTAACAAAATCTTTTGCAAAATGACGTCAAAAAACGCCCTCTGTGCGTCAGAAAATGTTATAGACTTTTGATTTGGGGAATAGTTGCGAAGTACCTCTAGGTCTTTAATCATGTTATTAATAATGGTTTGTATTAATGATATTAAGCTTTTGCCATCTACGGGGTTGGGGTATCCTGCTCGTTTCAGAGAGTCCACTAAATCATAGTAAATGGCACTGCTGCCACTTTTTTGAATTGTATTGAGATCAATTTTTTTCTCGCCTATATAGGGCAATACCTTTTCGAACCCACCATTGGCCTCTTTTAGTTCGCTTACCGCGGCATTCGCCGAATCGACGTATATCGCACCTTTACCGCGACCTGCGGAGAGTCCCGTAATCAAATCAGCGAGAGCCTTACTCAAATTGCCTACCGCAGCGTTTGCAGCTTCGTTCGCTTTCGGATCAGAAAACTTGAACCAAAAATATGATCCCTGTTCCGCCGTTTGTGCTTCAGCATGCGGAGAGGAAAACACGACCAAAACACTGAGAAAAAGAGTGATCCAGTCAAAGCTGTGCGCGCGTTTCATCACAGGCAATCCTTCGGCGCCGTTGGGGATTTGTCAACTAGCGCGTCCAACAACGCCAGGAACTGCGGTTGATTGGCGTATGCGGCTCGGAAACTCGGATCATTCTGCCAATAGAGGTTCAACTTATCCGTCGATTTTCGTGTAAGAGAACACCAAGTTTTAGCTTGTAAAGTATAGAAATCTCGTGAGATTATACCTCGATCCTTATATGTCCATAGCAAATAGAGATGAGAAGTTAATCTTGGTACATCGTCAATACCTACTCGTTTAAACTCTCCGTACAAATCAGAGGCTTGAGTAGTTAGAGATGAAACTGCTTGAACCTCAGCAACATGTCTTTGATCAGTTACCTGATTGTAAGCATAAAACGCGGAAACCGCCGCTCCAAGCGAAGCGAACGCGGTCGCCACCGCGGTTGTCACCGTCCAGCCGTCAGCCATCCCCGGCTCCGGTCTTTTGCGCTACAGACACATGAAAAGTATGTAGCGGATAACGGCTGTAAATGCTACCATTTATCAACCAAAGCGCTGGGCATCTTGCGACGACGCTCTTCAGTGAAGCGCTAGTTCGGCTTCCCAGGCGAATTGTGATAGCTCGACTTGGTGTCCGTGCAAATTGGCGATCAGCACCAGCGCTTATTTGCTTTGGAACAAGCTTCCTCGCTTCCGCGACGACGAATGCATGCCCGCGCGTCTGATGGAATCGAGCAAAAAACACTATCCTGCTGGTACCAGTACATCGACGAATGTCCGCCTGACGAGACAGAAGTCCGCGCTGTTTCAATGGCTTCCGGTACCACCGTGGTTTTCCCGAGGTAAAGATAGTGTGCCAGCAGATTCGGGGGTTTATAATTTTGCGGTCGCGAAAGCGCGTGACGCGCCGGCATCGGCCCGGGCTACAAACGATCGAGAACCGCTTCGCCTGTCAGAGCGTATTGGTCATAATCGGTTTATGAATCAACCCACCGAACGCGGGCGCGAGGCGGGCCGCCGGGTTGAGAAGCACTCGAACAGAATGCCCGAATCTATTGGCGCACTATTTTTACCTGTGGGGAACCGCAGTGGTATGGCAAGCCATTGAAACGACGTGGGTTTCTGCCTCGTTAGGGGGGAGTTACTGGTCCCAGCAGCGTCACCCCTTTGCGGGCCGCCTGCGGCATGCTCCATATACGAGCGATCCGTGCCGACGTAGTCGATCCGAAGATCAGCGAACATCGAGGGCGCATCGTCAAGACCACCGGCGACGGCTTGCTGGTCGAATTCAGCAGTGTCGTCGATGCCCTGCAGTGTGCGACTGAGATCCAGAGCGCCATGGCCGAGTTTAACAGCGAGATCGCCGCCGAGAAAGGCATAGAATTTCGAATTGGCATCAACGTGGGCGATGTCGTCGTCGAAGACGGGGACATTTTCGGCGACGGAGTAAATGTTGCCGCGCGGCTAGAAAGTTTGGCGGATCCTGGCGGCATTTGTGTGTCGGCTCGGGTGCAAGAGGACGCGGCAGGCAAACTCGACCTCGCATTCGAAGATATGGGCGAGCAGGCCCTCAAGAACATTGCCCGGCCAGTGCGGGTCTACCGTGTCGGCGACGCTGCCTCTAAAAGCCCATCGGCGTTAGCGCCATCGGTGCTGCCGCTCCCTGATAAACCGTCCATAGCTGTATTGCCCTTCCAGAATATGAGTGGCGACCCCGAGCAGGACTATTTCGCGGACGGTATGGTCGAGGAAATCATCACTGCGCTCTCGCGCATCAGATGGCTTTTCGTGATCGCTCGGAATTCGACCTTCACCTACAAGGGCCAAGCCATCGACGTGAAACGGGTCGGTCGCGAACTCGGCGTCCGTTATGTTTTGGAAGGTTCAGTCCGCAAGGCAGGTCAGAAAGTCCGTATAACCGGCCAGTTAATCGACGCTCCTACTGGCACGCATCTTTGGGCTGATCGGTTCGATGGCTCGCTGGAAGATATATTCGAGCTTCAGGACAAAGTCGCCACGAGTGTCGCCGGGGTCATCGAACCGACACTGCAAACCGCTGAGACCGCCCGTTCAGCCCACCGCCCGATACCCGATCTTACTGCCTACGACCTGTACCTACGGTTAGCGCAGCGTCTCGGCCATTGTCGCGGCGGGTTGACGAGCCGGTTTTCTTCGCGGGCGGATGACGATCAGCGGTTCTGGGTGGCCCAGGCCCAAGGCGTCAGTTCTGCGAGGCGGCTATTGGGCCAGTTATTGACGAGCTTGGTCAGCACGTCGGTCAGATAGGCTTCGGGATTGACGCGGTGCAGCTTGCAGGTCTCGATTAGCGAGGCGAGCATCGCCCAGTTTTCCGCTCCTTCGTCGCTGCCGGCAAACAGAGCATTTTTTCTGTTCAGAGCAATCGGGCGAATGCTGCGCTCGACGGTATTGGAGTCGATCTCAATGCAGCCGTCGTCGAGGAAGCGCGCCAGCCCATCCCAATGGTTGAGGCCATATCGGATGGCCTGGGCGATCGATGAGCCGCTGGCAAGCTGGACCAGGGTTTTCTCGAGCCAGGTCTTCAGCGCTGCCACGAGCGGCTGGGTCTTTTCTTGTCGCACGACCTGGCGCTCGTTGGCGCTCTTGCCGCGGATCTCGGCTTCGATCTGGTAGAGTTCGGCAA
>Ga0310915_10000875_pt1 | contig 15032 bp, 15 predicted proteins | sample GREbulkMGAN111_FD_202508 | JGI IMG/M metagenome (GOLD analysis project Ga0310915, IMG submission 202508) | Lab enrichment of tropical soil microbial communities from Luquillo Experimental Forest, Puerto Rico - GRE.bulkMG.AN111 | ecosystem: Environmental > Terrestrial > Soil > Tropical forest >...
GATGGCGACCAGTTCCTCGATGCGCTGGGCATTGACATAAGGCAGCGCCCGTTCGGCGGCATGGCATTCCAGCGAGATGCGCAGCTCGCACAATTCGCGGAACTTCGAGACCGTCATCTTCGGCACCTGGATGCGGCGGTTTCCCTGCACTTCCAACGCCTGCTCGGTGGCCAGACGGCGCAAGGCTTCGCGCACCGGCATGGTGCTGACGCCCAGGGCGGCGGCGACGTCGCGAATGGTCAGCGACCGGCCCGGCGGAATCAGTCCCACCATCACCGCCTGACGCAGGCTGCGATAGGCCCACTGATTCACCGTCTCCTTGGGCAGGCGATCGGGGACTGCCAGCGTAAGGGGCGGGGTCGGGGCCATGGAACGGAACCTCCTGTCGAATGACGTCGAGTGCTGATGCTTGACCTTTGCGCCGAAACGTGATCACATTTTCGGGAATTCAAACGGTCAAGGGATGTTATCCCTAACCGTCTATACGAACCCGAGCACGAGGTCGAGGGTAAATGGCAATGGATGTGACGCTTGAGCAGGCCAAGGCGGCCCTGGATGCCAATCCGCAGGTGGTGGAGATCGATCTCCTGGCTTGCGATCTGAACGGTATCCTGCGCGGCAAACGCATTCCTGCCGACGGTCTGGCCAAGGCGTTCTCGGACGGCATGAAGTTCCCTCGCTCGATTCTTTGCATGGATATCTGGGGCAAGGACGTACTGGCCAATGGGCTGGTCTGGGAATCCGGCGATGCCGACGGCATCTGTCTGCCGGTCGGTCCCGGCCTGCTGCCGATGCCCTGGAGCGACCGGCCGCGCATGCAGATGCTGACCTCGATGGTCGAGATCGGCGGCGCTCCCTTCGGCGGCGATCCCCGTCAGGTGCTGAAGCGGGTGGTCGAGCGGTTCAAGGCCAAGGGCCTGACGCCGATGGTGGCGACCGAGCTGGAATTCTATCTGATGGCCGGCGATTCCGCCGGGGCCGGCACTCCCCGTCCGCCCTCGGCTCCGAAGAGCGGCTATGACGTGGACAGCCCGCGCGTCTATTCCATGGAAGAGCTGGACGAGTTCAACGACGTGCTGTCGGAAATCCGCGAGGCCTGTGCCGCCCAGGGCGTGCCCACCGACACCATCATCGTCGAATTCGGCCCTGGCCAGTTCGAGGTGAACCTGCATCACGTGGCCGATCCGCTGCTGGCCGCCGACCACGCCATTCTGCTGCGCCGCACGGTGCGGGCGGTGGCGCGGAAGCATGGCTTGCATGCCACCTTCATGGCCAAGCCCTATGGCGACGTGGCCGGCAGCGGCTTCCATCTGCATGCCAGCCTGCTGGATCAAGACGGCAACAACGTCTTCGACGACGGCACCGAGGAAGGTGGCGATCTTTTGCGTCAGGCGATTGCCGGCATGATCAAGCTGATGCCGGAATCCATGCTGATCTTCGCGCCGAATCTGAACAGCTATCGTCGCTTCCAGCCCGGCTGCCATGCGCCCACCACCGCCAATTGGGGCTATGAGAACCGCACGGCGGCCTTGCGCATTCCCACCAGCCCGAATAAGGCGCGGCGCTTCGAGCATCGCCTTGCCGGGGCCGACGCCAATCCCTATCTGGTGATTGCGGTGATCCTGGCCGGAGCGCTTTATGGGCTTGAGAACAAGCTGACGCCGCCGCCGGCGGTTTCGGGCGACTCTTATGCCGAAGAGGTGCCGCCCGAAGCCCGGCTGCCCACCGACTGGGTCGGAGCGATCGAGGCCTTTACCAAGAGCGAGACGCTGAAGGAGATCATGGGGCCGGTGTTCCATCGCGCCTTCTCGGCCTGCAAGGCTCAGGAATGCGAGGAACTGGGCCGCAAGGTCACCGATATCGAATACCAAACCTATCTGGGGTCCATCTGATGCTGATCGGCATTCTTGAAACCGGACGTCCGGCTCCGGCCCTGGCTTCCGAGCATGGCACCTACACCGCCATGGTGGCGACGCTGCTGAGTGCAGGCGACGGCGTGATGCAGTTCAAAAATTTCGCCGTGCTGGAGGATCAGTTCCCCCAGGGCGTCGAGGATTGCGACGGCTATGTGGTCACCGGCTCGCGCTTTTCGGCGATGGATGAAACGCCCTGGATGCTGCGGCTCGAGCAGTTCCTGCGCGACGCCATCGCCCGGAAACGTCCGGTGTTCGGCATCTGCTTCGGTCATCAGATTCTGGCCAAGGCCCTGGGTGGCGAAGTCCGTCAGGCCGAGCAGGGCTGGCAGTTGGGCCTGCAAAGCTATCAGGTGACGCAGAAGCCCGACTGGATGGCCGATGCACCGGAATCCTTGCGCATGAACGCCATTCACCAGGATCAGGTGGTGCGGGCTCCGGCCGGGGCCGAGCTGATCGCCACCGCGCCCAATTGTCCGATTGCCGGGCTGGTCTATGGCGAGGACGCCGTCAGCTTCCAGGCGCATCCGGAATTCACCTTGGATTTCGAGCGGTCTTTGCTTGCGACCTATGCCGGCGTCACCCTGCCCAAGGACGAGGCCAAGGCGGCGCTGGAAACCGTCAAGGCCAAGGGAGCCGAGACGGATTCCTCACAGATCGCCCAGATGATCCGGCGGTTCTTCCTGAAGCGGAAGGCTTAAGGCTTGAAGCCTTAAGTCCATTGGTCTGCAGGTGCGAAAGCCCCTCGCCCGAAATCGGGAGAGGGGTTTGGGGTGAGGGGATAAGGGAACGGTGCCAACCAGTGCGGTTGACCGTATTCTTCCCGTCATGCCCGTGCTTGACACGGGCATCCACGAACCAGCCTCTACCCAATTGTTTTCAATATATTTTATGCGGATAGACGCGGATGGCCGGATCAAGCCCGGCCATGACGAATATCGAATGATTGTCCGCTTCCTAGGGCGGCTTTCCCTCACCCCCTAGCCCCCTCTCCCGATTTCGGGCGAGGGGGAACGGCGTCATGTCAAGAGTTTTTTTTAGGTCTCTTCGACCACCGCGACGCGCAGGATGTTGGTGGTGCCCGAGGTGCCGAAGGGCACGCCGGCGGTGATCACCACCTGATCGCGCCATTGGGCGAAGCCCTGTTCGTGGGACACGCGCAAGGCCACCGCCACCATTTCGGCGAAGCTGTGGACTTCCGGCACCACCACGCTATGAGCACCCCAGACCAGCGACAGCTGGCGGGCCACCCGCACGTCGGTGGTCAGGCTGAGCACCGGCACGTCCGGGCGTTCGCGGGCGGTACGCAGGGTGGTCGAGCCCGACGAGGTGAAGGTGACAATCGCAGCCACCGACAGAGTATTCGCCACCTGACGGGCGGCGGCGCTGATGGCGTCGCGGGTGCTGTCAGCCGGCTGATGATGATCGGCGCGGCGCAGAATGTGGTAATATTCGTCGCCTTCCACCTGATCGATGATGCGGTCCATCATGGTCACGGCGTCGATGGGATAATCGCCGGCGGCGGTTTACGCCGACAGCATCACCGCATCGGCGCCGTCATAAACGGCGGTGGCGACGTCCGAGGCTTCGGCGCGGGTGGGAGTGGGGGCATGCACCATGCTGTCCAGCATCTGGGTGGCGACCACCACCGGCTTTCCGGCCTCGCGGGCATTGCGCAGGATGCGCTTTTGCAGGATCGGCACGGTTTCCGGCGGGCATTCGACGCCCAGATCGCCACGGGCCACCATGATCCCGTCCGACAGCTCGATGATGGCTTCCAGATGCTCGATGGCCGAGGGCTTTTCCAGCTTGCTCATGACCTTGGCGCGGCCCTTGACCAGCTCCTTGATCTCCATGACGTCTTCCGGCTTCTGCACGAAGGACAGAGCCACCCAGTCGGCGCCCATATCCAGCGCGAAGGCCAGATCGGCCTTGTCCTTCTCGGTCAGCGGCGACAGCGGCAGGATGACGTTGGGAACATTCACGCCCTTGTTGTTCGACAGATCGCCGCCGGTGATCACCACGGTTTCGGCGAAGTCGGAATTGTGATGTTCGACCCGCAGACGCACGCGGCCGTCGTCCAGCAGCAGCTCGGTCCCCACCTGAAGGGCGGCGAAGATTTCCGGATGTGGCAGATTGACGCGAGTCTCGTCGCCCAGGGCCGGGTCCAGGTCCAGGCGGAACTTGGCGCCGGCGGCCAGATGGATCTTGTCGTTCTTGAACTTCGAGACGCGCAGCTTGGGGCCTTGCAGATCGGCCAGCACGGTGATGGGGCGACGGGTCTTGCGCTCGATCTCGCGGATGACCTCGTAACGGGCCTGGTGATCGGCATAGGAGCCATGGCTGAAGTTCAGGCGGAACACGTCGGCGCCGGCCATGAACAGGCCTTCGATGGTCTGCGGCGTGGTGCTGGCGGGGCCGAGGGTGGCGAGGATCTTAGCCTTGCGGGAGCGTTTCATCGGGTGATCATCCAATTCCTGGCGGACTGGAAAGGCAGCATGCTCCGCTGCCACCCAGCCTGCACTTTATACTTTTATTTCGCCGCTTCCGGGATGAAGACGGCACGGAAGTCATTAACATTCGTTCTGGTGGGGCCGGTCAGCACAAGGTCTTCCAGCGGACCGAAGAATCCCGAGGAATCGTTTTGGGCGAGAATGGCGCGCGGGTCAATGCTTTTAGCCCGCGCCCGCTCCAAACTATCCGGCAGGATGATGGCTCCGGCGGCGCCGCTGGCTCCATCCATGCCATCGGTATCACAGGCAATCGCCGAAATATTATTGCGCCCCTGCAGGGCCAGCGCCAGGGCCAGGGCGAATTCTCCGTTCGGCCCGCCCTTGCCGCGCCCCTTGACCGTCACCGTGCATTCGCCGCCGGACAGCAGCACGCAAGGCGGATTGGTCGGCATGCCCAGGCGAGCTGCCGACAGAGCCATGCCGGCCATGGCCTTGGCGACTTCGCGGGCTTCGCCCTCGATGGCGTCGCCCAGCAGGATCGGCGTCACCCCGGCGGCGCGGGCGGCCTCGGCGGCGGCCAGCAAGGCTTCGGCGGGACGGGTGACGATGGCATAGGTCGAGCGGCTGAGGCGCTCATCCCCCGCCTTCGGCGTCTCCTCCGACTGGCGCTTCAGATATTGCATGATGGCGAAGGGCACTTCGACCCGGTAACGCCGGATGATCTCCAGCGCCTGATGATTGGTGGTGGGATCGGCCACCGTGGGGCCAGAGGCGATCACCGCCGGATCGTCGCCCGGCACGTCCGACACCATCAGCGCATGGATCGGCGCCGGCCAAGCCGCCAGGGCCAGACGCCCGCCCTTCACCGCCGACAGATGCTTGCGCACACAATTCATCTCGGCAATCGGAGCGCCCGACAGCAGCAGGCTCTGATTGACCACCCGCTTGTCGTCCAGCGTCAGCCCGCGCGCCGGCAAGGCCATCAAGGACGACCCGCCGCCCGAGATCAGCGCCAGCACCAGATCATCCTCGCCCAGTCCCTCCAGCAGCCCCAGCATGCGGGTAGCGGCCTTGAAGCCGGCCAGATCGGGAACCGGATGCCCGGCCTCGACCACCTCGATATGGCTGGTCGGCACCCCATGGCCGTAAGGACAGATCACCAGTCCCGACAGCGGCCCGTCCCAAGCCGCCTCGACCGCAGCGGCCATGGCGGCGGCAGCCTTGCCGGCCCCCACCACCACCGTGCGACCCTTGGGGCGCGGCGGCAGATACGAGGCCAGATGGCGGGCCGGGTCGGCGGCGGCCAAAGCGGCATTCAGCAGGCTGGTCAGGAAGGTGCGGGGATCATGAACCGTCACGGCAGCGACTCATTTTAGGAATGGCAGGGATTCCAGTAATTTATGGGGCTTGGGTTGTCGGACGCAAGGGGGCTCTGGTACTCTGATGCTTAATCAAGCAACAGCACCCCCCGGAGCCCCATGCGTCCCCATCTCGCCGCCGCCGCCCTTGCCGCCCTTCTCATCGGGGGCATGCTCCCGGCTGACGCGGAAGATGTCGCCAACGCCATCGAGCAGGCCCGCGCCGCCTACGCCAAGGGCGACGCCCTGCATACCCTGACCTCGCTCCAGGCCGCCCAAAGCGCCATCTATGCCCGGCTGGTCGACCAGCTCGGCAAAGCCATGCCGCCCGCTCCCGCCGGCTGGCAGGCCGAAGCCCCGGAAAACCAGTCCCTCGATTCCATCGGCGGCGGTCTGACCCTGACGCGCGGCTATACCAAGGGCGATTCCACCCTGAATGCCAGCCTGGTGGTCGACAACCCCGCCGTCGCCGCCGGCGGCGCGCCCCTGAAGCAGCCGGTCAAGCCCGGCTGGACCAAGATCAAGATCGGCAATGACGACGCCCTGGAACGCTTCGACGCCTCGGACCATTCGGGCGAGGTGATCATCCTGATCAACGACCGCGCCCTGTTGCAGATCGAAGCCAACGAACTGACCAAAGACGACGCCCTGCTGGACGCCGCCAAAGGCTGGAACGTCGCGGCGGTGCGGAAGGTGTTGGGGGTTCAGTAGAGGAGAGGTTTCTTCCTGGGCTCTGCCCAGACCCGCAAAGGGCCGCGAGGCCCTTTGATCCCGGGGGATGCTTATCGCCTAATTGAGCTGTAGCCCGGCAGTGCTGCTTCTATTTAAATTTTTGATAGCCTTACCACTCCAATGATTCTGCAAGTTCCCTCCGATACTCATCCACATTAACAAGGAGACTCTCTATTGCAGCGTTAAATCCAGAGTGGGATTCGTCAATCTTGTCGTATTCAACTACCTGTAAATTTCGGTTATTTCTTAGTGATAGTTTCAAGTCTGCATGGATGTCACTTGACGTTAAAAAATAATGCGGAAACGACTCGTTGTAAGTAAAATTTTGATTTTCTAAAACAAGATTAATGTCTGGGTCTCTGTGCCCTGCGCCAAGAAATAGAAATGTATGGGTCATGAGTGCGCTATCGAAGGCATTGTAAAATGAAGCTGCAGAAATACGAGCGCTAGCATATTGCCTCTGGGTAAATATTAGTTTTCCTATGCTATCCATAGAGCCGTGCACTTTGACGAGATAACGCTCTGTTCCTCGTAAAAATTCTGAAACATCTGGGTCGTAATACATCTTTTTTACGCAGGTCCCTGCGTAAATCTCATCTGCGCTCCGGTCAATAATGTCATCAAAATTTAGCGAGAATATTATCCTGGTATCTAGGCGGCATATATTTCTGTGTGCATCGCTTGGAGCGTATCTTGGGGCGCTAAAAGCACTGCGGAGTTTTGTTGTCCAGTTGTGGTCGTATATGCGTTGAAGCCATTCGCAGGCATGCAGCAAGTCTCCGTCTTCAATAGCTTTGGCTATGTGTTCTTTTGGGCCTTGAGGCGCTGAGTTGTTGCACTCTTTAAGGAATGCATCCCATGTAGGGGGGGGGGTCCCCATTAACGCCCTTTGCTTGTCGAGATACGCCGGATCCTACGACTATTACGCAGCGACGTCTGGCAATGTCACGAATGAGATCTTTAGGCCATTCAATCATCGATACGCCCAAGAATTCTGCTTGTTACGTTTGCAAAAATATCTTCAGTGTCTTTTACCTTTGCAAAGTGGGCGCCAACTATTCCATCACTTGCTTTGAGTTCAAACACAGGCTTGTTGCAGGATTGAGACATTGGGACAAGGCTAAAAAGGTTTGGAACGGTTCCTATTTCGTAGGGCTTTCCGGGAATTCCTTTGTCCAAGCCGCATTTTGTTATGACTTTGTCGATTTCAGAGCGGATTGTTTCATAGGCTTTCACTCCGCGCCGTTCTCCAGATGCATCGCGTTTGGCCAGATATTGCTGGGTTACATATCCAATAAAAGCGGCTTGACCATGTTTTAGGTTGGGTAATTTTTTTTTGTCCCTTACATTTTCTAGTCCGCGGGTCCAATCCTCTCGCCATTCTGCAATCCACTTGGCAATATTATTAAAGGCCTTCAGTGAGAAAATATCAATAGACATTGGGCTTACAAAATAGTCTGCGGTAAGGAGGATTGATCTGTTGATTGCGCCAAGAGATGGGCTAACATCAATAAATACGTAGTCATAATGGCTGAGTTTTCCTAAGAGCTCTGAGAAGAAAAGGTTTGTTTTTATTCCGCGAATTTCTCCGCTCTTGGCCGCTCCCCAATCTTGTGCTAGAAAGTCTTCCGATAGGGCAAGGTTCGGGTCTCCCGGAAGGACGTCGACACCAAATGATCTTGACTTTGTCAGGGGTATTTGGCTTGTGAAGCCTTCACCCAATGTTAATGGCTCAACAACTTGGTTAATGGTAAATCCATTTAATTCATAAATGTCAGATAGCTTATCTTCATTAAAGAAGTATTGTGTTGTATTGCACTGTGGGTCAGCGTCGATCACGCACACTTTCTTTTTGAGTCTAAGGGCCGCATAGCCCGCTACATTACAAAGGAGCGTTGTTTTTCCAACTCCGCCTTTGTTGTTGAAAAATGCGACTGATTTCATTCGATGTCTCACTGATTGACGTTCGCCGCTGTGCTTGTGGAAGATAGCCAAAAAAAACACATTGTGAAGAGATGCCATCTGCTTTTGATGGGGTGTACCACTTAAGTTTTTTAATTAGACAATATTTTCTTATAGATTTTCGTCGCTGGGTTCCAAGGGCTCCAGCCCTTGGCGGGTGCAGGGCGGGGCCCTGCGAGACACGGCCAGAGCCCGCCCAGCCCCTACCGCACCAACCCCACCAACGCCGGCAGCAGAATCGCCGTCGCCAGCCCGTTCAGCCCCATGGCCAATCCGGCGAAAGCGCCTGACACGGCCGAGTCATGCATGGCTCGGGCGGTGCCGATGCCGTGGGCGGCGATGCCCCAGGCGACACCTCGGGCCATTTCGTCTTTGACCTTGACGCGGTCCAGCACCCAGGAGCCGAAGGCGGCGCCGGTGATGCCGGTCAGGATCACCATCACGGCGGCCAGAGAGGGGATGCCGCCGATCTGCTCGGCGATGCCCATGGCGATGGGGCTGGTGACCGATTTGGGGGCCAGCGACAGCAGGATCGGGGTGTCGGCTCCCAGGGCGTAGGCGATGCCGACGGCGGTGCCGATGGCGGTCAGCGAGCCGGTGAAGAGGGCGACCAGAATGGCGGTCAGGGATTTGCGGATGGTCTCGAACTGGCGATAGAGCGGCACCGCCAGCGACACGGTGGCCGGGCCCAGCAGGAATTGCAGGAACTGCGCGCCGCCGAAATAGGTCTTGTACTCGGTGCCGCTGACCAGCAGCAGAGCCGACAGGCAGGAGACCGACAGCAGCACCGGGTTGCATAAGGGGCTGCCGCCCGAGCGGCGAAAGGCCAGCTCGGCGCCCTGGAACACCAGCATGGTCAGGGTCAGCCACATCAGGGGCGTGGTGGAGAGATAGATCCACAGCTCAGTTATCTTCATACCGTCATCTCCAAGCCTGGAGATGACGTAAGTCCCTCGCCGGGCGCGGGCATCCGCCCGCTTGGCCGCTCGCTCAATGCTCGCTGGAAAGAAGCGGTCACCATCCTCATTGTCTATTCCCCCGCCGCACCATCCATTGCATCACCAGTCCGGTGACGGCGATGGTCACCAGGGTGCCGACGATTACGGCTCCGGCGACGGGCAGCATGGCGTCGGACAGGCGCTTCAGATGCGCCACCACGCCGACGCCGGCGGGCACGAACAGCATGGAGAGATAGCGCAGCAGACTGCCGCTGACTTTTTCCAGATCGCCGGGCACGCGGCCGCGGATCACCAGACCGATGAACAGGATGACCATCCCGACTACCGGGCCGGGCACCGGCAGGCCCGACAGGCGGACCAGGATTTCTCCGGCCAGCTGGCATCCCAGCAGCAGGGTGATATAGGCGAGCAAGGCGTTTCCCTCCGTCCCCAGATTTTGGGAACCAGAGTGGCGTTTCCCGGCGCGGCTCGCAACTGGCTGAAAGTAGAAGGGCGGCCTCTAGGGGCCGCTCTTCATATGGCTATTCCAGGTCGCCCGGCGGGTCGAGGTCGAGGTCCCAGTTTTCCTGGGGCGGCTTGACGGTGGCGATCCATTTTTCCAGCATCACCACATGCTCGGCCTCTTCATCGGCGAACAGCTGGGCGAATTTCTTCACCTCGGGGTCGGTGGCGCGATGGGCCCGGTCGGCATAATAGACATGGCCCTTCTTTTCGTTGAACAGGGCCAGTTGCAGGCAATGATAGGGCGTCATCATGTAATGGGTGCGCTCCGACGGAGCCGCTTCCGGGCTTTCGCCGTCGGTCCATTGGAATTCCCACGGCTTCAGTTGCGGCAGGTCGTAATTGTCGGCAATGGCCTTGACCTCGTCCAGATGCAGCTTCGAGAAGGCGGAAAGCTTGCGGAACAGCTCGGCCACCTCCTTGTTGTTGTGCACTTCCATGGCGTCGGCCAGTTCGGCATAGCGTTCGGCGGCTTCCTGCTCCAGCGCGACGGCATGGGCGAGGAAGGTGGCGATGTCGGTCGGCATGTCACGGACTCCCCTGATGTGACGGGATGTTTTCCCCTGAAAAACACGGCCCCGGAGAGAGGATCTCCGCCGGGGCCGGGATGTCATGCTTTTACGAGACGAACTTCTTCTCGATATCGGCAAAGGTCGCCTTTTCCTTGCGCTCGGGCATGAAAGGCGGACGGTTGCCGGCGAACAGCACGCCGGTGGTATAGCCGTCGTCGGCGGCCAGACGATGCATGGCCTCGGCGACTAGCTGGGCCGGGCTGGCGTCGGCGGAGGGATGCACGGCGTTCTTCCATTCCCGCTGCTCGGGCCGATAGGTGACGCAGGGGCTGAGGATATGGATGAACGAGAAGCCGGGGTGATTGATGCCCTCGACGATCAGTCGGGCGACATCATTCAGATTACCGGCAAAGCCGCGGGCGATGAAGTTGGCGCCCGAAGCCAGAGCCAGACGGGCCGGCTCGACCGGCGAGATGCCGGTGCCTTCCGGGGTCAGCTTGCTGTTGCACCAGTCCGGGGCGGTGGTCGGCGAGGCCTGACCCTTGGTCATGCCGTAGACCTGATTGTCCATGACGATGTAGGTCATGTCGACATTGCGGCGGCAGGCATGCATGAAGTGGTTGCCGCCGATGGACAGGCCGTCGCCGTCGCCGCCGGCCGCCAGAACCGTCAGGTCCGGGCGGGCCAGCTTGACGCCGGCGGCAATGGCCAGGGCGCGGCCATGTACGCCGTGGAAGCCGTAGACGTTGGTGTAGGCGGGAATGCGCGACGAGCAGCCGATGCCCGAGACGAAGGCGATATCCTCGCGCGGCTTGCCCAGGTCGGCCAAGGCCTTGGTGACGGCGGACAGCACGGCATAGTCGCCGCAGCCGGGGCACCAGATGGGCTTGACGTCGGACTTGAAGTCGGCGGCGGTCAATTGAGTGGTAGCGTTCATGGCATCACTTCCAGGCAAGCAGGCGATTGACGATTTCGGCGGGGCGGATCGGCAGAGGACCGGGGCGATTCACCACGGCCATTTGCGGCAGATCGTAATGGGCGCGCAGGAACTTGGCGAACTGCTGCCCATGGGTCTGCTCGACGATCAGCACCTTCTTAACGCCCTTCAAGGCTTCGGCCATCTTCTCCGGGCTGGCCGGCAGGATCAGGCGCAAGGATATCAGCTTGGCCTTGATGCCCTGTTCGGCGGCGCGCTCGATGGCTTCCTGCACCGGGCCGGTGATGGCGCCCCAGGTCAGGATGGCGATCTCGCCTTCGCCTTCGATATCGGCCCAATGGTTGCCGTAATCGAAGTTGGTCAGCTTGTCGGCGCGCTTGTCCATCTGCGACTGATGGTCGCTGGCCTGCGAGGACGGGGTGCCGCGCTCGTTATGCTCCAGGCCGTCGGCGACATACTGACCGCCCGGCGTGCCGGGAATGGCCATCGGCGAGACGCCGCTTTCGGTCAGGGCATAGCGCTTGTAGGCCTCCAGCGTGCCTTCGGCCACCAGACGCTTGGCGGTATAAGGCACCGCAGCCGGTTTCGGCACGATGTTGCGGGACTGGCCCATGGCCTGATCCGACAGCACCAGCGCCGGGGTTTGCAGCGCCTCGGCCAGATAAACCGCCCATTGGGTGGTGAACAGACAGTCGACGATCGAGGTCGGAGCCACCACCACATGCGGAGCGTCGCCATGCAGGCCATAGACGGCGATGTTCAGGTCCGATTGCTCGGACTTGGTGGGAATGCCGGTCGAAGGGCCGCCGCGCATGACGTCCACCAGCACCAGCGGGGTCTCGGAGGCCACCGCCAGACCGAGGGACTCGGTCATCAGTGCCAGGCCGGGGCCCGAGGTAGCGGTCAGCGACGGCAGGCCGGCGAAGGAACCGCCGATCACCATGTTGATCGAGGCCAACTCGTCCTCGGCCTGAACCAGCGCGCCGCCGGTCTTGTCGAGGGCGGGGGCCAGCCATTCCAGCACTTCGGTGGCCGGGGTGATGGGATAGGCGGCGACGAACTTGATGCCGCCCTTCAGAGCGCCCAGGCCGGCGGCCTCGTTGCCCGAGATGTTCCAGCGTTCGGCGCCATCATGCTTGGTGGCAGGAAGCTGAGCGGCGGCGGGCAGAGCCTTGGCGGCCTCGGCGCCGGCCCGCAGGGCGGCGGTGCTGGCGGCCAGAACTTCCTCGCCCTTGCGGCCCAACTGCGCGGTCAGCACCTGGATCACCGCCTCGATGGGCAGGCCGATCAGGGTGGCGGCGGCGCCCAGGCCGACCATGTTGGCACGGCCACCGGGGACCGAGCCGGCAATTTCCTTCATGGGCAGAGCAGCAGCCTGAGCGCCATATTGGGCGATCGGCTCGGGGACTTCACCCTGTTCGGGGTCGCAAATGACGATGCTGCTCTTGGACAGCGGCAGCTCGGCCGCGAAGCGGCTGATGTTGCCCCAGTCGAAAGCGACCAGAACGTCATAATAGTCGTCAAGAGACGAGATGGGCTTGGTGGAAATTCGCAGCAAAGCCGCAGCCTCACCGCCACGAATCTGCGGTCCCATGGACCGGGTCATCAGGCCGTAATAGCCAGCCTTCGAGGCGGCATCCAGAAGAATCTGGCCTGCCGTCATCGCACCCGCGCCACCGCTACCGGTCAGCGCCACCGAAACAGAATACGCCGCCATTGTTCCTCCCGCTTTTCAAAAGGGGTCTCGTTCAAGGCCGTCCTTCCGCCTTTGTGCATCCCCGGGGACGGCTCGCGCAAGAAAGCTACATGAGAATGTGCATCTACGAATTGATCGAACGCAACCGGGGGCGAAAAGATGGAAAAAGCTTTTCGCCGCCGGGTGCGGCCTCGATCAACAGGTCAAAGCCTTTTAGGCCGGCAGTTCGCTGAAAGCGATTTCGAACCGGTCCGTAGGCGCAGCGAACTTCTTGAAAGCCGCGACGACCTGATCGGCGGAAACGCCTTCGGGCACGTCTTCGATTTCATAGATGATGGAAGAGCCGCTGGTGGGGCCGGGATCGGCAAGCCGATGGGCAGGAGCCACCAGGCCTTCGCCGGCGACCTTGATCTTGATGGAAGCCATGAATGCTTCTCCGTCTTTTGGAGCGCCCCACTCCTGGTAGGGACTTTAGCAAGCTCGGACCGCCTTGTCATGGCGTGTTTGCATCTTAGGACGATTCCGTTCGCTTAAGTGCGGAATCGGCCGGGTTGAGCTTACGGTATGGCAGGCTTGTCCCGATGATGACACTGCGACGCTTTCGCGACAGGCGGCGTGGCAGTATAAATTCCTTGGGTGAGAGAAGGAGGGCGCTGACGCGGGGGGATTACGCATGCTCATGCAGGACATCCAGCTGGAACGGCGGCATCTGCCCGAAGGCGATTTGATATTTTCCCAGGGCCAGCAGGCCGACAACGCCTATATCCTGGCGTCCGGCAAGATTTCCATCTTCAAGATCGTTGAAGAGAAGAAGGTGCATCTGGCTACCTTGCGCCCCGGTGCGCTGTTCGGCGAGATGGGGGTGATCGATGGCGCCCCGCGCATGGCCTCGGCTTTGACCCTGGCTCCGTCCAATCTGGTGGTGATTCCCGCCGATCTGGTGGGAGCCAAGCTGGCCAAGGCCGATCCCTTTGTCCGCGCCCTGATCACCATCCTGATCGAAAATCTGCGCAATGTGCACAACGCCTATATCGTCAAGCCGCGCAGCGTGCTGGACTTCCACAAGCTGCTGACCGACAACGCCGAGCAGTTGCGGCATTACGTCATCAATGCCCAGCATGTGGAGGATTTTCCCGCCCTGGCTTCGGCGCTCGACAATCTCGACGCCAGTATCGCCGCCTTGGGCGAACAGGCCAGACGTCAGCGTGACCGGCGCGAGGATGTGGTGCCCGAAGGCAGCAAGCTTTTGTAGTCACCCCAGCCGGTCGCAAAGGGCTTCGTAGAAGCCGATATCCTTGGCAAGAATGTGGGTCAGTTCGGCCATGATCGCCGGGTCGGTCACCAATGCCCGCTTCTTCTGGTCATAATCCGGCTGCGGGTTCAGATTGTCGCTGGCGGATGGCAAGGGGCGCCCCAGCAGGACGGCCAGCCTGTCGATGTCGGTCTGATAGCGTTCATGCAGGCCGATGAAGTCGAAAATGCCCATATCCACGTCTTTGAAGAAACCGCCGGTGAAGCTGTATCGCAGCATTGGAAGGCGGGCGAACTGGGTCAGCGTCAGCCCCTTGTCGAGGACATAGTCATGCAGGCGATGATTGTGCTTGGGCGTGTTCAGCCAATAAAAATAATGCGAGATCAGCCGATCCACCGGGTGGCGCAGAAAAGTCGCACGCAGGCAGGATGCCTTGATGTGATTGTATTTATGGATATGGAAATGGCCATGAATGGCCTTGATCCCATCTGGCGGCTGCCAGTTTGCCGCTTCGGCGAAGAACCCCTCGGGGTCCAGGTTCATGGGCGAAGAGGGATTGAGAGGCGCGTCGCTGTAGTCAAACCTGACTGCCGGCTCGGAATATGCCGCGATCAGGCTTTGCCGGAACGAAGTCCCGGCGCATTTCGGCATATGGACGGAGATCAATTCCAGGCCAGACATGGGGCCGGCCCGCCCGTCAGCCGAATGCCTTGAAGGCGATGATGGTGAAGGTGTCCTTCACCCCCGGCAGGGTCTG
>Ga0310915_10000876_pt1 | contig 15030 bp, 11 predicted proteins | sample GREbulkMGAN111_FD_202508 | JGI IMG/M metagenome (GOLD analysis project Ga0310915, IMG submission 202508) | Lab enrichment of tropical soil microbial communities from Luquillo Experimental Forest, Puerto Rico - GRE.bulkMG.AN111 | ecosystem: Environmental > Terrestrial > Soil > Tropical forest >...
CGGCCCGGAAAATATTCCGCTCAAGATCGTCTACGAGGACGACGAGCTCATCGTCATCGACAAGCCGGCGGGCCTCGTCGTGCATCCCACCGCGGGAAAGGCGAGCGGCACGCTGGTCAACGCGCTCATCGCCCATTGCGGCGAGTCGCTTTCCGGCATCGGCGGGGTGAAGCGTCCAGGCATCGTGCATCGCCTGGACAAGGACACGAGCGGGCTGCTCGTGGTGGCGAAGACCGACCGCGCGCATAGGGCGCTCGCGCGTCAGTTCGCCGACCATGGCAAGACCGGCGCGCTGCGACGCGGTTACCTCGCCTTCGTCTGGGGCGTGCCGGACCGCCCGCGCGGCACCATCGACAAGCCGATCGGCCGCCATCCCCACGCGCGCGAAAAGATGGCAGTGCGCCAAGATGGGCGGCCCGCTGTCACCCATTGGCAGGTGCTGGAACGCTACGCCGACGCTGCCGGCGCGCCGGTCGCGAGCCTCCTCGCCTGCCGGTTGGAAACCGGGCGCACGCACCAGATCCGGGTGCATCTTGCGGCGATCGGTCACCCCCTCATGAGCGACGCGGTCTACGGTCCGGGCTTCCGCACCCGCGCCAACCGGTTGAGGCCGCAGGCACAAACGGCGCTCCAAGCCCTTGGCAGACAGGCGTTGCATGCTTATCTACTGGCTATCGAACACCCGGTACGGGGCAACGTCCTGGAGTTCTCCTCGGAACTGCCGGACGACTTATCACGTTTACACCATAGCCTCGGTGCGCAGGGCATCGGCCTGGGCGAAGATCATTCAGGCCGATCAAGGGCTTGACGCTACACACGAGGGTCACACCAAGGTGACTCCGTTGTAATTTCCGTTCGCCCCCTTTGTCCTGTAATGTTGCGCTGCGATCAAGGATTCGCGGTCGCAGCAGGATTGTCACCGCCGACTCGGGGAAGCGGCGGTGTGCTCCGCCCGCCGGCCACCGGGGGCAACTGTTGGAGGGCGCTGTTATGGCCCAGAGTGCAGCTTTGTCGATTCCGTCCGCGGAATCCGGCCTTACCCGATATCTCGAAGAGATTCGGCGGTTTCCCATGCTGGAACCGCAGGACGAATTCATGCTGGCCAAGCGCTGGCGCGAGCACGGCGACCGTGATGCAGCGCACAAATTGGTCACCAGCCATCTGCGCCTGGTCGCCAAGATCGCCATGGGCTACCGCGGCTACGGCCTGCCGATTTCCGAAGTCATCTCCGAGGGCAATGTCGGGCTGATGCAGGCGGTGAAGCCGGACAAAGGCTTCCGGCTTGCCACCTATGCCATGTGGTGGATCAAGGCGGCGATCCAGGAATACATCCTGCGCTCGTGGTCGCTGGTGAAGATGGGCACCACCGCGAACCAGAAGAAGCTGTTCTTCAACCTGCGCAAGGCGAAGAGCAAGATTTCCGCGCTCGACGAAGGCGACCTGCGGCCCGATCAGGTCAAGCTGATCGCCAAGCGCCTCGGCGTCACCGAGCAGGACGTGGTCGACATGAACCGGCGGCTGGGCGGCGACGTGTCGCTCAACGCGCCGATCCGCGAGGACGGCGATTCCGGCGAGTGGCAGGACTGGCTGGTGGACGAGGTCTCCGACCAGGAGACGCGGCTCGCCGAAAGCGAGCAGGCGGACAACCGCCGCGACGCGCTGCACCAGGCGCTCGGCGTGCTCAACGACCGCGAGCGGCGCATCTTCGAGGCGCGCCGGCTGGCGGACGATCCGATCACGCTCGAGGAGCTGGCGGCGGAGTTCGGAGTCTCGCGGGAGCGGGTGCGGCAGATCGAGGTGCGCGCCTTCGAGAAGGTGCAGCGCGCGGTGAAGAATCGCGTCGCCGCCATGGAAGCGCGCCCTGCCGAGGCGGCGCTGACCGCGCATTAACCGCGCAGCGATTAACTAAGCGCGCCGCAATTCACTCCTGTCGTCCCGGCCAAGCGACCCCGGCCGACCCCCGCGAAAGCGGGGGGAGAGCCGGGGGAGCGCGAGCCGGGACCCAGTAATCACTGCGCGCGCAGTTCCCCGCCTTCGCGAGGGCATGGATTACTGGGTCCCCGCTTTCGCGGGGACGACAATCGTAGAGATTGCTACTGCTTCCACGCCTTGAAGGCGTCGGCGAAGGCGCGCTCGCCGGGCGTGCCTTTTTCCATGGCGAGAATGGCGCGGCGATTGTTGTTGTAGACCACCGGAATGTCGAACCACGCGCGTTCCTTGAGCAGCTGCAGGTTGCGCTCCTTGTCGGCGTCGACGTTGGACAGCCCGATCAGATAAAAGCCCGAGGTGACCTTGACCGCGAGCCCGGCGAGCGGCGTGCCGCGCGTCTGCTCGGCCTGCTTCATCAGGATGCCGGGAACGTTGGAGATGCCGCCGGCGACGAAATCGGTGGGCAGCTTGAACATGATCTCGACGGTGTGGGTCGCCGGCAGCCCCTTGTCGGTGTTGCGGCGCAGCGACCAGGTCATCGCCAGCTTGCGTTCCGGCACCTCGACGTCAGCGCGGATCGCGAGCTCGGGCGGCTGGCCCGGTCCCGGCGTCACCGTCTCGGTGCGCCAGACCGCCGAGCCGACGAAGCGCTTGCCGTTGGGATCGGCGGGATCCTCTTCGTAGAGCACGACCTTCTGCGCGGCGGTTGCCGGCGCGGTGGTGAGTGCCGCCGGAGCTGCCTGCCCCGGTTCGATCCGGTCTGCGATTTTTGCGCGCGCGGCCGGCGCCGGCGGCGCCTCGCGGTTCGCCTCCGCGCTCGGCGCGCGGAAGCTGCGATAGAGGCCGACCATGGTCGGCCACTGCCAGTAGGCAGCGCCGCCGATCGCGATCACCACGATGGCCGCCGCGAGACCTCCAATCAGCCCGCGGTACGAGCGGCGCGGCGCTTCTTCGACGTCTTCGTATTCCTCCTCGACGGGAGGCGGTGCGATCTCGTCTGCATCGCTCGGCTGCTCTTCGCCGTAGTCCGGCTCGAGCATCTCCTGCGCGAACTCGCGGCCTGCATCGGGCGCGCGCGCGGCGGCAGGCGCCGGCGGGAACATGCCGTCCTGCGGCGCACGCCGGTCGAACATGCGCAGCTCGGAATCGTAGCGCGACGTCGGCGGGTAGACCCACTCGTCGGTCGGCGGCGCCTTGGCGGCCGGCGCCTCGGTCTCGCTCGGCTCGGTGCGGCCTCTGCCGAAAAACTTGAACCGCGATTCCGACGGCGCGCGCGCTTCGGGCGCGGGGGGCGCGGGCCAGCGCGGCGGCGGTGGCGATGGCGGAGGCGGCGCCGGCTCGGGCTGCGCTTCAGCTGCACGGCGCGCGAACAGGTCGGATGGACGCAATTCCTCCGGCGGCGGCGGCGGCATCCGCGGCGGCTCGGGACGCGGCGCCGGTTCCTGCGGCGCCGGAGCGGGCGCGCTCACGCGCGGCGGCGGAGGTGCCGCAGGCGCGGGCCGCGGCGCGGCCGGCGGCAGGCGCGGCTCGGCGACGCGCAGGCGTGATTGCCGCTGCGCCTCCGCATATTGGCGCGCCGATTCCGCTTCGACCTTGCGGATCGATTCCTCGAGCGCCAGGCGCTCGCGGGTGATGTCGGACTCGGGCAGCGCCGGTTGGATGCTGCGCAGCTGGGTGAGCAGCGCGGTGCGCGCGCGGTCATACACGCCGCGGCGGTTCTCGCCGCTATTCTTGGCGAGACCGGCGACGGCGCGGGCGATGAGCGGATAATAGTCGGCCATGGGAGCTTGCTCGCTTTGCTGTTGCGGCTTCGCTCAGTTCTCGAACGGGTTGTGCATCAGGATCGTGTCCTCGCGCTCGGGGCTGGTCGAGAGCAGCGCCACCGGACAGCCCACCAGTTCTTCGATGCGGCGCACGTATTTGATCGCCTGCGCCGGCAGTTCCGCCCAGGAACGCGCCCGCGCCGTCTCAGCCCGCCAGCCCTCGACTTTTTCGTAAATCGGCTCGACCTTGGCCTGGGCGTGCTCGCTCGCGGGCAGATAGTCGATCTCGCGGCCGTTGAGTCGATATCCCACACAAACCTGGAGTTCGGTCAAGCCGTCGAGCACGTCGAGCTTGGTGAGCGCCAATCCCTGGATACCGCTGGTGCGCACGGTCTGGCGCACCAGCACCGCGTCGAACCAGCCGCAACGGCGCGGGCGTCCGGTCACGGTGCCGAACTCGCGGCCGCGCTCGCCGATGAGGCGGCCGATCTCGTTCTTCTGCTCGGTCGGGAACGGCCCCTCGCCCACCCGCGTCGTGTAGGCCTTGCAGATGCCGAGCACGTAGCCGATCGCCGACGGTCCGAGACCTGAACCGGTCGCCGCCTGCGCCGCGACCGTGTTGGACGAGGTCACGAACGGATAGGTGCCGTGATCGACGTCGAGCAGCGCGCCCTGCGCGCCTTCAAAAAGAATCCGCTTGCCCTCGCGCCGCTTCTGATCGAGCAGCGACCAGACCGAATCCATGTAGGGCAGGACGCGCGGCGCGACTTCCATGAGGTCGTCGCACAGTGCATCCGCCGAAATCGGCTTGAGCTCGAGCCCGCGCCGCAACGGATTGTGATGCGCAAGCAGCCGCTCGACCTTGCGTCCCAGCGACGGCGGATCGGCGAGATCCATCACCCGGATCGCGCGCCGGCCGACCTTGTCCTCGTAGGCCGGACCGATGCCGCGGCGCGTGGTGCCGACCCGCGTCGGCGCATTTCCCGATTCGCGAATCTCGTCAAGATCGCGGTGCAGCGGCAGGATCAAGGTGGCGTTCTCGGCGATGCGCAGGCTCTGCGGCGTCACGGCGATGCCCTGCCCCTTGAGCCGGTCGATCTCCTCGACGAGCGCATGCGGATCGATGACGACGCCGTTGCCGATCACGGACAGTTTCCCCGGCCGCACCACGCCCGAAGGCAGCAGCGACAATTTGTAGGTGATCCCATCAATGACCAGCGTGTGACCTGCATTGTGCCCACCCTGGAAGCGCACGACGATGTCGGCTTGCTCGGACAGCCAATCGACGATCTTCCCCTTGCCCTCGTCCCCCCATTGGGAGCCGACCACGACCACGTTCGCCATCAGGGGTCCTTCCTGCGCGTCGCCGTCGGCGCGACGGCGTCACGGCAGCAAAGGCACGGCCTGCCGACGCGGCGTCGCTCGAATAAGCGATCAAAGCTCCGCAAGCAGGCCAGCGCGGCCGGGACGGAAGCAGCCATCCGCGTCCAACCACCTGATTTTGTGATCCTTTAATGACCCCTGACGGTCGCCCCTTACCAAGCAAGCCTAATGATTTGGCTCTCTCCAAGGCAAACTCGCGGCAACATCGCGGCGGCCGACGCGTGGGTGCCGAGCCGCAACCGTCATGGCCGGGCTCGTCCCGGCCATCCACGTCTTGCATGGGCACATCGAGAAGGAAGACGTGGATGCCCGCGCCAAGCGCGGGCATGACGACGGAGATTATCGGCGCTCAAAACTTCAGCGGGCGCGCCTGCTGCACCTGCGGCAGCGCGCGCACCGCCGTAAGGACCGCGGGCGGCAACTCCCCGTCGATCTCGATCAGCGCGATGGCGTTGCCGCCGGGCGCGTCGCGGCCGACATGGAAGGTGGCGATGTTGATTCCGGCATCGCCCATGGTCGACGAGAACTTGCCGATGAAGCCCGGCTTGTCGAGATTGGTGATGTAGATCATCGAGTGGCCGAACTCGGCATCCATGCGGATGCCCTTGATGTTGACGATGCGCGGGCGCCCGTCGGCGAACACGGTGCCGGAGACGTGGCGGGTCTGGCGCTCCGTCGTTATCGTGACGGTGATGAGGCTCTCGTAGTCGCCGGCGGCATCGCGCGTGACCTCCTCGATGAGGATGCCGCGGTCCTTGGCGATGAGCGGCGCCGAGACGACGTTGACCTCCTGCAGGATCGGCCGCAACAAGCCGGCGATCGCGGAGGACGTCAGTGCCTTCGTGTTCATGGCGGCAACGCCGCCTTCGTAGGCGAGCTGCACCTTTTTCATTCCGCTCTCGGTCAGCTGGCCGGCAAATGAGCCGAGCTTTTCCGCAAGATCGATGAACGGCCGCAGGCGCGGCGCCTCTTCCGCGGTGATCGAAGGAAAGTTGACCGCGTTCGAGATCGCGCCCCGCAACAGGTAGTCCGACATCTGCTCGGCGATCTGCAGCGCCACATTCTCCTGCGCTTCGGCCGTAGCGGCGCCGAGATGCGGCGTGCAGATCACGTTGGGATGGCCGAACAGCGGATTGCTGGTCGCCGGCTCCTCGGTGAAGACATCGAACGCGGCGCCGGCGACGTGGCCGGAATCGAGCGCCGCGCGCAGCGCCGCCTCGTCGACCAGGCCGCCGCGCGCGCAATTGATGACGCGCACGCCCTTCTTCGTGCGGGCGAGCGCTCTGGCGTCGATGATGTTCTTGGTCTTGTCGGTGAGCGGCGTGTGCAGGGTGATGAAGTCGGCGCGGCGGATCAGATCGTCGAACTCGACCTTTTCCACGCCGAGATCCTTGGCGCGCTCGGCCGAGAGAAACGGATCGTAGGCGATCACCTTCATGCGCAGCCCGTGGGCGCGATCGACCACGATCGAGCCGACATTGCCGCAGCCGATCACGCCGAGCGTCTTGCTGGTGATCTCGACGCCCATGAAGCGGTTCTTTTCCCACTTGCCGGCCTGGGTCGAGACGTCGGCCTGCGGGATCTGGCGCGCCAGCGCCAGCATCAAAGTGATCGCGTGTTCCGCCGTCGTGATCGAATTGCCGAACGGCGTGTTCATCACGATGATGCCTTTGGCGGTCGCCGCGGGAAGGTCGACGTTGTCGACGCCGATGCCCGCGCGGCCGATGACCTTGAGGCGCTTCGCCTTCTCCAGAATTTTTGCCGTGACCTTGGTGGCGGAGCGAACGGCGAGGCCGTCGAAATCACCGAGCATATCGGCGAGCTTCTCCTTGTCGGCGCCGAGCTTCGGCTGGAATTCGACGGCGACGCCGCGATCCTTGAAGATTTGCACCGCAGCAGGCGACAGCGCGTCGGAGATCAGGACTGCGGGGGACATTGGTTTCCGCTCTTCACATTGATGTCGTCCCCGCGAGGGGCTCCCCAAAATTCGCTTTGCGAATTTTGGGGACCCCGATAGCGGGGACCCATGAGCACTGTTCCTTCCGTATCACACGCATTCGGTGGTCATGGGTCCCGGCTCGCGCGCGCTGATGCGCGCTTGGCCGGGACGACACGGACGGGGAAGTCACGCCGCCTTGCGCAGCGCGTCCTTGCTGCGCGCGAAGGCCCAGTCGAGCCAGGCTGTGAGCGCCTCGACGTCGGCACGCTCGATGGTCGAGCCGCACCAGATGCGCAAGCCCGGCGGCGCATCGCGATACGCGTCGATATCGTAGGCGATGCGTTCTTTCTCCAGCGCCGCCGCGATGCCTTTGACGAACGCCGCTTGGTCTTCCGCGGGAAGTTTTGTGACAGCGGGATCCACGATCTTCAGGCAGACCGAGGTGTTGGAACGGATCGCCGGATCCTTCGCCAAAAACGCGATCCACGGCGTGGCCGCGACCCAATCGGCGATCGCCTTGGCATTGGCGTTGGCGCGCGCGATCAGCGCCTTGAGGCCGCCGATCGATTTCGCCCAGCCGAGCGCGTCGAGATAGTCCTCGACGCACAGCATCGACGGCGTGTTGATGGTCTCGCCCTGGAAGATGCCTTCGTTGAGCTTGTTGCCTTTGGTCAGGCGAAAGATTTTCGGCAGCGGGCGCGGCGGGTGGTACGTCTCGAGACGCTCGACCGCGCGCGGCGAAAGGATCAGCATGCCGTGCGCCGCCTCGCCGCCGAGCGCCTTCTGCCAGGAGAAGGTGACGACGTCGAGCTTTCCCCAATCGAGCGCCTGCGCGAAGCACGCCGACGTGGCGTCGCAAATCGTGAGGCCCGCGCGGTCGGCGGCGATCCAATCGCCGTTCGGTACGCGCACGCCGGAAGTGGTGCCGTTCCAGGTGAACACCACGTCGCTCTTGGGATCGACCTTGGCGAGATCGGGAAGCTCGCCGTAATCGGCCTTGAGCACCGTCGTGTCTTTGATCTTGAGCTCCTTGACGATATCGGTGACCCAGCCTTCGCCGAACGATTCCCACGCAAGCACCGTGACCGGACGCGCGCCGAGCAGCGACCACAGCGCCATCTCCACCGCGCCGGTATCGGACGCCGGCACGATGCCGATGCGGTAATCGGCGGGGACTTCGAGCACCTCGCGGGTGAGATCGATGGCGCGCTTGAGCTTGGCCTTGCCGATCTTGGCACGGTGCGAGCGTCCGAGCGGAGCGTCGGTAAGGACGGAGAGGCTCCAGTTGGGACGCTTGGCGCAGGGACCGGATGAAAAATGCGGCACGGTCGGCCGCACGGCGGGCATCGCGCTGGTCATGGTCTATCCTTCCAGATAGGCGCCCCTCGGTGGGGAGGGGTCTCCCGCGGCGGGACATAGAGGAAGCAACCAAGTCGCGTCAAGCCATGCCTGTCATGCCCGCGCAAGCGGGCATCCAGCAAACACCGGTCGCTTGGGATTCGCGCTACCGAGAGGTCGTTGCTTACTGGATTCCGGCTCTCCGCCCGCTTTCGCGGGCGTCGGCCGGAATGACACCGAGCGCGCTCACTCCTTGTCGTCGTGGTGGGCGGCGCCGATGTGGTGCTGGGCGTAAAGCTCAAGGCCGAGCTTGGCGACGAGATCGAGCTGCGTCTCGAGATAATCGATGTGCTCTTCCTCGTCGTGCATCAGCTCCTCGAACAGGTCGCGGGTCACATAATCCTTGACGCTGTGGCAATGGGTGGCAGCCTCCTGGTAGAGCGCGCGCGCCTCCATCTCGGCCGCCAGATCGCAGTCGAGCACCTCGCGCACGTTCTGCCCGATATGCAGCGGATCGAGCACCTGCATGTTGGGAAAGCCATCGAGAAAAATGATGCGCGCGACGATCTTGTCGGCGTGCTGCATCTCCTCGATCGATTCCTTGCGCCATTGCTTGGCGAGGGTGCGATAGCCCCAATTGTCGAGCAGCCGGTAATGCAGCCAGTACTGGTTGATCGCGGCGAGCTCGTGCCGCAGACCGCGATTGAGATATTCAAGCACTCGGGCGTCGCCGCGCATCGCTGATCATCCTGCCCGGAGACTGGCAACCGCACGTGTGCACAAACCTGGCCGCGCGACAAGCGCGGAGTCCGCTCATTGGGGAAGTCTGGTCGAGTGGCCGACTCAGGCGCGGGCCTGAGGTTCACAGCATCGGCAGCCTGAGTCGCACGCGCCCGCGAGCGCCTCGTCCATGATGCGGCGGATGGTGCGCGCGCAGCGCCCGCATTGGGGGCTGCACCCGAGGCAGCCATAGACTTGACCGGTGGTGCGCGGCTTGCCGCCATGGTGGACCGCGGCGCGCACATCGCGATCGCTCAGCACATTGCAGGAACACACGATCATGGGCGGGCGGCCCTCGGAAATTGGTTCGGTTTGAAACTATCTACTTCGGCGCCGCGCTTGGGGCAAAAAGAAAACGCGCGATTTACACATATTCCAATCTGCGGGCGGCGGCTCATCCAATGTTGCCAAAGATCGTCCAATATTGCTGTCGCGCCCGGCCTTTTGTCGTGCCAGGCTTCAGCAGTTTGGCGGAATCAGCTTGGACTCAGGCCGCTTCGGTGAGGGCGTCGACGATGCCGTCGACGATCTCCTCCACCAGCACCTTGTCGTCGCCTTCGCCCATCACCCGGATCACCGGCTCGGTGCCGGACGGACGCACGATCAACCGGCCATGGCCGTCGAGACGCGCCTCGCCGTCCTTGATGGCATCGCGGACCTTGGCGCTTTCCAGCGGCTTGCCGCTCTTGAAACGCACGTTCTTGTGCACCTGCGGCAGCGGATCGAAGCGGTGGCAGACCTTCGACACCGGCTGCTCCTGCTTCTTCACCACGGCGAGCACCTGCAATGCGGCGAGCAGGCCGTCGCCGGTGGTGGTGTGGTCGGAAAGAATGATGTGGCCGGAAGCCTCGCCGCCGACATTGTAGCCGTGGTTGCGCATGTGCTCGAGCACGTAGCGGTCGCCGACCGGTGTGCGCACCAGCTCGAGACCCAACTTGGCGAGATAGCGTTCCAGCCCGAGATTGGACATCACGGTCGCCACGATGCCCGGCTTGGCGAGGCGGCTCTCCGCATTCCAACTTTCGGCGATGACCGCAAGCAGCTGATCGCCGTCGACGATGCGGCCGCGTTCGTCGGCAATGAGCACGCGGTCGGCGTCGCCGTCGAGCGCGATGCCGACGTCGGCGCGCATCTCCTTCACCTTCTGGCAGAGCGCCGCCGGTTCGGTCGAGCCACATTCGTGGTTGATGTTGACCCCGTCGGGCTCGATGCCGATCGCGATAACCTCGGCGTCGAGCTCGCGCAGTGCCTCCGGTGCGACCCGGTAGCCGGCCCCGTTGGCGCAGTCGACGACCACGCGCAGCCCCTCGAGCGAGAGGTTCTTCGGCAAGGTGCGCTTGGCAAATTCGATGTAGCGATCCTGCACGCCGTCGATGCGCCTGGCCCGGCCGAGATCGCCGCCCGTGGCCAATTGTTTGGCAAGGTTGGAGTCCATAAGGCTTTCGATCTGCTGCTCGACTTCGTCGGAGAGCTTGAATCCGTCCGGGCCGAACAGCTTGATGCCGTTGTCTTCGAACGGATTGTGCGAGGCCGAGATCATGACGCCGAGCTCGGCACGCATGGAGCGCGTGAGCATCCCGACCGCCGGCGTGGGTACCGGCCCGGTGAGCAACACGTCGATGCCGACGGAGGTGAAGCCGGCGACCAGCGCGGTTTCGATCATGTAGCCGGAGCGCCGCGTATCCTTCCCGATCAGCACCCGGTTGCGATGATCGCCGCGGCGAAAGATCAGCCCGGCCGCCTGGCCGGCGCGCAGCGCCAGTTCCGGCGTAATCGCCGCATTGGCGCGGCCGCGGATGCCATCCGTGCCGAAGTACTTGCGAGCCATGGTCCCCTAAGCCCAGTGGAACTCCTCAGTCCAATCATAGGTCAAATCGATGGCCAAAATCTGCAAAAAAAAGCATGCGCGATTTTACCTCCGGCAAAAAACAAACCGCCGGCGCAGGGGCCGGCGGCTCAGTCTGGTTAACCGTCTTTATTATTTTTTCCGCTCGCCGCGCCCCTTCGGCACGGGCTGCGTGACGTTGACCGGATCGGAAGCGGGAAAGCTGTCCTCGAGGCCTTGTTCCAACGACTCCTCGAGCTTGCGCCGCTTGGCCTCGTCCCGCTCCTGCCGCGCCTTTTCGTCCCGTTCATGCTTGGCAAGGCTCTCGTTCGGAATTCCCATCGATCTCTCCTTGCGGTGACGGACCGCGGTTGTCAGGAGATAACGCGCAAGGCGCGACCGGCGTTCCCTGCGCCCTCCAGCCCTGCGCACAAATCATTCGCGCCGTGCTAAGGAAACCCGATGAACACGCGCACCATAACCTGCATCGAGGATCTGCGCGCGCGCGCCCGGCGCAAGGTGCCGCGCGCCTTCTTCGACTATGCGGAGGCCGGCTCTTACTCACAGCAGACGTTGCGCGCCAATCGCGCCGATCTCGAGCGCATCGCGCTGCGGCAGCGCGTCCTGGTCGACGTGTCGCAGCGTGATCTCACTACAACGATCATCGGCGAGAAGGTTTCATTGCCGCTTGCGCTCGCGCCGATCGGACTGTGCGGCATGCAGCACGGCGACGGCGAGATTCTCGCCTGCCGCGCCGCGCAGGCAGCCGGCATTCCGTTCACACTTTCCACAATGTCGATCTGCTCAATCGAGGACGTGGCCAAGGCGGTCGAAAAACCGTTCTGGTTCCAGCTCTACGTCATGCGCGACCGCGGCTTCATCCGCGCGCTGATCGAACGCGCCGACGCCGCCAAATGCAGCGCGCTCGTGCTCACGGTCGATCTGCAGGTGCTGGGCCAGCGCCACTGCGATATTCGCAACGGCATGACCGTGCCGCCGGAGATCAGGCTGGCAAATCTCATCGATATCGCGACCAAGCCGGCCTGGGCGCTGTCGATTCTCAAGGGCAAGCGCAAGACTTTCGGCAATCTCGCCGGTCACGTGCGCGGCATGGAGAATGTCACTTCATTGGCGCAATGGACGGCGAGCCAGTTCGATCCGGCGCTGAGCTGGAAGGACGTGGAATGGATACGCAGCCTCTGGCCGGGCAAGCTCATTCTCAAGGGCATCCTCGATGTGGACGACGCCAAGACCGCGGCCAAGACTGGTGCCGCGGCGCTCATCGTCTCCAACCATGGCGGCCGGCAGCTCGATGGCGCGCCGTCGTCGATCTCGACTTTGCCGAAAATCGCCGACGCGGTGGGCGGCGAAATCGAGGTGATGTTCGACGGCGGCATCCGCACGGGACAAGACGTGGTGCGGGCGCTCGCGCTGGGCGCACGCTCCTGCATGATCGGCCGCGCCTATGTTTATGGGCTCGGCGCGGCCGGCGAAGCCGGCGTGCGGCGGGCGATCGAAGTGCTTGGCACGGAGCTCGATGTCACCATGGCGCTGTGCGGGGTGAAGAGCGTGCGCGAGATCGATCGACGGGTGATTGCAGCGGTGTGAAAATTCAAAGATGTTAATTGCTTAAATCGTTTTTCAAAGATGCTAAAATTGTTAGCTGGAACTACAGATACTGCCACGCCAAAACAACCAGGAAGACGCCGGCGGTAAAGGCCAGCATCACGTAGGCCCATCCATACGGAGAGCGGCGCGTCATCCATGCCACCAATGGTAGCATGGCGATTTTACCGCAACCTTAAAAAAGACCTTGCAAACTGACCCACTATCCGGAATCAATTAGAACAAAACAGGAACAAACTCCTGCGCAGAAAATGGCGGCATGACGTTAGTCGGGCAACAAACCTTCGCGCTCGCCGCCGCCACGGCAAGTCGGATCGCTCGCCTGCGGGAAGAGCTTCGCGTCGCCGAGGCAACGAGCTTCGGCGAAGGCGGCGCGCCGTTGCCGTTCGGCATTCCGGCGATCGATGAAGTGCTCGGCGGCGGACTCGCGCGCAGCGCGCTGCACGAGATCGCCGCCGCCTGTGAGCCGGAGAGCGCCGCCGCCACCGGTTTCGCCCTGGCGCTCGCGGCGCGCAGCAATCACGTCTCAGTGCCAGAGCAAGCGCCCCACCCCCCTGGCCTCATGCTGAGGAGGCGCCTAAAGCGCGTTGACACGCGTCTTCGACGCGCTATGGCGCCGTCTCGAAGCATGAGCGAGGTCCCCAAAAATTTGCATTCGCCAATTTTTGGGGTGCCCCAGCCGCCCTCATCCTTCGAGACGCTCGCTACGCTCGCTCCTCAGGATGAGGGCGGAAGAAAAACCGTGGTGTGGATCGCCGAGGATCTCTCGCTTGCCGAGAATGGCGCGCTCTATGGACCGGGTCTCGACGAAACCGGCATCGCGCCCGAACAACTGATCACGATCGCCGCCGCATGCGCGCGCGATGTGCTGTGGGCGATGGAAGAGGCGCTGCGTTGCCGCGCCGTCGGCGTGGTGATCGGAGAATTGCGCGCGCGCGCCATCGATCAGGTGGCGACGCGCCGCCTCTCGCTCGCGGCCGCGGCCGGCAACGCGCTCGGCCTGTTTCTGCGCACTGCGCCCAACGATGACCATTCCGCCGCAGTGACGCGCTGGATCATTGGCACCGCGCCATCCGCTTGCCCGGCAGGAAGCGGGCGCGGCGTCGGCCCGCCGCGGCTCACCGCGCGGCTCGTGCGCAACCGCCGCGGGCATCTCGGAACATGGATCGTGGAGTGGAACAGTGTGGAGCAGCGTTTCCAGCTCGCAACGGATTCTGAGCCTGTGGCTCGACCGGCTTTCGACCGATCGCATCGCGCGGCAGTGGCGTGAAACGCCGGACGCGCGTCCTTCATCTCTCCCCGCTTGCGGGGAGAGAGATTTGCCTCTCGTCGTGTTCGGCAAGCGCGGCAATCTCGATCTCATCGTTGCGGTGGACGCAACGGCGCAACGCCTCGGACTGCATGCCGGCCTCGCACTGGCGCAAGCGCGCGCCATGCATCCCGCGCTCACCGCCGTCCCCGAGGATCAGGCGGCCGACGCGCGCCTCATCGACGCCCTTGCCGACTGGTGCCAGCGCTACACGCCGCTCGTCGCCGCCGATCCGCCCGATGGAATTTTGTTCGATATCGGCGGCTGCGCGCATCTGTTCGGCGGCGAGGAGAAGCTGCGCGCCGACCTGCTCACGCGGGTGCGGCGATGGGGTTTTTCCGCGCGTGCCGCGATTGCCTCGACCATCGGCGCTGCCTACGCCGCGGCGCGCTTTTCCGATGTGGCAATCGGCGATGACCCGCGCGCGCTCCTTGCGCCATTGCCGCTTAAGGCGCTGCGGCTGCCGGACGAGACGGTCGCCGCGCTCAAGCGCGTCGGCCTCAAGCAGATCGGCGACATCATCGATTTGCCGCGCGCGCCGCTCGCCGCCCGCTTCGGCGACGATCTCCTGCGCCAGCTCGACCGCGCGCTCGGCCGCGAAGACGAGCCGCTCACGCCGCGCCTGCCGGTTCCGCCTTTTGTCGCCGAGCGCAGTTTTCACGAGCCGATCGCGCGCGAGGAGGACGTGCTCGCGACCGTCGAACGCCTGGCCATGCGGCTCAAGAGCGCGCTCGCCGCGCGCGGCGACGGCGCGCGCCGGCTCGAGCTTGCTCTGTTCCGCACCGACGGCGCGGTCAAGCGCATCGCCGCCGGCACTTCGCGACCGCTGCGCGACCCGCAAGCGATCCGCGCGCTGTTCGTCGAGCGGCTCGCCGCGCTCGCCGACGAATTCGATCCCGGCTTCGGCTTCGATCTGGCGCGGCTCTCGGTGCTCCACGCTGAACCGTGTCCGGACGAGCAGATCGGTCTCGGCGCCCGCGAAGATCGAGCCGAGCTCGACCGTCTCGTCGACCGCCTGAGCGCGCGCCTCGGACGCCGCCGCGTCGCGCGCTTCGTCGCCCACCACAGCCATATCCCCGAACTCGCCGCGCACGCGGTACCGGCGCAGGTGCGCGCCGAGCGCGGCTGGGACGCGTTT
>Ga0310915_10000881_pt1 | contig 14998 bp, 16 predicted proteins | sample GREbulkMGAN111_FD_202508 | JGI IMG/M metagenome (GOLD analysis project Ga0310915, IMG submission 202508) | Lab enrichment of tropical soil microbial communities from Luquillo Experimental Forest, Puerto Rico - GRE.bulkMG.AN111 | ecosystem: Environmental > Terrestrial > Soil > Tropical forest >...
AAAACAGTGATAAAGGTTGAACAAAGTTCATGAAAAACAGTGATAAAGGTTGAACAAAGTTCATGAAAAACAGTGATAAAGGTTGAACAAAGTTCATGAAAAACAGTGATAAAGGTTGAACAAAGTTCATGAAAAACAGTGATAAAGGTTATAACATCTCAATGAAGAGATGTTATATGTAACACTAGAGCAACTAGAATGAATGCTCTAGATCTTCTATGATACATTTTCATGAACTTCAAAGGTTACTATAAACTTTTTCATGATTCCTTGGGGTTTTTATATAAAAACCCCAAGGAGTCTGAATCTATAAGCTTTAAGAACATGATTACATGAAATTTAAACATAGATTGTTCTAATAACATGTTATCATACTATCACTGTGATAGTATAATATTTTTTAGAGTAGTTTTAAGACATTGAACGAGATGACTTAGTCATCTCTTCAAAGGAAGGCTAAAGCCCTCCACCAACGAGTGCTTTAGGCGCAGGAGTTAGCTTCTGCTCCGGAGCAGGGTTAACCCTTCCGCCCACGAGTTCGGCGCAATAGCGAAGCGTAAAAAGCGATTATACATTGTTTTTCGTGATCTTTGTTGCATAAAGCTCTATAAATTTTAAAGAAGTTTAGAGGAACCTTTGAAGTTCATGAAAAATATAACATAGAATGTCCAAAAACGCCTTCACGGTTGCTCTACATGTATCTATGACATCTCATAATAGAGATGTCATAACTTTCACCGCTCCTTTTATACAAACTCCATGGTCATTGCATTTAAATCGTATATGATGTTATTAGCTGTTATATATGATTTAAGGATGGTTCTTTCAACTGGGATAGTATATGTATTATCAGAGTTTATAATATAAACTTCACCACATAGAATAACATGTTGTTCATCCATTTCTTCATAACCAAAGGGTCCTCTAATGTTAGGACTAACATTTAAACTTTTAGTATATCGTTCCATAACTTTGGGCATGGTTATATGATAGCTATCCATGATAGCTTTGGTTACTTTATTTCTATAATAGTATAGAATAGGAGCTAAACCAGCTATAAAATCTGGTTCTAATTTACCTTTAAGTTGGAAGGCTATGTTAGCTATTGGATGTTCTAAACTTGGTTCTTCGGTAGTTATGACACCATTAATTCTAGTAACAGTTCCATCAATTAAAGTGTAGAGATAAATGCCTCTATACTCTTGAGTTACGGTCCCTCCTTCATAAGAAAGGGTGGTATCAGAATGAACAGTTACATTAAAGTATTTGATGTCGCCATTTCTAGTTGCTGATATACGTTGAGGATCCGTGTTAGTAAGTCTAGGGATTAATTTGTTATCCAAGATAGGGTTAACTAAATCGCTGTATGGTTTGTAGGACATATAATTATAAAATGTACCGGGGAAGTAATAATACATTTTCATGAGATTAACTTTGGCTGACGCAATAAACCTTGGATCTTTGATATGGTTAAGGAAGAACATAAAGGCTTTCCAAATAAGAAGCGATCTCATTCTACTGATTTGCTCAGCTGCATGTTGAAGATAGAGATCAACCATAACTCTATTTCCAGGTAATGATTTACTAACTAAGTTAGCTACGACCGTTAGAGCTGGTTCTTGTTTGAGCCTTTCTGGATCAATGTCTACGTTAGAGTTATAAATATATTTCCAGATATATCCCAACTTAACTATGATATCGCCAACTTCTGGATCATAGTTATATTTAATACCTAGCTCTTTGATTTTAGCTTCCGTGATATTCAGCTGCTCAAACACATAATCTCTATCCTCTTGAGTTACAATGAGATCAGCTGCTTTAAGTATATCTCCGGCTAGAATAGCTTTGCTGAACTTAGAGGTTAAAGTTTTAGGTAGTTGGTATGGTATAAGGCTCAGATCTGTTAAAGGTAGAATAGACATTTAATGCTTTTAAAATGTATTTTTATTCATACAGAATACCATAAATGAATACTTTATGGTTGAGTTTTTGGACATCTATTATCATAGGCGCAACCATTCATTGTATGTTCCCATGGATGGTTCTTTCATTACCTTGCAAGGCTAAAGTTCTAGAATGTCATATCATTGGTTCTGATAGAAGAATGTGTGACGTCTCCTTTTGGATTGATGGCAAGAATATAACCCAAGTAACTAATGTACCTGTAGCAATGAATGAAGCACGAATATGCTATAAACTAGGCAACATATATTATATAGATCCTTACATTACAGGAACTATTAGCATGGAAATGCTATTTTGGACCACTATGAGTTTTATCATGTTCTATAACACCATTATAACATAGAATGATGGTTGTAAGTGATAGAACAAAGGTTATAACATCTTAGGATCCTAAGATGTTATAGATATATTTAGAGTAACCATGAAGATGTTTTTGGACCTTCTATGTTATTTTTTCATGAACTCCAAAGGTTCCTCTAAACTTCTTTAAAGTTTAGAGAGCTTTAAGAACCCAAGATCATGAATTTTAACATAGATTGTTCTAAATAGTAGGTTATTATTCCATCACCGTGATAATACGATACATAATATTTCTTAATACGTTCTAAGGGTTTCATACATTGATTTTCATGAAGTTTATGGCATAGAGCTTATAGATTTTAGGAAAAGTTTATAGTAACACTATGAAGTTCATGAAAATCAATGCATAAATGTCTTAAAACTATTCTTCTAATATTATACTATCACAGTGATAATATAATAACCTGCTATTTAGAACAATCTATGATAAAAATCATGTTTTGCTTAAAGCTTATAGATTTTAGAAAAAATTATATAGAACCTATAGAACTTCATGAAAAAGATTATAATGAAATGTCCAAAAAACACCTTCATGGTTGTTTTAGGATTACATATAACATCGCTTCGAAGCGATGTTATAACTTTCATACCCTTTTATAATTTATGCAATAGCATGATGGTTGCTTTATTCTCACCTGCCATTGGGACATAGCAATGAGTTTTCTTCTTTATTTTAGCAACATCAGTGAGATAGACTGTGTTAATACCGATATCAGCATTGTAATAATCTTCTTGGTTGAGAAGTTTCATATCAGGCTCTGATGCAACTACAGGATATTCTCCTGGAAATTTAATACCATCCTTAACTGCTTGTTCTAGAATATCCTTCATGACTTTATTCTTTCTACTTAGAGCATCCATGATTCTTTGTTCTTTAGCTAATACCTCTTCATCGGTTTGATCTGCTTGTTTACCATAAATCATGTAAACTGTAGCATCTGATTTAGCACCAGCTCTTATAGTTCTACCTGCTGCTTGATGAAGATTTTGGATAGAGTAGGAAGGAGACATGAAGGTATGTCTTGGAAATCTTCCATCTAAATCATGAAGGGATATACCCATAGAACCAGTTGCAATCGTAGCAACCAATAATCTACAATTAGTATTAGGCTCTTGAAATTGGTCTATGATTTGGGTTCTATGATTAATTTTAGTATCACCATCCATAATGTGAGCTTTGTGTAAACCTTTGAGCCTTTGAAGAAACATAGGTATGGTACTCTTATAGTTGAAGTTAACTATCACTTTAATGTTTGGATCTTGGTTGAGAATGTTATTTACTTCTCTTGCAAAGATTCCTACCTTAGAGTGTTCTAAGTCTCTAAGAATGAGAGTTAGTTTTGCTATGATGCTTTCAGTCATTTCAATCTCGGAACTATCATCATTGAAGAGTAACAACTCTTGAAGGTTTTGGATGCATATCTTATAGCGTTCATATTCTATAACGCTCATATTACCATATAGAGTACCGAGATACCCTGATGAAGGTCTAGACATAGCAAAAACTACATTCTTCTTGATTATTTGGTGGAATAAATCCGATGCTATCTTCCTAGCCATAGAGAGTTTAGTATAGTTACCTATAGTAGGATATTCGCTTAGCACTTCTAGAGTTGTATTCTTATCTAAACGCTTACATATTTTAACCACATCTAATAGACCTGCTGGATTATGGAGTCGTGTTACTAAATCATAGGAAGATAAAGATTCGTGTTTGGAATATCCCATGGTTCTAATAAGAACCGATAAATGTTCTGCTTTATCATACGGAGTGGCTGAAAGCATGATAAAACGACTATGTGTGGCTCTTCCAGTAATGCCTCTTATGAGAGCAGCTACAGCTTTAGTAGTGGCAGTATTCTTGTTCTTAACTTTGGAGGATTCATCTATAACAAGGAGAAAGCCTCGCTCCACTAAATCTATATAATCCTGTGTTACGCAATAACTAACATCCGTCTTCTCATCTATTCGTGCTAAATAAGGAAATGATGGTTTAACTGTAGTGCTGCGTTCAAATACATCAAGGTTCTTGCTTTTGGTTCCTCTAATGGATTCATAAGAAGCAGCTAAGATAATGTTAGCACCTAGCTCTCTCATTCTAGTCCAATGTGTAGTTAATATAGCGGGACAAATAATAATCATAGGTAAGTTGAGATGGTTAGATATAAATGTAGTAGTATAGGTTTTACCATTTCCCATAGTTGATGTGTCTATAACACCATGAACCTTAGTATATGCATTTAATATATCTTCTACATGAGGCACTTGATACTCCAAAAGCTCGAAGCCTAATGATGGAGTATTGTTATACATTTAAACAAAATATATGTCTCATACAGGACATATATTTTTTCAGTTACCCAAGTTTAGGGCACAATGTTGCACATATTTAATACCACTTATGATAGTTGGAACGTGAGATGTAGCTTCAAACATATCGGTATAGTACTGATAGACTTCGGGATCTATAGTTGTAGTATCTTTGAAGCTTATAACAACTGGATCCCCATTATTTAGGGTAGTTGTGTGATCATAGCTGAACAGCTTTCTACAAGTAAGATGATTGAGACAGGTTACATCGTGCTTTCCCGATTGATGGATAGCTTCAATGGAACCATGTTCCCTTATAAGTTTTAGGATATTGGCAGGACCTACTCTATAGATTCTATCATTATAATCTGTACCATGCATAATACATAGATCTAAGAACTGTTCTGCTGTTAAACCTGAAGCACTTAACACATCTTGATGTTGAGCATAAGTGAACATATCTGCCGGACCATCAACTGTAGCTTCATGACTTATATCATTAATGAAGCATGGACATTGATAAGCTAAATTATCGGTATCTGTACTAACGACAGCCGCCACCAAACCTTCTAAGCATAACATAGAACAAAACTTCTCGGCTTCACAGTTAGGTTTAAAGGTCTGGAAGCCTAAGGAATCTAAAAGCCCTTGAACTAAATCGAACTCTCCCCAATCTATTTTATAAGCATTACAACATAACTGTCTGAGAGATTTCATATCTATATTACCTGCATCTAAGATATCAGTCTGGTTTCGTGCATTAGTTAAAGCTTCATCATATTTATCGACAGCTTTTTGCTTTTCGTTGGCTCTCTTCTGCTTTTCCTTACTCTTTTCCGCAGGAGCTGGACCATCGAAGACGAAGATAGGATAGATACCATTGAGTAGGAATCTATTGATGGACTTCCATGCAATATCGAACCAGTATTTTCTAATAGCATCAGAGTCAGGGTCCGTTAAGAGTAAGTTGGTAGTGCTTATGACCTTCTTAGCTGCCATAGTCCAATTAACATAAATCCAATTAGATGCATCGACTGCTACAGCTCTGCCAGCTAAGCATGATAGAGGAGCCTTCTTGTAAACACCCAGAGAATGTATGAATTTATTTAAGTCACGTATACCCATTTAAAAACCTTATTAAGGACAAATGAAGCTATAATAATGTAGAATCAAAAAGTATGTAAATATAAAATGCCATCCATTCAAGATTATGTAATAGCAGCTCAGCGATATGATTATGACACTATCAACCAAATAGTAGACGATACAGAATTTCTTGCCAGAGAATTAAGCCAAGAAGATATAGCTTATTATGCATATATTATACTTTCTGCATCTAAGTTTGAAATGTTTAAACAAGTCTTAGATATCTTTGAGACTATTAACATCTTAGATGACCTACATATCATGAACCAAATTGCTATAGATCCTAGAACTAAAGAGCAAATCTTTCTTAAGCTTAAGCTCTATTATCCTGAGATAACACCAGTAGAACTTATCTCAGAGTGGACCGATCAAGTATTCACCGAGTATGTTCCAGTAGCCATCCAAAAGATAATCAACGCTTATGGTATTCCTGACTATAGTATCCTCAAGACTCTACTAGATGAATTAGATCAGCAGCAGAAATATGATCTCTATAACTATATCTTTGGTTTAGCATCTCAGGTGTCCGATTATGCTGAAATACCTGCATGGATAGATACTAAACATATAGTAACGCAGAATGAATTAGATGCAAAGCTCCAAGAGCTTAAAGCTATCAAGGTTGAGGTTAGACCAGATCAACTTCCAGAACAATTATATAATCTTATAGCTCCCTACTCTGAAACTACATTGAACCAAATAACTAAGGATCTAGCTCAGACTAACTTTCAAGATTTGCAAACTATAACTCAACTTATTAACCACATCGACTCTGAGTTTAAAGAAGTCAATGATAAAGCTCTAATTCCTTACTTTGGTCCATCACATCCAGCTCAATATCCTATAGATGGAGATATTAAAGGCCAAGATCGTATGCTTTTATGTAACTTCTTCGATATTGATTCTTGGACTGATGAACCCTTCGACTTCTTTACCGGAACTTGCGATCAATGTGGGCTCCAAATTAGGCACCGACATCACTGTGTTAGAATGCCCATAATCAATGGTATGTGGGAAGGATCATTCTGTAGTTGGAAGTGTTGCAGAGAGTACACTGATGAACGTTACTTTGATGATGCTCCTGTAATCAAAGACTTCATAGATTTATACGAAAAAGAGTTAGAAATCTATAAGATTTATGATAGAGCTATCATAGAAAATTTACCAGAGTTGGAGGAATAAATTAGAGAAAAGATACTATGAAGTAAACATAGTATCTTTTAAATAATATACTGCATATGAGAAAAGAAATATGGCAGATTCGTGGATTAGTATTAGTGCACTGATCATAGGCATCATAGCTCTAGCGGTTGGAATAGCTGCTTTAGTTTTTGCATTAATTGTAGGTGGAAATTCTAACCAACAAACCTATAATATCGTAACTATAACCGGAGACACTTCAAAGTTTAATTATAATAATCAAGCAGATACAGTACTTATAAGTCAATCCACTTCCAGCTCTGACTTGGCGGTTACCATTGAAGCTAATTCAGGTGCTATTAAAGGTAAGGTACTTTATATTGTTAACAAGGGTAGTGGTAAGTTAGTGGCTGCCACCCTCTTAGGATCCGGTGTAACCTTCCCAGCTACAACCTTAGATATTGGAACCTCAGCCCAATATATTCTAACAGACACCAATGTTTATGTTAGAATGTTTTAGTGAAATTTGGAGTAACTAACTTTCATGAAATAAATGGAATACGCTAAAGATCTTGGTAAAGTTATAGTAATATTAAATGATGGTGATAACTATATATTACAATGTTAATATGGCACAATTTATATGGAATTATATTCCGATACCATAAACATTTCCTAGTTCATTGTATAGGTAAAATAATAAACCTATATAACTAGAGATATGCCAGACTATCCTTACATTGAAGATGGAGATTATCATAGTTATTATTCTTATAGAGTTCATTACTTAGATGGTTCCACTGATTGCTTTGAAAGTGTTAATCAAAGCGTTATAAGTGCAACTTCTATAAGTAGATATAATATCTCACAATGGAGATATTATAGATAGTAATGAAGGAATACATTTATTCATAGTTTAATTTAGGGAAGAAGAATACTAATTCTTGTCCCTTAATAGTGGTTTTAGTTTGCATATGAATGGCATACTGAGCATCAATAGTACAAGGGTCAAACTGGACTGTAACTGTACCATTATCTCTTGTTACAATAGGATAATAGTCTCTTTCGAATTCATTGCTCTGATATCTAAGTTTATATTGTTTCTTGGTGTCATACTTAGCAAATACAGCTCTGATATCTTCATTAGTGATGTCACAATCTACATGTTTAGCTTGTAATACTGTATGCTTAGTATTAGCTTCTGCGTCTTTAGGATTAGCAGGAATCACTTCTACCTTTTGGTGAACGGAGTCATAATACTTCTGCCACAAAGGCTTCTGAACTACTTTGATATACTTGGGTTCGTAATCAGCCTTGATATTATCTTCAGCTTCTTGGAAATCAGCCCAAGAGAACTCAGAGCCCTTATAATCAAGCTTAGAATCTAATTGCATCTCTTCATCATAGAAGGTACCAAAGTATGAATGATAGAGCTCTTTGAAATCGTTACTCTTTCTCTTCTTTAAAGTTCTCATTGAAGTAATAGTAGCAGCCTTGCATGTCTTATCTAATTCCTTCTTAATACGCTCTGTGCCATCAGGATTTAAACCTTGCATGATGTTGATTAATTCACGACAAACAAAAGCGAAAGCATAAACAGGTGTACCCTGATATTTTACAACATTCAAGGAGTAACTAGTGTTCATGCCCTTACCCAAGACGCCTTGAGCTTTTTGCATCATTCTAGCCATAATCTCTCTAACTTGTTGCTCTGGAAGAGAACTAGAAGCAATACGCAAAATACCTGGATTAGTAGTAGCAATACGGGAAGACATTTTAATGTGGTGAGTATGTAGTAGTATGTTTGGTATCTCTAAATAATAATTTATATTTCACATAAAAATTAGCGGACTGCAAGAAATCATGGAATCCGTTATTGTAACGACACCCAGGGTAAGTTGTGATTCTGGCTGTTATCAGACAAAAAGTTATGTAAAACCAGTCAAAGAAGTGATAGCAACCTATCCGATCCAATATCAGCAGGTCCAAGCTCTACCAGTGCATCCAGTTAAAGATCATTCTTCTCCTCCAGATTGTTGCAATCCTATGGAAATAGATGTACCCTTGAAACGAACATGTGTCTATTTATCTCAAACTCCTGTTCTACTATTTATCATCATCTTAACCATTATTTACATAATTTCTTCTATGTTCTGTTGGAATGCATGTAACTGTAATAATAACAATCATTGTAAGAAACATCCTAAACCTCCTCCACCTCAAGGAACAGATAATCATCATTGTCATAATGGAGGCAACAATAATCATAATTGCGAGGAGAATGAATGTGTATCCTCCACTCAAAGATGGACTGCTTTCGCAGTTAATACCATTATCTATGTGCTATTAGTGGTCCTAATCTCCATGTGGATTTATCGTTTATCTCAGTACAAACAAACTACAGGAGTTGCTATAGCTGTAGCTATTGTTCTACCAATCTTCATCGGTTTCTTCTTTGGTGCCATCAATCGTTTAGCTATGGGTACTCAAGGAATGTGGTGTTAAATATAAAAGTATAATATCTCATGATCGAGATATTATAGAAAGCGTAGCGTTAAATAAGTATGAATAGATTAAGTATGAAGGTTTATATAATTTTTTCATGAATTGTTATACCCTTATATAACAATCTTTGAAGATTCCATTGATCTCATGAAAGATTATAGAAATAAATGTTATGATAATATCATAACATATCTGTTTTATTCGGTTTCGGTAGCTGTAACATTAGTGGTTTCTTCTTCAAAGGATGTGGCTCCCTTGTGACCTAATTCATGATTCACAACTGTCACCCAGTTAAACCATACTTTAGCCATATCAACTCTGCTTTTGTTACGGATAGTGAACTGAGGATCCACCACTTCAATGATTGGATTATATTTAGTTTTAGATTGTTTAGGAATTAGATTAGTTTGATATATAATGTTGCCTTCAGCCGTGTGAGATACACCTATTATACCTACAAGTTCTCTGTCTTGAACTACGACATCATTAAGGCATTTATTCTTGTAGGCTGATTGTAATATGTTAAAGAGTTCATTAGTTTTATGTGGGATACTGTAACGCTTACAGTATTTATATGCAAAGTCTCTGAGTACAAACTCAATGAATTTTGTCTTCTTTCGTTTAATCTTTAATAAGGAGTCGATATGCATATAACCATCAGGAATATCATCATCTTCTTGGTTTTGGATGATCATGGAGTCCCTTTCGGAGAGCAAACCATTATCTCTAAAAAATTGGATAGAAGCATGAAAAGCCTCGTTAGGATCTTGAGGTATAACTATAGATCTATACTTTCTAACTCCTTTACTGTAACCTAGAACACCATTAGAATAAACGAAATGTTTAGGCATTTTACCATAGGAACCTTGAGTATAAATATCTTTCCAGTAAGGATCATCAGTGAGAGTGGCTACATGACTCCAAATTGGATGGACCACCTTGAGAGTTTTCTTCTTTCTAACCGAGGTCATTTAGAAAATCCAACTTTTAAATCTCTAGAACCGGTATATCAAAAATTTACATCCATAGAAAGTCATGGGTATAGGAATATCACATTCTATTTCTCACAAAGATGAGCAGTGGTATTGGAACGAATACTATTCCAGCTTATTACAGCTGGAATCCGATGTTAATACATTGGGCAAAATAAATCGGAAGAAAGAATTAAATGTCTTCGATGATCTCAAGATCATTGTAATGTACAATAGAATTAAGCATAATATGGAAATAGCTAACAGATTAACTAATGTATTACAACAGACAGATTATGATCAGAGAGCTGTATACTTTCAGACCAATAGTCTAATAGAAAAAGCAGTTAAAACTATAGAAGCTTTCAATGCTAAATCTATATAGATTCTTATGCTCTTAACACTACGCTTTCTCTCATACTCAATCTATAATAACATCATACATGTTATTATATTGTTACATTTATTTGCATTTAATGATGGGCTTAGTTCTATGTCTAAGGAAGCTTTCCAAGATCATCTCAGAGCTAGTATTAGTCCAAATGTTACCTACATAATAAGTGTATAAATCAAAGATGTCTCGCTCTGAGAGTTCTATACCTAACATACCTGCAATATCTAAAGGTGTATGCTGATAAATCTGGAACTTGCAGACATCAACTACTACATATCGCTCGAAGTCCCTAGCTAGATTGAGACATTCTGGAGTACAATACTTCTCAGTAAGGAGATCCTTCCAGTTGATACTTGGCTTAAGGAGGCCAAAATACTTATAGATTATGTAATAACAGACCATAAATCTGACTACTGTTCCATCAAAGGACCAATAATTACCATTAGAATCAGTGATCTTAGCATATTTAGGATTTTGGTTTAAGATATTATGAGTTAGAGCTCTATCGAAGAGCATCATAGCATGGAACAAAGGTCTATAATGTTCCATGCTTAATTCTTGAGTTCTAGTGGAAAGAACATTAGCTGCCACTATGATACCAAATCTCCTTTCAGTACATGAAGTATTGTTGATGGCTATGTTAGTATCCAGCATAGGCTTAAAACTACTTCTAACCGAAGCAATATATTCATGGAACTCCACGAAGAAAGGGTGATTTAGAGCAATAGTGGCTGGAGATCTCTGAGTTGGATGAAAAGCTAAGAGACTTTGTAATAAAGATCTTAGATTGTACAGATCGGCTATGGAAGTGTTGAAATAGGTAAACCTAACCGACTTAGACCAGAATTGATCCCAAGTGATGGTACCTCCACATCCAGGTACCAGATCTTGATAAGCTTTGATGATAGCATGATCATTATCATCCGTGATATGTTGAAGTAAGGGATAACCAAATATAAGTTCGTATAACATGCAACCGACAGACCATATATCTACCATGTGATTGTAACGACTAGGTTGTACTGCATTATATGAGATTTCAGGAGCTCTATACCAAGAGGTAGAGGCTGTAGAACTTTGGTATCCATATTTAGAGTTCCAATAAGCTAGACCTAAATCCGCCACCTTGAAGCTTATAATGTTATTATTGATGAAGTATAAGACGTTTTGGGGTTTTATATCTTGATGCGATACACCCTTAGCATGCATATATTCTAAAGCTAGGAGCACATGAACAACAAAAGTCTTGATTTCGAATAGACTTCTACTCTTCTTGAAATATTCATAAGCGTTACCTGCAGCTCGTTCCATGATGAAAGTTATATTATCATCTTTGACGGATTTCTGATCTACAGGTGATAGGGGTCCTTCAAAGACGGTTCCATATTTAACCTCAGAATTAACTAGGTGAGGATGTTTAAACCTTGAAACCATATCAGCTTCACGGAGGGAACCAATGAAAGTGTTAGTTTCATCCACTAAAAGTCTCTTAACTGCCAATTGACGGCCCTCTTTATCGTTAGCTTTATATACAATTCCATATGCACCCTGACCTAATCTTTGTCCCTTACTTAGTTTGTCCGACATTATTAGTAGGCTTTTAATAAAACGAAATGAATTGGACAAATTCCATCTATAACGATTTAATTTCAGATTATGAAGAGTTGGTCTTAAATTTTGCCTATTTGACTAAGAATCGACTTCAGAGCAAATACTTTAAGCAGAGATCCGATATATGTCCAGGGTATAGTGCTTCAGATCTAGACATAGACATAACTATACCAGTCCAGAGAATCAATACTCCTGCATCTGTATGTTTTCCTAATGGTCCAAACTCTTCAGCTAATATTATCTTAGATTGTTCTAGGATATCTAATTATATCCTCATAAGTTCTATCTTAAGTCAAGATCCGGACTTAGGATATCATGTCAATCCAATTAAGAAAATTGGACTCTGTGATGTAACTCTATATGTAGAGAGCTGGTTTCAACCTATGTCTATGGAGGCTCCCTCTAACTTAATAGGCTCCATTCCTGAAGGTATGATTTCTTTAGATCCTGAAACTGGTTTGGTGACAGTTAGTGACTTATTTATAGTCCAATTCTTAGAGCAAGTGTTGGATATATTACTGTTGATAGGCTATGAATACGATTTCGTTCATGGTAATTTAACTTGTAATGATCTAGCATTTGGTAATCGTGATGAGAATCTAACTGTAATCCTATGCAATCTAGAATCTAGCTCTATATCCTATGTTAATGAAGATCGCAAGCTCATTAGGATAAGACGCAAACCTGACACTGGTATAACCTCTAAATTAGCTGGAGATTACTTCCCTCTAGATACAGGTAACGAGTATCAACTAGATGGTATCTTTTGGGGTACTAACTTCAAGAAGTTAGAGGTCCCATTCTATAAATCCTATGATTATTATACTCTAATAGTTTCATGTTTATGTCTAGAGTATTTCTTCCACAAGGTAATGGATAATTTTGTGCTCAAGAGTGTAGTCTTTGATCCATTATTCAAGGTAGAAGACCATTCTAATGTATATAAAGATATACAGGAGGTCATAAATTCTAAGAAACCTGTAACTATAGATAAAGTAGTATCTATCCTCAAGAAATACAAGTTACGTTGTGATGCTATGGAAGTTACTAGGGATCGTCTCATAAAGATGAAAAATATTTTATTATCGGATTATGCCTAAATGTCTAGATCTATTAAAGCCGTAAGCTATACACAAGTAAAGACCATAAATCAGCTATTAGAAGAATATAAGGTTCCAACCGCTGTCAAAAATGCCAAGCTCAAACATGGTGAACCTTTAATGAATAAAGATCTGTTATATGAGGCTGTGATGCAAGGAGCAACCACTGAAGTTTATCAGTCTATAGTTGATGGTAGTAACACTTTCTACAGAGATGATGTATATTTTAACTTACCAGGTTGTAAGAAGTTCATAGATACAACCCAGGAAATGATCCTAGTTAATACCGAATCTAAACCACTCCATGGACCACACTGTCCTAAATGTGATGATACTAATACCATATATAGAACTAATCAAGAAAGAAGTGGTGATGAAGGCCACACAGTTTACATTATATGTCGTAGTTGTGGAGCTAAGGTTAGAAACCCTACTAATGTACGTTTCCCAGAAGCACAAACTCATTAGATAATCCTTAAAAAAGATTTATTGCTAGAAGCATACTCAACATTAAGTGTCAACCGATCATTATATATGAAGAAATGATTATTTTAATCCACCCTAGAGCCGGTGTTATGTTAAATATAACACAGACTGATTAACTGAAGCACTGAGAAAAGAAAAAATTATTATATAATAGCTGAAAATGTCACAATTACCAAGTAGCTTTAGATCAAGTTATGTACCCAGTGTTGGAGGTAGTAATCTCAATGCTAGAATTGGTTCTTTAGTTAGACCACCAACAGCTAACATAGGTTTTGGTGGCTTGACTAGTGAAGCTAGCATTCCGCCAGTGATTCCAGTAGCAACTAGTTCAACACGTTTGTCTCCACCTACTTCGCCTACACTAGTAACATCTCCTGGAAGCTCTGCGCCTATTTCACCCAGATCTATTATGCGTCCAGTTTCACCAGTGGTGGTATCACCAAGTTCTGCAATAACTTTACCACCTCCATTGTCAGCTAGGCCCTCAGGCATTAGTTGGTTGAATCAACCTCAAACTATTATTTCTAAACCAGTATCACCAAGGCTTTCTCCAAGAGCAACGCAGCCAGTATCTCCATCAAGTATTCGTCCTACATCACCTAAAATTAGCTTGGGTCCTGTTTCACCAAGGATCTCACCTCAACCTATCTCACCAAGAAGCATTTTACGTCCTGTATCGCCAAGAATCTCGCCTCACCACGGAACAACTATAGAATCACAACCAGTATCTCCATCAAGTATTCGTCCTACATCGCCTAAGATTAGCTTGCGTCCAGTATCACCTAGAGCTGTTTTACCTCAACCTTCCGTTTCAGTACAGAGAAGACTACCTATACCTTCTCCAACTGTTGCAACCACTAGACCTGTTTTGGTTCCTCAGCCAGTTATTCAACCTCAACCAGTGGTAACAACTAAGCCTACTATTCAAGCTCAGCCTTCAGTGCTTCCACCTTCCATAGTTTCAGTGCCAAGAAGATTACCTATGCCTTCTCCAACTGTTACAACTACTA
>Ga0310915_10000885_pt1 | contig 14914 bp, 13 predicted proteins | sample GREbulkMGAN111_FD_202508 | JGI IMG/M metagenome (GOLD analysis project Ga0310915, IMG submission 202508) | Lab enrichment of tropical soil microbial communities from Luquillo Experimental Forest, Puerto Rico - GRE.bulkMG.AN111 | ecosystem: Environmental > Terrestrial > Soil > Tropical forest >...
GCCCGGGCTTCCACATCGTGCACTATCCGCTCCGTCACGGCACGTTGTTCAACATCGTGGCGGTGTTCCGCAGGTCGGCCCATTCGGAACGGGGCGATGTCGCGGCCTACCGGGCCGAGCTCGAGGACGTCTACCGCGACGCACATCCGGCAATGAAGGCGTTGTTGGCGATGCTCGACCTCGGCCGGCGCCAGGCGGTCGGTGACCGCGATCCGATAAGGCGTTGGCACGAGGGCCGCGTCGTCCTGCTCGGTGACGCCGCGCATCCAACCTTGCAATCGCTGGCGCAAGGCGCCTGCATGGCGATCGAAGATGGGGTCTGTCTGGCCGATTGCATTGCCGCCGCAAATGGCGACTACGAAGCGGCCTTCCGGCGCTACGAAAGCGCCCGCCTGCTGCGCACCGCGCGCGTCACGCTCGAATCCCGCTACATGTGGGACGTCTACCATGCGGACGGCGTCACTCGCGAAGTGTATTGGCAGATGCTCGGCGAACGAAGCGAAGCGGACACCTTCCAGTGCCTCTCCTGGCTCTATGACGGATTTGCACTCCCGCCGGCCCGGGAAGAAGGCGGGGCTCCAAAATCGCGCGGCCGCCGTCGACAGTCATCGTAAATCTGCTCTAACATTCCGCCACGCATCGTAGCGTCGGCGACAGCCTTCGTGCGATTGCTCGTGACCGTCGGAGGTCGCTCATGTTCCTGCGCAATGGCTGGTACGCTGCGATCTGGTCGAATGATCTGCAAGCGCGCCCGGTCGGGCGAACCTTTCTCAACGAAAAAGTAGTGCTGTTCCGCAATGGCCGCGGCCAAGCCGCCGCGCTGGAGGACTGCTGCTGTCATCGCGCGGCGCCGCTCTCGAGGGGCGAAGTGTCCGGCGACTACCTCGCGTGCGGCTATCACGGGCTGAAATACGATATCAACGGGCAATGCGTCGAGGTGCCGGGACAGGCCATGATCCCGCGCGGGGCCAAGGTCAGAAGCTACCCCGTCTGCGAGAAGTGGGGCGCGGTGTGGATCTGGATGGGAGAGCCGGCCAAGGCCGACGAGTCGAAGATTCCGAACCTCTTCTGGCTCGCCGATCCGGCGTGGACGGCAACGCCCGGCTATATCCACTTGAAGTCGAACTATCAGTTTCTCATCGATAACCTGCTCGATCTCACCCACGTCATCTACGTGCACAAGAAGACGCTGGCTGGCGATCCGCGCGAAGCCACGACGCCGACCAAGACCGAGCGTCTGCCGGACGGCGTTCGGGTCGGGCGCTGGCTCATCGATTTCGTTCCGCCGCCGTTATATGCCAAGGCCGGCAATTTCACCGGCAACGTCGACCGCTGGCAGTTCGCGACCTGGACTCCGCCCTCGACGGTGTATCTCGACGTCGGCTGCGCCAAGACTGGAACCGGCGCCCCCGCCGGCGACCGCAGCCAGGGCATATCGATCTGGTCGAGCCACCTGGTCACGCCCGAGACCGAGACTACGAGTCACTACCTGTTCTGCTTTGCGCGCAACTTTGCGGTCGGCGACGGCGACATGTCCAAGCTGCTTTACGAGGGCTCGAAAGCCACGTTTCTGGAAGACGCGGACATGCTCGAAGCGGTGCAGGCCAACCGCTGCGGCGGCTCGCTCGACGGCCTCGTCGATATCGGCGCGGACGCCGCGCAGCTGCAGGCGCGGCGCATGCTGGCGCAAATGATCGAGGCCGAATCGGCGTGAGTTGCGCGCGCGAGCGCGATACCGCCGCGGCAAGACGCTCGCGGATTAACGAATTCAAAATGTAATTAGGAACCGCCGCCTGGGCCCATGGCGGCGGGAACTCCCGCGCTGAACGTTCGTTGATAAAAAGGAGCGCGCGGAGGGGAGCCTTTTGGTGTTCCCGTGGCGGACAAACAGAGAGCGCGAGAAAAGCGTCAGGACGAACGGTGGTCCCTGTCGGACCCCAAGCTGATCGTGTCCGCGCTGTTTGAGGAAAGCGGCGAGATCGCGCCCGTCGATTTCGGACGATTCGGCAAGCGCGCCGGCGAGATCATCGCGCGCGCAAAGTACCTGCCGCGCCGCAGGCCGCACTGACAGGTTACGGCAGCGCCTACCGGCTGGCCTGCGCCTTCAACGCCTGCACATCCGCCTCGCTGCGCAGCGTCATAACCGCGACCTTGCGGGCGCGGAAATAAGGAAGAACCACCTGCATCGGCGCGCCGTCGCGCTCCAAGAGCGAAACGTAGCGCGGCTCCGCGCCACGCGTCGGCAGGTCGAACGCGGTCCAGACCGAGGTCTTGGGATCGTAGCGCAGCGCCCGGTCGGCGCCCCACAGGTTGGTCCAGACGTTGTGCTTGCTGTCGACCGCGACGTGATAGGGCTGCTGCCCGCCGGGGAGCGGCACGTAGGTCGTCTCGTGGGTGCGCGTGTCGATGCGGGCAAAATTGGCGCCCCACGAGTTGCCGACCCACAGCACGTCGGCGTTCTTGTCGGTGCCCATGCGCCGCGGCCCTTGCGCCCACGGGAACGGATTGTTGAAGTCGGGCTGGTTGTAGGTCTCGTAGAACTTGCGCGCGTCCGCGCTGACGCGATCCATTTCCGCCTGCACGGGAGCGAGCTTGACCTCCTGCGGCTTGCCCGTCGCGCTGTCGCCCTTGCCGATGATGTCGAGGGTCATTTCCGCCCACCAGCCGTTGCCGTCGCGATCGCCGGCGGCGCCATAGGTCACGCCGGTGCCGTTGGGGGTCTTGTAGGTGACGGACTTGAACTCGGTGAAGGTCTCGGTCGCGGGATCGAACCGCAGCGCTCCGTCCGGCGCGGACGACCAGATCCTGCCTTTGCCGTCGTAGTCGACGGTGGTGGCGCCGCCGGTCGGCGACATTCCCTGCGGCGGCATATAGACGTCGATGCGCTCGCTCTTGGGATCGAGGCGGCCCAAACCGCCGCGGCCGTTGTTGACGTTGAACCAGATGATGCCGTTCGGGTCGCGGGTCATGCCGTGGGTCTGCGCGGCGAGACCGTTCACAGCCGGCACCTTGAACAGCTTGACCTCGCCGGTCTTGCTATCGATCTTTCCGATGGTGGTGCGCCGGTTTGGGATGTTGCAGGTGAACCAGAGCTCCCCGTCGAGATCGAGCCAGGCATCGTGCACGCCCCAGCCCGGGATGAGGACGGACGGCGTCCCGAGCGACCAATCGCTGCCGTCGTTCTGCACGAAGTTTTTCGGCAGGCCGGCGTCCGGATCGAGCGGGACGTCGTACTCCTTGAACATGACGCGCGCCGCTTCCCCGGAAGGCCGCGGATCGGGCGCAAACTTCATGGCGCTTTCGCCGGGTCCGCGCGCGCGTGCGAGATAGGCCGCCAATTCCTTCTGATGGTAGTCGAGAATGCCGGAAGGCTTGCGGTCGTTACCCACGAACGTGCCGTAGACGTTGGCATTCTTCATGAGCGCGATGATGGCGTTCCAGCCGGCCTCGTCGAAGCGGTGCTGAAGCGCGTAGCTCGCGGTGTGACAACCGGTGCAGATATTGCGCACGAGCCGTTTCATGCGCTTGTCTTGCTCGGTCTCCTCGGGCAGCGCCGACAGCATGACGTTGCCCGGCAGTTGCCGAACGAAATCCTTCATCGGATCGAGGACGAAGCCGTGCTTGGAGGTCGCGGGCAGATCGACATCGGCTTTGACGGTTTGGAAGCTTATCGCCTGCGCCCAGAGGCGGTACTTTCCGGCGGGCAGCGGTGGAAAATAGTATTCGCCGCTCGCATCGGTGAAGACGGTGGTGGTCACGGTTCCGCCCACGGGCTTCGCGGATACGGTGACGCCGCCGAGCTTCTCGCCGGCCGCCGAGGTGATCTTGCCGCTGAGGATGGCATCGGCGGCGTTGGCGCCCGCCGCGAGGCTCATCGCCGCTCCCATGATGGCGATCACCGTGGCGAGCAGGATACCGCGTGTGCTGGTCATGACTTGTCTCCCGTCGGCCTCATCCGCTCAACGCGCCGGGCTCGCCGGAGCGGGCGGGATGGGTATCGTTTTCAGGTAGGCAACGATCGCTTCGATTTGCGCGGGCTCGAAATGGTATTTGAAGCCCGGCATGCGTGGGGTGCCGTTGCTGATGACCTCCCGCATCACCGCCTCTTGTCCGCCCGACGAATTTTGCGACAGTTCGGGACCGTAGAGCGGGCTCGTCATTTGCGGCTTGGTGTGGCAGACGCGGCACGACTGGTTGAACAGCCGCATGCCGAGAAGCTGTTGGTCGTTGAGGGGATCGCCGCCTGCCTGCTGCGCCCACGCGCCTTGCGGCGGCAGCGCGAGCGCGACAATCCAGGCGCCTACTGCCATTGCCAGCCCTCGCATCGAGCGTCCTCCCGACATCGGCGGCTTTTTTGGTGAGCCTACGACCGCGCAGGCCGCAAGGGAAGCGCGCTTCACGTCGACGCTGATCTGCGGCTATCGCCGGGCTTGACACCCCGACCGCGGCTTCGGCAACGAATATCGGCATCGGCAATCACGCCGAGCCGCCTGAGCTTTTCATTCATGGCCATCCGCATCGGCACCTCCGAGCGCGACGGCACCTTCTACAGCCAGGGCCGCGCGCTCAAGACGTTGTTCGAACGGCGGGGGGCCTTGGCGGCGGTCGAGGTCCTGGAATCCCAGGCCGCCAGCACGGAAAACGCCAACCGCCTGCACGCGGGCGAGATCGAGTTCGGCTTCATGGCCTCGAACTGGATCGGCCGCGCCAAAAACGGCGAGACGCCGTTCGAGCGGCCGATCGAGCTCGCCATGGCGGCGCCGATGAATGCAGGCCCGCTGTTCTTCATCGTACGGGCGCAATCGCCGATCCGGTCGTTTTCCGATCTGCGCGGGCGGCGGATCGCGGTCGGGCTGCGCACGAGCGGCATGGTGCAGCACGCCCACGGCCTGTTCCATGCGCTGGGCATGAGTTTTTCCGACTTCTCGCCGGTCTATCTCGATTTCGCCGCCGGCTCCGCGGCGCTGGCCGCGGGCGATGTCGATGCCCAGTTCCAATGCCCCATCCCCAATGCGGTGATGACCGACCTCGCCCAACGCATTGCGGTGCGCGTGCTGCCTTATCAAAGCGGCGAGCTCGAAGCGGTGATGCAGGCGGTTCCCTATTATCGCCGCACCGTGATGCGCGCCGGCGCGATCCGCGGCCTTGAGCTCGACCTCCCGCAAGTTGCTGTGGTCAACGTGCTCGTCACCCACCAACGCGTGCCGCATGTGATCGTGCGCGAAGCAGTTGAGGCGATCGCAACGAGCGGCGGCGAGCTCGGCCGGCTCAATCCGCTGTTCGTCGGCATGGAGGAGTTGCTCGAGCCGCTGCGGTCGGAGGGTGCCGCGGCGCTCGAATTCGGCGGCGTGCCGCTTCACCCCGGCGCGCTGCGCGCCTATCGCGAGGCGGGGTTGTTGACGTGAACGGCGGACTTTGGCTCTGCTTGGGCTTGCACCGCTACTGCGGCTCGATGCCCGCCTCCTTGATCACCTTGCTCCACAGCGCCGTTTCTTCGGCGAAGAAACGGGTGGTGTCGACGGGCGCCGTTGCGCCGGTCTCGAGCGACATCTTGCGCAGCACGTCGCCGGCGTCCTTGCCGTTGAGAATCTCGACCACATCGCGATTGATCTTTTCGGCCAAGGCGGCGGGCGTGGCCGGCGGCGCAACCAGGCCGAACCAGGTGATCGATTTGAAGCCCGGCAACCCTGCTTCGGAAAGGGTCGGAACCTCTGGGACGACGCCGGCGCGCTTCAAATCGGCGACGCCCATGAGCTTGACCTTGTTGTCCCGGTAGAGCGGCACCGAGGTCGCGAGCGTGTCGAAGAACATGTCGACGTGGCCGGCGACGACATCGGTGAGCGCGGGCTGCGCGCCGCGATAGGGCACGTGCACCATCTTGATGCCGGTCTGCACCTCGAGTTGCGCCGCCGACAGATGCGCGGTCGAGCCCACGCCTTGCGAGGCGTAGGTGAGCTTGCCGGGATTGGCTTTGCCGTAGTCGATGAGCGCCTGCAACGTGGCTGCCGCAATGTCCTTGCGAACCACCAGGACGTTGGGAATTTTCGCCAGCATGGTGATCGGAACGAACTTGCTCGGCTCGTAGCCGGTGTCGCGATAGAGGAGATGATTGAACGACAGCGGGGAGGGCGGCGCGACCAGCAGCGTGTAGCCATCCGGCGCGGCGCGAGCGACGTTGAGCGCGCCGATATTCATCGCGCCGCCCGGGATGTTCTCCACGATCGTGGCCTTGCCCCATTTCTGGCTGAGCTGGTCCGCCACGATGCGCGCGAGCGTATCGGTGGTCGAGCCGGCCACGGCCGGAACCACGATCTTCACCGTTCGGGACGGATAGGGCTCCTGCGCCGGGCTCGGCGGCGGCCACAGCGCGACGCTCGCCACGGCCACGCAACCGATCAAACCGGCAAAGCGCGACATTCGCTCCTCCACTTTCATTCTCGCGGGCCGATCGTACTCATAGACGGCGGATGCGCAAAGCCGAGACTTGGTATAGGAAGAGAGCGGATCGGAACGGAGAGAGAGCCATGGCTTACACGCTCGATGAATTCTGCGCCGACAGCCGCGCGGTGCTCAAAGCAGCGCCGTTACCCGATGCTTTGCCGCAGATCGCCGAGCGGCTCGCGCGACTTCTGTCCAATCCCGCCTTTGTCGCCGCGACCTTCAGCGACGATATGCCGCCGGGCCGGCGCATCCTGCACCACGATCCCGAGACCGATTTCTACGTGCTCGCGCACGTGCAGGAAGGAAAAAAGATCGGCAAGCCGCACAGCCATGGCTCGTCGTGGGCGATCTACGGCAACGCGCGGGAGTATACCGAGATGACCGAGTGGCGCCGTACCAACCCGCAGAGCGAGGCGCATGCGGTGCTGCAAGCGGTGAGCAGGTATCGCCTCGGGCCGGGCGAGACCAAAGCCTATGGCCCCGGGGTGATCCATTCGACCGCGCATCCGAACAAGGCCTGGGTGATCCGCGTCACCGGCACCGATCTCGACGTGCTCCCGCGCTATCACTTCGGCAAGCAGGACCGCATGCTGGAGCAGGCGTGACGGCGGCGATCGGCATTGGCCAGCGCCAGCGGCAAGCCGCCATGCGCGGCCCAACGCCGGCGCCGTTCGGGCAATACAAGGGAGGAAGCAATGATGCACAAGACATTCTGGTCGATCTTCGCCGTTCTGTTGGCGTGCTCTAGCGCCACGGCGGCTGATGTCCGCCGCGTCGTGACCGGCCTCGACGCCAACAACAAGGCGATCGCGCTGTTCGACGGCCGCCTCACGCTCAACCCCGGACGATCCGGCAACCCAGCAGCGAACCTGTGGATCACGGATTCCTCGCCGCCGGGATTCTCGTTCAAAGACGACAACGCCACCAAGCCCATCGGCCTGTCGCCGCCCGACAACGGCACCGCGATCCGCGTGGTCGAGTTTCCGCCGCTCGATCCCGCCGCGGAGGCAAAAATGGATCCAAATTTCATGATGAAAGTGGTCGGCGATCACGCGCCGGCTAGGGGCCTTCCCGTCAAGCATCCGCTGATGCACCGCACGCGCACCGTCGACTACGCCGTGATCTTGTCCGGCGAGATCGACATGGTGCTCGACGACTCGGTGGTGCACGTGAAGGCGGGCGACGTCGTGATCCAGCAGGCGACCAACCATGCCTGGATCAATCGCGGCACGCAGCCCTGTCGAATCTTGTTCGTGCTGATGGATTCAAAGCAGCCTTGATTGAGTTCCGGGCCATGCATGCACGCCGCGCTGTCGGTCTCGATACGCGGCGTGGTGCGTTGTTCTTGCGAGCGAAACGGCGAAGGTCGAGCCTGAGCTTGGCTTTGCGCTACCTCTTCTCGCCGCCGATCGTGTTGTAGCGCGCGATCACCTCGCTCGGCGTGGCGGCGGTGCGTGCCAGCAAGGTGAGGATCGCCTCGCCGTCGATCGGGCTCATGTCGATGCCGAGCTTTTCGGCCTCCTCGAGGAAGGCCTTGTCCCGGCACATCGCCATGAAGGCGGTCTGCAGCGCCTTGGCGCGATCCGGCGGGACGTCGGGCGGCGCGGCGAACGGCAGCGCCATAAAAAATGGCAGCTCCGCGAATTCGATGAGCGACAGCGCACCGGCATCGCTGGCGAGCTCGCGGCCGATCGGCAGGTCCGGAAACTCGGCGTGCCGCCGGGTGCGGCCGAACGCCATGAGCGGCCGGAATGCGCCTCGCATCCACAGATCGCGCTGGCCGGTGCGCACCGAGCTCAAGCCCACCATCTGGCCGTCGAGCTCGCCGCGCTGCATGGCGAGAAACAGCGGCGCCGCGCCGGTGTAGCCGCGCACGACATTCGCGTTGAGGCCGAGCACCTCCTTGGCGATCACGGCGAAGATCAGGTTGCTCGATGCCGCATTGTCAGCGCCCAGCACCACCTTGATGCCGGGCCGCTTGAGGTCGGCAACGGTTTTGGCCGCGTGCTGGGCGTTGATGAGCATGAGATAGGCGTCGTCGGCGTAGGACGACAGGCTACCGAGCCAGGTGAACTTCGTGGGATCGAACTGGGCGTTGGGATGACCCTGGATGGCGAGCTGCGGCACCGCGCGCTCGAGCTTGGCGAGAACCGAGCCATCCTTGTCCGAATTGAAGTAGAGGCGGTTGGCGGTGACGAGCCCGCCGCCGCCAGGATTGTTCTGGACAATGATGGTCGGGTTGCCCGCGATGAAGCGCGAGAGATGCCGCGCCACCAGCCGCGCGGAAATGTCGTTGATGCCTCCCGGCGACGTGCCCACCAACATCGTCACGGTGCGGCCCTTGTAGAAGGACTCGACCGGCTGCGCACCCGCTTGCGATGCCGCCGGCGGCCCACAGCACAGGCCGCAGAGGAGAAGGAGGAGCGCCGCGCGCGGGCTTGCGGACATGGTCGTTCCGCTAGGGCAGCGCCGCGAGCAGATGGCCGAAGCCCGATCGCGGCTCGCGCACGTGCAGCCGCTTCTGAATTTCCCACACGCGGGCCGTCACCGGGTGCACCACCGGCACCTGCAGGTCCTGCTCCAGTGTCTCGATGATATCGAGCGTGCGCCAGCCGGAGCCGAGCATGTAGATGGCGTCGGCGCCTTTCGCGTTGAGGAAATTGCGCTTGATGTGGGCGTAGACCTGGTGGCTCGACAGTTCCTGCACCTTGTCGAACGGCACATCGATGCCTGCCATGGCGCGCACGGTGAAGCCGGCATCGCGGAAATATTTGGCGAAGATGGCATTGAGCTTGGGCGGGAAATAGGTGGCGCCGAGGATGGTCTTGGCCTTCAGCGTCTTGAGCGCGTTCACGTGGTTCTGCGCGACGCTCATGATCGGTGTTTTGTATTTCTTCTCCCATGCCTTGATGATCTCGGCTTCGCGCTTGCGGCCCTGCACCATGAACGGCGGCGCGCCGTGGGGATGAATGAGGTCGCAGCCGCACTCGGCCAGTACCGCGACGAGCTCCTCGTAGGCCGGCATCATGGTCGCGAACTCGTCCTCGGTACCGCGGCGGATATTGAGGAACAACGGGATGAGCCCGATGCCTTCCGGCAGCAGGCGGATGACCTCCTCGGTCACGCCCGGCCGCAATGTCGGATTGATCATGCCCACGACGCCGCGCCAGCTGGAAAAGGCCATGCCGCGAAACCTCTCGTTCAGGCGCTTCTCAGGATGAGAGCGGTCGCGCTACGCGCCATAGTTCTTCTTCGCCGCGTCGGCCGAGACATATCCCTCGGCTATATCACGGGCAAGCGCGGCGCGATCGCGGCGGCGCGGATCGCCGCAGCCGCCGCCGCCGGCGCTTTGCAGCAGGAAGCGCTCGCCGGCTTGCATCTCGTAACGGCCCGAGGATGGCGTCACGAATTCCTGCGCGGTGGCGAGCCTGATGACGAAGCGCGCGCCGCGTCCCGCCTTGCCGCCTGCGATGCCGCGCGGCGGGAAGCGGCTCTTGTCGTAGCGGCGAATGACGGTCGCATTTTCCAAAAGCTCGTACTCGCGCAGCAAGCTCAAGCCCCCGCGCCATTGGCCGGCGCCGCCCGAATCCGGCACGAGCTCGAAGCGGGTGATGCGGCAGGGAAACTCGGATTCGAGAATTTCGATAGGGGTGATGTGCAGGTTGCTCAGATGCGTCGCCGTGGCGGAGGCGCCGTCGTGGCCCATGCCGCCGCCATAGGCCGAGCCCATGATCTCGTATTGCATGGTGGACTGGCCGGGACGGCCCTTGGCCCAGGCGATGGTCAGCGCGCTCGACGAGCCGGCATTGGCGATCGCGCGCGCGGGATGAAAATGGGCGAGCGCTTCGAGAATGACGTCCACCAGCTTGAGGTTGACCATCTGGTAGTTGGAGACGGGGGCGGGCGGCTCCGCATTGGTGATCGTGCGCGGCGCGTATGTGAGCCGCACCACCTCGCGCATGCCGTCGTTGAAATGCAGGTTCGGGCCAAGGCAACCGATGAGCGAATAGAACACGCATGCTTCGACCATCGACGGCCGCAGATTGACCGGACCGCGGGCCTGGGGGTCGCTGTTGGAGAAGTCGAAGCTCGCGAGTCCGTTCTTGATGGCGACGGTGACGGCAAGCTTCACCGGCTTGTCGATCACGACGCCGTCGCTGTCGAGCAGCCCTTCGGCCGAAAACTCTCCTTCCGGCAATTTGGCGATGGCCGCGCGCAATTCGTCCGCCGCGCCCTTGAGGATGGCCGCGAAGGCGTCGCTGACCGTGCCCGCGCCGAAACGTTCGCACAATTGCTTGACGCGCTGCGCGCCCATTTGCGTCACCGCGATCTGAGCGTGGATGTCGCCGCGCACGAGCGCGGGCTGTCGACTGTTGGTGAGGATGATGCGCTCGACATCGATCTGCGCCACGCCCGCGTCCACGATCTTGATCGGCGGCACCAGCAGCCCCTCGTGGAACACCTCGGTGGCGTCGGCCGAGGTCGAGCCCGCGACCGCGCCGCCCACGTCCGCCTTGTGTGCGATCGAGCCGGCGAACGCGACGATCCCGCCGTCCGCAAACACCGGCGCGACGAAGGCCATGTCGGAGACGTGGGGGAGGCCGCCCTCGTAGGGATGATTGGAGACAAAGACGTCGCCGTCCTTGATCGCCCCGTTGCCGCCATAGCGCGCGAGGATGCGGCCGACGAGATGGCGATAGACCGGCGCGTGGAAGAACATCGGCGGCGCCACGATCAGGCGTCCCTCGCGGTCGAGGATCACGCAGCTGAAGTCGCGCGACTCGCGGATGATGGTCGAGTAGCCGGAGCGGTAGAAATGGTAGTGCATTTCATCGACCAGGCTCGCGACCTTGTTGCGCAAGATCTGGATGGTGATGGCGTCCATGCTCAGGCCCTCGTCAGGATCAGGTTGCCGTAACCATCGACCTGCGCGCTCCAGCCCGGCGGGATGAGGGTGGTGGCGTCGAACTGCTCGACGACGGCCGCCCCGGCGACCGTGGCGCCGATGTCGAGACGCGCGCGCTCGTAGAGCGTCGCCTGCATCGTCATTCCGTTGAGGGAGATCGTGCGTTGGCCCTTGACCGCGGCGGCGGCCGGCCGCGGTGATGGCGGCGGCCCCGCCGCGCGCGGCTCGTATTTGGGCACGGCCACGCGCACGCGCAGGCGATAGCTCACCACTTCCACCGGCCGCTCCTTGGCGGCATGGCCGTGGATCTGGGCGTGGCGCTCGTCGAACTTGTCGCGCGCCGCGCGCAGCGCCGCCGCCGTCAGCCGATCCTCGAACAATCCCTCGAGCGGCGTGCGCAATTCGTAGCCCTGACCGGTGTAGCGCAGGTCGAGCTCGCGCGCGAAGCGGGCGTCGGCCGCGTTCATGCCTTCGGCGGCAAGCTCTGCGCGCGCCGTGCCTTCCAATTGCCGGAAGATGTCCTCGGCGTGGTCGGCGGTGACGTCGGCGAGCGTGCGTAGCTCGGAGCGGATGTAGTCGTGCACCACGTCGGTGCAGAGCAGGCCGAGCGCCGAGAATGCGCCGGGGCGCGGCGGCACCAGAATGCGCCGCATGCCGAGCTCCTCGGCGACCGCGGCGGCGTGCACGGCGCCGGCTCCGCCGAACGGCAACAGCGTGAAGGCGGAGAGATCGACCCCGCGCTTGGCTGCAAAGACGCGCACCTCGTCCGCCATGCGCATGTCGACGATGCGCTGGATGCCGGCGGCGGCCGCCGTCACGTCCATCTGCAAAGGATCGGCGACGTGCGCCTTGAGCGTGGCGCGCGCTGCCGCGACGTCGAGCTTCTGCGCGCCGCCGAGGAAATAGTCCGGGTTGAGGTAGCCGCACACGAGGTCGGCGTCGGTGACCGTCGGCCGCAGGCCGCCGCGTCCATAGCAGGCCGGGCCGGGATCGGCGCCCGCGCTCTGCGGGCCGACATTGAGGAAGCCGCCGCCGTCGATCCAGGCGATTGAGCCGCCGCCGGCGGATATCGTGGTCATATCGAGCGCGGGCACGTCGACCTGCCGGCGCGCGATCACGCCCTCGGTGACTTCGAGCGGGGCGCCGCCTTCGATGAAGGCGATGTCGGCGCTGGTGCCGCCCATGTCGAGCGTGACGAGGCCGCGCCGCGCGTCCTCGCGCGCGAGATGGGCGCTCGCCTGCGCGCCCGCGGCCGGGCCGGAGAACAGCGTATGCACGGTGCGGCCGCCAGCGATTGCGGCCGAAAACGGCATGACGCCGCCGTTCGATTGCATCAGGAAGCGCTGCTGCGTGCGCAAGCCGGCCGCGTCCAAACCTTGGTTGAGATGGCCGACGTAGTGCACCATGACCGGCTCGAGGTAGGCGTTGAGCAGGGTGGTCGAGAGTCGCGGCCATTCGCGAATGCGCGGCAGGACCTCGCTCGACAACGAGACGTGAACGGCGGGACATTCGTCCCGGATCAAGGCGCGCGTTTCCTGCTCGTGCGCCGGATTCATGAACGAGAACAGGTAGCACACGGCGATCGACTCGACGCCGGCGTCCTTGAGCTCGCGCGTGGCGCGGCGAACGGCGTCCTGATCGAGCGGGCAGAGCACGCGGCCGGCGTAGTCGCAGCGCTCGGGAATTTCCTTGGTGAGGCGCTGCGGCGCGATGGCGGCCGGCTTCGAATAGAAATAATCGAACAGGTTGCCGTCGCGCGCCTGGCTCTGAATTTCCTGGACCGCGCGGTAGCCCTCCGTGATCAGCAGTCCGACCTTGGCGCCGCGCATCTCCAACAGCGCATTGGTGGTGATGGTGGTGCCGTGAGCGAAAAAACCGATCTGCGACGGCGGCACGCCGTTGGCAATGAATCTGGCGATCCCCTCGAGCACGCCCAACGCGGGATTTTTTGGCGTGCTCGCGACCTTCTCGACCGCGAGCTCCCCCGTCGCCGTATCGAGCAGCACGAGATCGGTGTGGGTGCCGCCCACATCCACGCCGAGCCGGTAACGCGCGCTGCTCATGCCGGACTGCCGATTACGGTATACGCAGATGTCGTTCCGCCGAAAGCGGGCAGCCAGGAAACGCGGACGCGACGGAGGATCGCTGCACTGACCAAGCTCGCTGGATTATGACGGTTCCTCAACCGTAGGTCTTGAGCACGTGGCGGGCGATGACCATCTTCATCACCTCGCTCGCGCCCTCGGTGATGCGGTAGCTGCGCTGCTGCCGCCACATCTTCTCGATCGGAAGATCGGTGGTGAGCGCGATGCCGCCGTGGATCTGCATGCACTGGTCGGCGGCCTTGAACGCCATTTCGTCGGCGTAATATTTGGCCACGTAGGCGTGCTCGCGCGCCTCTTCGCCTTGATCGAGGCGCGTCGCGGTCTGGTAGACGAGGAGTCGCGCGGCCTGCAATTCGATGAACATGTCGGCCAGCATCCACTGCACCGCCTGGCGGTCGGCGAGCGGCTGGCCGAAGGTCGAACGCTGCTTGGCATAGGACGCCGCCATCTCGATGCATCGCTCGGCGACGCCGAGCGCGCGCGCACCGTGCTTGACGCGGCCGATATTGAGCCATTGTTGGCCGAAGCGCATGCCTTCGCCTTCCGCCCCGACGCGGTGGCTCGCGGGCACGCGCACATTGTCGAGCACGATTTCCCACGGCTTGTCGCCCATCATGGTTTCATAGCAGGCCCCGAGCTTCACACCCGGCGCATCCATATCCACGATGAAGCAGGAAATACCGCCGCGCGAGCCCTTGGCGCGGTCGGTCGCGACCATGAGCTGCATGAAATCGGCGTCACCGGCGCCGGTGATGAAGCGCTTGACGCCGTTGATCAGGTAGTAGTCGCCGTCGCGCACGGCGGTGGTGCGCATGCTGCCGGGATCGGAGCCGGCGTCGGGCTCGGTCTGCGCGAAGCAGGCCTTCTTCTCTCCGCGCAACAGCGGCAGCAGGTACTTCTCCTTCATCTCGCCTTGCAGCGAGTAGAGAATGCCGCGCGCGGATGGACCGGTAATGCCCTCGCCGCGCGCCGGTATGGCGATGGTGCGCGAGAGCTCTTCCCATACCACGGCGCGCGCGAGGATCGACATGCCGCCACCGCCATATTCCGTCGGAACGTCGAGCTGCCAGATGCCCAGCTCCTTGGCGCGCCGCTCGAAGCGCTCGAGGTATTTCGGCTTGATCTGTTCGCCGTCGGTGGTCTCCCGCTCGATCGGGATCAGCTCGTTGTCGACGAAACGCCGCAGGGTGGCTTTGAGGATTCGCAGCTCTTCCGGCAATTCGAAATCCATTGCCTTTACGCTCCCTCGGCGTCCTCCCGCCACAACACCCGCACGTCGACCGCAACCACGCTCGGGTCGGCGCCGGCCGACGTCGATGCTTTGGATTGCCGATCGCGGACAGGCCCCGGATTGTCGGCCCTCACCACCAGCGGGTTGATTTCGATGTCATTTATTCTTGCACGGTGGTCGAGAAAGAAACGCCCCAGCGCGAGCGCGGCGGCTTCGAGCGCCGTGCGATCG
>Ga0310915_10000886_pt1 | contig 14913 bp, 17 predicted proteins | sample GREbulkMGAN111_FD_202508 | JGI IMG/M metagenome (GOLD analysis project Ga0310915, IMG submission 202508) | Lab enrichment of tropical soil microbial communities from Luquillo Experimental Forest, Puerto Rico - GRE.bulkMG.AN111 | ecosystem: Environmental > Terrestrial > Soil > Tropical forest >...
AATTGCTCCAACTGCTACGAAACGTCGGTCTTGAAGACGTGGAAGATCTCGGCCTTCCCGAATTAGTGGAGCGCTTCTACGGCGCACTGAGCCGGGATATTAAAGTTGGACCCGGTCCGCACGTCGTGCGGGCATGTCAACATTCAGGGCGCGCTAACCGTGTCCCATCAATCTGAAAACGATCAAGGCCCGAGGGATCGAAATTCCCGCCCTTAGTCGCCCGCGCGCCGAGTAGTCGGCGCTGCCGCGCTCGACCTTTGCAATCAAAAGGGGCCGTCAACAAGGCGGCCCCAAAGCGTGATGGCGTCAAGTGCGAATCGGATCGGGCCGCCGGCGGCGCTCCAAGATCAGCGTTTCGGCAGCGATGCCAGTATGGGCCCAGCCTCGGCGTCTTCCACGCAAGGCGTGACCGTAAGCTCGATCACGTCAATCCATTGCGCATACCATTGATACATTGCTTTTGGGTCCGTCGACTCGGAGAGAGCAAATCCCTCGCCGTTCATGCCATGCCAGCGTCCGAGCATCTTGACCCCCTCGGGTGGCGCGCCGCCGGTCTCGAGGAATCGCTTGATCGCAGCATTCACCGTGCCCGTCGGTAACTTCCAATGAGTAATGTACTTCATAAAAGGTCCTCCCCACTAAATAATGCAACCGCCGGTGCGGTTGCATTTCAAGCCCAGTAAACCTTTGTCTGCCCGACCGCCAAAAGGTTCACGCAGAGGATCGGCCGGGCGCCCTTTTGAGGGCGTAATGGTGCCGCTTTAAGGAAAAAGAGCGCGCAGCCGACCAGGCGCTAGTGAAAAACGCTGCGCAGCGGTGCGCAAGACGCAACAGCGCGGGATTGCGCTTGATCCAGCGTTTGGCGCGGCGGGTGGCTGAGATTGCGAACGAGGCAAGCTTGCCGCGTCCGCTGAGCGGAATGACGCTATCGAAGATCGGTTCGTCATCCCTGCAGAACATCCGCTTGTATTCGTCCGATCCTATACCGAGATCGAGGGTACGGTAGCCTTGCGCGGCGTAGTGATCGATGATGTTGCGGATCAGAATCAAGCCCGGACTGTAACGCGCATGGTCGGACATGGTGTACGTGTTGAACATCATTGAAAACCGGTCGTCGTCGGCGACGCCAGCGAACAGTGCGATCACCTCCTCGTCGCATTGGAGCGCATGGATGTCGATGGCGCGCTTGCCGTTCGCAAGCCGCTTCACACAGGCCTTGCGAACGAACTCCTCAACGACGGGGTCGGCGAACACGTTGGGTAGCCTCTGTTCGGCCATGCGCAGCGGCTTGGTCAGGAAAAACCAGTCGAGCAACCGCGTGATTTCGCTGTCGCTGTCCGCCACATGGCAGCGATAGCCGCGAAGGTTCTCCAGTTTGCGTTCCTTGCTCCTCAGCCGCTTGCGGAATGAGCTGCTGATCAGGGCGGTTGGCGGGGCGCCGGGGTTCATATTCAGGACCGGACAACCGTTGACCGAATCCTGATGTGGGAGAACGGCAAACGGGTTCACCATGTCGCGCCAACGCTTAGGCTGCTGCGTCAGCAACATAACGTCGACTGCCGCGCGCTCGCGTATCCCTGCAATCAGCGCGGCGAGTTCCGAAGCGCCCGCCTCACTGGCAAATGCCTTGTCCCACAGCGCCATGTTGAAAGTCGCATGCTTGTCACCCATGAACGAGGCGACGCGAACGCCAAGCCGCTGCCTCAGCGCAAGCGGCATCAGCAAAAGCGGCCGTCCTTCGTTGTCATAAGCGGCCACGATGAAAGGTTGCGCCTTCTGCCTTGCTCCGACCTCGCGCTGCCAAATCGCAAGGAAGTCGAAGCGCTGATATGGCGTGGAAGCCTCGGCCTCGAGGCCGCGCCAAACCGCTTCGGCGTGGGCGAGGTCGCTGATGATGTCGATCTTCGCGATGCGGCTTGTTCGTGACCGAAGTGGCGCTTCAGCCGTCCGGCTTCCGATCGCGGCAACCATGGTCATCGCAAAACCTGCTTGAAAAGCGAAAAATTTACGCTGTTTGGGACCCAGCCGACCTTTGCAAAGAAGTGTCAACAAAGGGTAATGACTGGTGCCGCCAGGCTGGCGCACCTGAGGGCGGGAAGGGACTTTCGATTGCCATCCGACAATGCATTCCTGAAGAGCCTCAGGCTCGAACTCGCATATTTCCGCGGTCGGGCGTTTTGGCGAAGCCGCGAGGTCGGCGGGGCCGGGGTAATCCTGCGGTTCGAACGCGTAAGGCCACGGCGCACAGGGCGGTTTCAACCGCTTAGGGCAAGCGAGGTCACTCCGAAGTTCCTGGACCGTGCCCTCGGTGCGCTGAGGCGCTGGCGCTACGAGTTCGTCACGCTCGACGAGGCGTGCCGGAGGGCGGTGATCATGTCGCTGAACCGGCGTTTCGTCTGCCTGACCTTCGATGGCTGCTCCAAGGATCTGATCACTTCGGCCTATCCGATCCTGGCGCGTCACAGCGTGCCGTTCACTGTCTACGTGCCCACAGCGTTCCCTGATGGCGTCGGCCAGGCCTGGTGGTTGGCGCTGGAAAAGATCATCGCGCGTGAAAGCCGCGTCAGCCTCGTGATCGACCGCAACGAGCGCCACTTCACGATCAAGACCGTTGAGCAGAAATACGAGCTTTTCGATTACCTCTCGAACTGGCTGCGCCGGCTGGCTCCGCCGGATCTGTCGGCGGCGATCAATGATCTCTGTAAACGATATTCCGTCGATCTTGCGGCGCTCTCGCGCGAGGCGTCGATGGATTGGAGCGATCTCGCGAAGCTCGCCGCCGATCCACTCGTCACCATCGGCTGCGCAACGGTCAATTATCACGCGTTGTCGAATCTGAAGGACCCCGATGCGTTGCGTGAGATGACGATGGGCCGCGCAGTAGCTGAAACCGTGTTCCAGCGCGACTTGACGCATTTTGCTTATCCATTCGGCGACCGCGCGTCCTTCCGCCGCGCCCATGTCATGATGGCGGAGGAACTGGGGTTTCACAGCGCGGTATCGACGATACCGGGAATCGTCGACATCGAAGGCCGCACCAATCTGCGCGCACTGCCACGAATTTCGTGGGATGGGCGCTTGCACTCTCTGCGCGCCATGCGCGTGCTGCTCTCCGGCGCGATGTTCGATCCGGTGATGCCGACGCCCAGCAAGTCCCCGATCTAGCGCCCTGGAATTGAGCGCTCAAGCGTCCGGCCGCGACATCCAGCTCACGATCGGCATGGCCGGCAAAACCCAGCCGATGCCGACAACGACATAGAACACCGCCTGCAAGAGGCCGGACGCCGCAAGCAACGGCATTTGCGCCACGGCCATTCCCATCAGCGACCACACCGCGGCCAGTACCAGCAAGGCGATTGTTCCAAAGAATTTGCGGGTACGTATTGTCATGACGGAAATGTCGGGAGTTCATCGCATGCGCGGCTTGCGCGCGGGGAGGGGCGGACTATAAGGGGCGCGCAAATTCCTTCAAGCAATAGTTGGGATGACCGCACTTCCCCCAAAATTGGCTGATTCACAGCGCGCCGTCCGTGCGTGGCTATTTTCCGTCGCGGCCTTGATCGCGATCATGGTGCTGGTCGGAGGCGCGACCCGGCTCACCGAATCCGGGCTCTCCATCGTCGAGTGGAAGCCGGTGACCGGCACGCTGCCGCCGCTCGACCAGGCGCAATGGGAGCAGGCCTTCGAGGCCTATCGGCAGATCCCGCAATATCGCCAGCTCAATGCAGGCATGACGCTCTCCGAGTTCAAGACGATCTTCTGGTGGGAATGGAGCCATCGGCTGCTCGGCCGCGTGATCGGCGTCGTCTATCTCCTGCCGTTTCTCTATTTTCTCTGGCGCGGCGGGATGGGCGCTGAGTTGAAGCGGCGGCTGTGGCTGATCTTCGGTCTCGGCGCGCTTCAAGGTGCGGTCGGTTGGTGGATGGTGGCCTCCGGATTGTCCGAGCGGATCGAGGTTTCACAGTATCGCCTCGCAACGCATCTGGTGCTGGCGCTGTTGATCTTCGCCGCCGTCGTCTGGACGCTCCGCAGACTCAGCGAACGGCCGTCCCTCGTCGTTTCCTTGCGTCTGAAGATCACGAGCGCGGCGTTGCTCGTTCTGACCTTCGCGCAGCTCTATCTGGGCGCGCTGGTCGCGGGCCTTCGCGCTGGGCTCATCTACAACACCTGGCCCGATATCGATGGCGCATTCATTCCTTCCGGCGCGCGGCTCTGGTTTGAGCAGCCCTGGTGGCGCAACCTGTTCGAAAACACGCTCACCGTGCAATTCGAGCACCGCATGACGGCCTATGCGCTATTTGCGATCGCCCTCTTGCATGCGTTCGATGCGATCGTTTCCCGGGCAGGTGCTGCGGCCCGCGGTGCACTATGGCTGGCGGCAGCGGTGACGCTGCAAGCCCTGCTCGGCATCCTGACGCTCATCAACCAGGTACCGCTCGCGTTTGCGCTGTCGCATCAGGCGGTTGCGATTTTGGTGCTGACGCTCGCCGTGCTGCAGGCCGAACGGCTTGCCGGCAGACAAACGGAAGTGGCGCCCCGGGACGTCGCGGCAACCCTCGGCCAGGCAAGCTAGCAATAGCCGGTCACACCGCAGGCATAGGGCAGGCGATAGAAATAGCCTTCATAACCATTGCCATAGGGGCCGCCGTAATAGGCGCCCTGATAATAATAATCGAACGGCCGCCCATAGTAGCCGGGCAGCGTATAGGAGCCCGGAAGCAGCGGCGTCGTCCAGACGAACGAAGAGATCAGGGGCTCCTCGACATAGACCGGCGGCGGAGGCGGCGCGCCGTAAACGATAGTTGTCCTGTAGCTGTAATGCGGCCGCGGCAGGCCGGGTGGCAAATTCGGGCGGGCGAAACCTCTCGGGTGCGGGACAATCACCTGGTCGGCGCCGAACGCCGGCGCGGCGAAAGCGACCGTGAGCAGGAGTAGAATTGCATTGCGCAGCATCGGCTCGCTCCAAGTCATCAGAGCCATCGATACCACGCTTTGCCGGATGAATGGTTAACAAATGGCTATGCGGTTAACGCCTGCTCGAGGTCCGCGATCAGGTCCTCCCGGTCCTCGATCCCGATCGAGAGGCGGACCACGTCGGGCCCGGCACCCGCCTTGATCTTGGTGGCGTCGTCGAGCTGGCTATGCGTGGTCGAAGCCGGGTGGATCACCAGCGAGCGGGTATCGCCGACATTGGCGAGATGCGAAAACAGCTTCAGGTTCGACACCAGGTTCACGCCGGCCTGGTAGCCTCCCTTGAGGTTGAAGGTGAACACTGCACCCGCGCCTCTCGGCGCGTATTTGCGCGCGAGAATGTTGTACTTGTCGCCCGGCAAGCCTGCATAGCTGACGGATGCCACCGACGGATGACCCTGCAGAAATTCGGCGACCGCCTTGGCGTTGTCGCAATGCTTCTGCATGCGCAACGGCAACGTCTCGATGCCGGTCAGAATCAGAAACGCGTTGAACGGCGACAGCGCGGGTCCAAGGTCGCGCAGGCCCAGCACGCGGCAGGCGATCGCAAAGGCGAAATTGCCGAACGTCTCCTGGATCCTGATGCCGTGATATTCGGGCCGCGGCTCGCTCAGCATCGGATATTTGTTGTCCTTGCTCCAGTCGAAGGTGCCGGCATCGACGATGATACCGCCGAGCGAATTGCCGTGGCCTCCCAGAAACTTCGTCAGCGAGTGCACGATGATGTCGGCGCCGTGATCGATCGGCTTGATCAGATAGGGCGTCGCCAGCGTGTTGTCGACGATCAGCGGCACGCCGGCCCTGCGGGCGACCGCGGCAACCGCCTCGATGTCGGTAATGGTGCCGCCGGGATTTGCGATCGACTCGATGAAGATCGCCTTGGTACGCGGGCTCAGTGCAGCCTCGAAGCTTCCGATGTCGTCGGTATCGGCCCAGGCGACGTTCCAGCCAAAGCTCTTGAAGGCGTGGGTGAACTGGTTGATCGAACCGCCATAGAGTTTTCGCGCAGCGACGAATTCGTCGCCGGGCTTCAACAATTGCTGGAGCACGATGACCTGCGCGGCATGACCGGAGGCGACCGCAAGGGCTGCGGTGCCGCCTTCGAGCGCCGCGACGCGCTCTTCCAGCACGGCGTTGGTCGGATTGCCGATCCGCGTGTAAATGTTGCCGAACGCCTGCAGTCCGAACAGGGACGCCGCGTGATCCGCATCATTGAACACGAATGACGTGGTCTGATAGATCGGCGTCGCGCGGGCGCCGGTTGTGGGATCGGGCTGTGCTCCTGCGTGTACGGCAAGCGTGGAAAATCCCGGGACACGATCGTTCATTCTTCTTCCTTCGATGGACAAGCTGCCGTCTCGCGGGTGTCGGCCGCGCGGCGATCTATAGGCGAGGAGCGAGTGCGCGCATCCTCTCAAGGAGGGACAATCGCGTCAGGAAAAACCGCCGTCAAGGCGACTTGATGGTTTGTTCTGATTTCACTGGTTTTGTGCTCCAGCTCAAGCGACTTCGAAACGATCGTTTCGCAATTGCGTCACGACGCTTCGTTCCGGTTTTTTGCCGCGCGGTCCGACGCAGCAGTCGTGCCGCCGCCGACGCTCATCCGGTTCAGCGACAGCCGCATGCCCTGCGTCGGTATCGGTGCGCGCTTGGAGCTGATCGTGCGCGAATTGACGCCCATCCAGGAAATCTCGGACGACAACCTGCCATATTCGATCTTCGGGCAGCGGTTCATCACCACCTTGATTCCTGCCGCTTCCGCTTTTTCGGCCGCCTTGTCGTCGCGCCCGCCGAGCTGCATCCAGATCACCTTCGGCAACGGATCGAGCTTCAGCGCCTCCTCGACCACGGGCATGAGATGCGCAGAGCTGCGGAAGATCTCGACCATGTCGACGGGGCGGCCGATCTCGGCCAGCGAGGCAACGAAGGGCCGGCCCAGCAGTGTCTTTCCGACATGTCCGGGATTGACCGGGATCATGTCGTAGCCGCGTTGCGCGAGATATTTGAAGGCGAAATAGCTCGGCCTGACATCGACGGGGGAAGCCCCGACCATTGCGATCGACTTCACGCTGTTGAGAATTCCGCGAATGTAGTCGTCGGAATAGGCGTCGTGATTCATTTTACATTCCCTTGATCCTCATGGCGGGGAACGCGAACGGTGCGCCTCGAACCATGAGGTCACAAATGGCGTCTCATCCTTCGAGACGCAGCTTCTCGGCCTCGGGACGTGGGTTATCTATCTTCCCACTTCGGCGCGCGCTTCTCGATGAAGGCACCGATGCCTTCCTCGGCGTCGCGCGCCATCATGTTCTCCGTCATGACCTCGGCGGCAAAGCGATAGGCGTCGGCAAGGCTCATTTCAGCCTGCCGGTAAAAGGCCTGCTTGCCGACCTTGATGGCGTAAGCGGATTTGCGCGCGATCTTCTGCGCCAGCGCAATCGCTGCATCGCGCTCGTGGCCCGCAGGAACCACGTGGTTGACGAGACCGATCTCCATTGCGCGCTGGGCGGAGATCTGCTCGCCGGTCATCAACATTTCCATCGCCTGCTTGCGCGAGACGTTGCGCGACAGCGCGACCATGGGCGTCGAGCAGAACAGGCCGTTGTCGATTCCCGATGTCGCAAAACGCGCGGCGTCCGAGGCGACGGCGAGATCGCAGCTTGCAACGAGCTGGCAACCGGCGGCGGTGGCAACCCCCTGCACGGCGGCAATGACGGGTTTTGGCAGATGCACGATCGCCTGCATCATCGCGCTGCAGGCATTCATGATCTTGACGAAATAGGCGCGTCCGCCGTCGGCATCGCTGCGATGCGCCGTCAATTGCTTCAAATCATGGCCGGCCGAGAAAACCGGCCCCTTGGCCGTAATGACAAGAGCCCGGATGCTCTTGTCCGCGCCGATCTCGTCGAACGTCGCGTGAAGCTCGGCGATCACTTGCTCGGACAGCGTATTGCGCGTCGCCGGGCGATTGAGGGTGATCACGGCAATGGTGCCGATGGTTTCACGCAACAGGAGGGGGTCTTCGATCGGAGCGCGGGCGGGTTGGGCAGGCATGACAGATTCCATTTGGGTGACGCTCGTAATCTAATGTAACAGACACGGCGAAGCGAGAGCAGGGAAGGCATGACAGTTGCGAAAATGAGCGTGGCCGAGCTGGAAACGTTCCTCCACAGGGAGTTTCCCCAGGCGTTCTCCAGCGGCGAAATCTCTATCGAACGCGCGGACGGAAAGACCTGTCTATTGCGTCAGCGCTTTAGCGAAAAAATGCTGCGCCCGGGCGGCACGGTGTCGGGGCCGACGCTGATGGCGCTGGCCGATTGCGCCATGTATGTCGTGCTGTTGTCCGCGATTGGGCCGGTCGGGCTCGCGGTCACGACCAATCTGAGTATCAATTTCCTGCGCAAGGGTGCGCCGGGAAAGGATGTGTTGGCGGCCGCGCGCCTCATGAAACTCGGCAAGCGCCTTGCGGTCGGCGAGGTCAATCTTTTGTCGGGAGCCTCCTCCGATCCGATCGCCCATGTCACGGCGACCTATTCCATTCCAAACAAATAAACTTTTTGTTGGTATTATTACACCTTAATCATAAGCTATTGTTTTTGCTATCATAAATTTTGCACGGAGGCGTTGACGTGCGGCGCCGGTCCCTCTAGAAACCCGCAGTCCGGCGCGCGCTTTTCCCGCGCCGTTTCCTTTTCACGGGTTCCTCACATGAAAACCTTTTCGGCAAAGCCGGCCGAGGTGACGAAGAAGTGGGTGTTGATCGACGCCAAGGGTCTGGTCGTCGGCCGGCTCGCTTCGCTTGTCGCCATGCGGTTGCGCGGCAAGCACCTCCCGACCTATACGCCTCACGTCGATTGCGGCGACAACGTCATCATCGTCAACGCGGCGCAGGCGGTGCTCACCGGGCGCAAGCGGGAGCAGAAGGTCTATCACAAGCACACCGGCTATGTCGGTCACGTCAAGGAGCGCACGGCGCGGCAGATCCTCGAGGGACGTTTCCCCGAGCGCGTGGTGGAGAAGGCCATCGAGCGCATGATCCCGCGTGGGCCGCTAGGCCGCATGCAACTCGGCAATTTGCGGGTCTATCCCGGCGCCGAGCATCCGCACGAGGCGCAAAATCCAGAAAAACTCGACATCGCCAAGCTCAATCGCAAGAACGTGAGGGCCGCATAACATGGCCGAAAGCATACAGTCGCTCGATCAGCTCTCGCAGCTCAAGCCGGTCGCCCCAGAGGCGCCGAAATACGTGAAGAAGCTCGACAAGTACGGCCGCGCCTACGCAACCGGCAAGCGCAAGGACGCGGTTGCCCGTGTCTGGATCAAGCCCGGCCCCGGCAAGATCATGGTTAACACCCGCGAGGTCGAAGTCTACTTCGCGCGTCCGGTGCTGCGCATGATGATCCAGCAGCCGCTGGTGGCGGCGGCCCGCGCCGGCCAGTATGACGTGATCTGCACGGTCGCCGGCGGCGGTTTGTCCGGCCAGGCGGGGGCCGTCCGTCACGGCATTTCGAAGGCGCTGACCAATTTCGAGCCGGAGCTGCGCATCGTGCTCAAGAAGGGCGGCTTCCTCACCCGCGATTCCCGCAGCGTGGAGCGCAAGAAGTACGGCCGGGCGAAAGCGCGCAAGTCGTTCCAGTTCTCGAAGCGTTAATCGTTTCCATCAAATTCGCCGTAACAGGCATTCACGACGATCGAAAAAGGGCGCTTGTGGCGCCCTTTTTTGTTGCCCGCCTTAAGAAGGAATTGACGCAGTTTTTCGTGAAAACTTGCTTGTGAATGCAAACGGATTTCGAACGCGGTTCCCTTAGGGTGCAGTCTGGTCCTGGCGAATTCGTGTGTGGGAAGGTCGGGTTCGCCGTATCACAACCGAGGATGAGCGCATGTCGCTCGACAGCATCACGCTTTATTTCCTTGCCACCATGGTCGCGGCATTGCTCGGCGCCATGCTGCTGTTTTTCGGCAACCAGGAAAACAATCCCGCCCTGAAATGGTGGGGCACGGCTTACTTGCTTGGTGCCGCGTCGGTGGCGCTGTGGACGTTGGCGGGCGAAAAACTGGGAGAATTCAAGGTCGGCGAGCTGCTGTCGCTCGCCCTCAACGGCGTCGGCTTCGTCGCCTGCGGCATGGTCTGGAATGCCTCGCGCGTATTCCACGGCCGCAAGCCGAATTTGCCGGGCCTGGTGCTGGGCGCGATCGCCTGGGTCACGACCGTGATGACGGTCGATCCGCATGCGAACGCGCTGCGCATGACGATTGGTGCGGGGATCGTCGCGACCTATGCGGCGCTGACCGCCACCGAATTGTGGTCGGAGCGGCGCAAATCGTTGCATCGGCGCTGGCCGGTGTTCACGGTGCCGGTCCTGCACGGCTTTGTGCTGATGCTGCCGATCCTGCTCGGCGATTGGCTGCGTCCGGCCGATGTCAAATGGGGCTCCAGCGTCTGGGTTACGGTGTTCTCCATCGAGCTCGTGCTGTACGCGGTCGGCACCGTCTTCGTGATCTTCATGCTGGTATCGGAGCGCACCGTCACAGCCCACAAGAACGCAGCTTCGACCGACCCGCTGACCGGCCTCTTCAACCGCCGCGGCTTTGCCGAGGCCTGTGCTCGGGTCATCGATCGCGAGGCCAATGCAGGGCGCCCGGTTTCCGTCATGATCTGCGACATCGATCATTTCAAGTCGATCAACGATCGTTTCGGTCATCCGGCTGGCGACGAGATCCTGAAACTGTTCGCCACTATCGTAGTCAGCAACCTGCGCATCAGCGATCTCTCGGGCCGGATCGGCGGCGAGGAGTTCGCTGCTCTTCTGCCCTGTCCGCTGGATGAAGGTGTGGTCGCTGCCGAGCGGGTGCGCGAGGCGTTTCAGGCATCCGGTATCGTGGTCGAGGATGGTCCGGTCGATACCACCGTCTCTATCGGCGTCGCCGGCGGCCCGGCCGGTACCGAGCTTGAAGTGCTGCTGGCTGCCGCCGATACGGCGCTCTATCAGGCCAAGCGCAGCGGTCGTAACCGCGTCGAGGCGGCCGAAGAGCTGCCGCTGTCGTTGGAGAACTGGCGGCGGAAGAGTGCAACTCGGTCGGCGCCGGCGCGGCCGCGACCGGCTGTGGCATGATCGCGTAACCTCCCATTTACCACTCCGTCTCTATGATTTGGCCCATGAACAAGGCTTGGAATCGTGGTGTGCAGGCCATCCTGATGGCGCTCGAAGCGGACGAGGTTTCCGCCCGCGGCGGCTTTGCCTGCGTGTTCTCGACCTCGGACGAATACGAAACGGCGCTGATCAGCGAGCGCCGCGCGCAAGGCCGTTATGGCAGTTCGCACAATCCATGGCCGATGCTGATGTTTACCGGCTGCGCGCTGTTGGTGGCGGCGGCCGTGCTGCTCTGGTATTGAGCCCCAGGGCGTTGCTTTGATGCCTTACATGTGAGTGGCGTATGATCGGCCGCTGGAGCCATCATCCCTCATGCAGCTCGTATCAACCCTGACCTGTCCGCACTGCGGGCATCGCGCTATCGAGACGATGCCGGTTGACGCCTGCCAGTTCTTCTACGACTGCAGAGGGTGTGGCGTAAGATTGAAACCCAAGCCCGGCGATTGCTGCGTGTTCTGTTCCTATGGCTCGGTCCCCTGTCCGCCGATGCAGGTCGGGAATTGCTGCTCCGAGACCTGAGCGCTTCTCAAGGCCGTGCTGCATGGTAGAAGCCAAAGACCTGAAGGGGAGGCTCGTTCATGGTCACCGAAATCGCCCAGATCGAAATCAAGCCCGGCAGCTCCAAGGACTTTGAAGCCGCCGTCGCCAAGGCCCGAGCCGTATTCGGCCGTGCAAAAGGTTTTCATGGCTTTGAGCTGCATCGCTCGATCGAGAAGCCGCAACGCTATCGGCTGCTGGTCAAATGGGAGACGCTGGAAAACCACACCGTCGATTTTCGTGGCTCGGAGAATTTTGCGGAGTGGCGTGGGTTGGTCGGCCAGTATTTTGCATCGCCGCCCGAGGTTGAGCACACGCATAAGGTCGTGACATCGGCAGCCTAAGTCAGGCTCTTGCCGGAGACTCGTCGGCCTTGAAATAGTCGATCATGACCTTGACGACCGCGATCAGCGGCAGCGCGAGCGCAAGGCCCCAGATGCCGAACACCACGCCCAGCAGGATCTGGAACGAAAACAGCGTGGCGGGCGGTATGTCCAGCGCCTGGCGCTGGATAATCGGCGTCAGCACATAGCTCTCCAGCGCGTGCACGCCGAGGAACAGCAAAAGGGCGCTCAAGGCTGCGATCCAGCCCGAGGCAAGGCTCGCCAGCACCACGATCAGCCCCGCGATCAGCGCGCCGACCGTCGGGATGAAGGCAAGAAGGCCCGCCTGAATGCCCAGAATGAATGCGCCGGGGATGCCGATGATGGCAAGCCCGATCCAGGTGACGGCGAACACCGCAAACATCGTGATGATCTGGGCGATCAGCCAGCGTTCAAGCGTATCGCCGATGCGGTCGACAATGACAGTTGCCCGGTCACGATGCCTGGCCGGCACCATGAACAACAATCCGTTGCGGTAGATGCGAGGCTGTGCCGCGAAGGCGAGCCCGAGAAACAGCACGATGAAGAAGTTGCCGACCGCGCTCACGGTGCCGAGCAAGAGTTTGAAGGTCTGGCTCACGATCGCGCCGCCGCTTGAGGCGAGCGCGCTGGGACTGGGGAGCCGTGGGCCTGAGCTTCCCGGCGTCGTGCTTCCGGGTTCAGACTGGCCGCCGCCGAGCTCGAAATAGCTGGTGTCGATGCCATTCTTGTCGAGGAATGCTTTGACATTGACGAGTTGCGACTTGATCGTATCGCTGAGCGCGGCGGACTCGTTTGCGATCGTGGCGCCGCCCAGGAAAATCACGCCGGAAAACAGCGCGGCCAGTACAACACAAACCATGCCGAGGCGGACGGGATGCGGCAGCGCGATGAACCGGCCGAGTTGGCTGGTCGTGGCATTGAGCGCTACCGCGAGCAGGATGCCGGCAAAAATCAGGAAGAGCGTTGCCGCAAAAAACCAGGCGAAAGCCAAGAGCGACGCAAAGAGCACTGTGCCGACGCCGCCGACCGCAATCGCCCAGGCCAGATCGTTACGCGCCTGAAGACGTTCCTCATCTGACACCGCCACGTCGACCACCGATTCCCTGTGCTTTGAGGATCACTCTTTCGTCAAATGCGATCGGGATCAAGCCGGGCCGAAGGATTGCCCGCAAGCTGTCAGGCGCGTCTCCCATCGTGCACGCTGATCGAAGCAGCGGATGGCTTCGACGAACTTGCGCGTGAGTTGCGGCGCACCCTGACAACACACGCGATCGGGCGTCGGCGAAAGCGCATATCCATCCCGCGAAACGCGACCCTATTCTTGCAGAAGGCCCTGTTTGCGCCTATCTCGATTTTCGCCTTGCGGCCGGGTTGAAGTAACTGCAGGGCTGCAAGCGGTTGAAAGCACAACGTAAAATGTTGATCCGGTGCAGCGCTGCAGGCATGATCCGGCATCCAGGCGGGAGATTGGAAAACGGGCATGAGGAGGAAGCCGGTCGTCGGTGTGATCGGAAACGCCTATCGCATCGAAAATCGATTTACCACGCAACTGGTCGGAGAGCGCAATCTTCGCGCGGTGGCCGACGTTGCAGGTGCGCTGCCGCTGATGTTTGCCGGTTCTCCCGAAATCACGGATGTCGGCGCGTTGCTGGACGTAGTCGACGGCATCATCCTGACGGGCGCGCGCGCCAACGTCCATCCCACGCGCTTCAACACCGCACCCTGCGAGAAGCACGAGCCGTATGACGTCTCCCGCGACGAAGTTGCGTTGGCGCTCTCGGAGGCCTGCGTGGCGCGAGGCGTGCCGCTGTTCGGCATCTGCCGCGGCCTGCAGGAAATGAACGTGGCCTTCGGCGGCTCGCTGCACCCGGAAATCCGTGAACTGCCGGGACGGATGAATCACCGCATGCCGCGCCTGGAAAATGGCGAGATCCACCCCGATCCAAGGGTCGTCTTTGCCGATCGTCATGAGGTGAGCCTCATTCCGGGCGGCGCCTTCGCGAAAATCCTCGGCTGCGAGAAAATCCGCGTCAATTCGCTGCATGGCCAGGGCATTTTGCAGCCGGGCAAGCGCGTCGTCGTCGAAGGCGTGGCGGAAGACGGCACGATCGAGGCGATTCGCATCGCAGACGCCCCCGGCTTTGCGCTCGGCGTGCAGTGGCACGCCGAATATGATGCGCAGCGCAATCCGATCAATCGCGCGCTGTTCAAAGCGTTCGGTGAGGCGCTGATGGTGCGGGTGTAAGGCTCTAAAGAATTCCGCAACAAAAAGGCGCCCCGAGAGGGCGCCTTTCGTAGTTCTGAGCGTGATGTTCCGAAGATCCAAATCAGCCGGAATAATACATTTCGAACTCGACCGGATGCGGCGTCATCTCGAAGCGTTCGACTTCGGTCATCTTCAGTTCGATGTAGCTGTCGATGAAGTCGTCGTCGAACACGCCGCCGTTCTTCAGGAACGCGCGGTCTTTGTCGAGATTTTCCAGCGCTTCGCGCAGTGAACCGCAGACGGTCGGGATCGTCTTGAGCTCTTCCTTCGGCAGGTCGTAGAGGTCCTTGTCCATCGCCGGGCCCGGATCGAGCTTGTTCTTTACGCCGTCGAGGCCGGCCATCAGCATCGCGGCAAAGCCGAGATAGGGGTTGGCCAGCGGATCGGGGAAACGCACCTCGACGCGCTTGGCCTTCGGGTTGGCGGTGTAGGGAATGCGACAAGCGGCCGAGCGGTTGCGCGCGGAGTAAGCGAGCAGCACAGGGGCCTCGTAACCCGGCACCAGGCGCTTGTAGGAATTGGTCGTCGGATTGGTGAAGGCGTTGATCGCTTTCGCATGCTTGATGACGCCGGCGATGTAGGACAGGCAGGCCTCCGAAAGATCGGAGTACTTGTTGCCGGC
>Ga0310915_10000893_pt1 | contig 14876 bp, 10 predicted proteins | sample GREbulkMGAN111_FD_202508 | JGI IMG/M metagenome (GOLD analysis project Ga0310915, IMG submission 202508) | Lab enrichment of tropical soil microbial communities from Luquillo Experimental Forest, Puerto Rico - GRE.bulkMG.AN111 | ecosystem: Environmental > Terrestrial > Soil > Tropical forest >...
GTATAAGTGCAAAAGCATTGCCGCGCTCGACATAGCTCTCGGGGGCTTGCCAGCGAAGATGCAGGTCGAGGCGGACGTAGGCACCGGCGTGTCTGCAAAGACCGTTGGAGAGCTTCGGAAGCTGACGACGTGGTCCGAGAATTTGGTGATAACAACCCCGCAGGAACGTCATCCCGAAAGCGCAGTAAAGATCAGCAAGGCTGGCGTAGCGACACGCACCTCGCCGAAACAGTAGGGCGCGGCGCGACGGTACGCGTGCAACCCTGCGCCGTGGCCGGATCTTCGGTCACTCGCTTGAGGATTGTGCCCGCCGCACTCGTTCCAGCACCTCCTCGACCTCACGTCTGGCCTGCGCGAGCTTCTGTGCATCGTGGGCGCGCAGCACCACATTCGTGTTGGCGCCATGCTGCGGATCGAAAAACCGATAGTTGCCGATCGCGACCGCAGGATTGGCTATTGCGATGCTGGCCGCCGGGCCCGAGCTGCGTATCACCGACGCCGCAGCTCAAACGCGAATGGTCTCCGTGGCCAGAATTCGGCTTGGATCCTGCGAATCCGCGCGAGCTTTCAAAGGGATAATTTGCGACGACGTTTCTGAGTTCGAGTCCTACATGCCCAGCCAGCCAGTCTGGTCTCTGTGCCCTATGTCAGGCTCCCAAAAATACTGGCGAGATTCCCGCGAGTTAAGGAGACGTCGTGGAGTCTCCTGGACGAAATTTTCTGGAGCTTTGGGCTTAGTCGGCGAAATTCGTGCGCCCGTCTCTGGTCGCGAATTTTCAATATCCGTGTTGCGAGGCCAGAGACTCGGTTCGAAGTGGCATGAGAGTGGTTCGCACCGGCGGCTTAGCTAAGGGACTGCGGGCTGGAAGCGAAAGGGCCGCTTTGCAATCATTGGGGGCATGGACAGGCAGGCCATACACCAGCACATCATACGCCAGCAGATGGAGCAGCAGCGCATGATTCGAAGTTGAGGTCGTGGCACAGCGTGCCGATCCGATTGCCCGGCACAGCGCCGTCATGCCAGCCCCCAAGCCGCAAGGTCAATCCTCGTGATTCGGGTCAAACAAATCGGGAGCCCCATAAGGCGGCACCATTCGCAGCGGGCAACCCTGATCGGGCTCGGTCTCAACAAGATCGGGCGCGTTGTCAGCGTGCCCGATACGCCGCAAAGCTGGGGCATGATCCGGAAAGTGCGGCATCTCATCTGCCTCCCGGATGTCCATCGATTCGAAGAGCATCGGCTCGTGCGTCCGCGACGAAAAGACGAGGACGCTGATATCGCCTTGATGCGCAAGCTCGCGTTCGACCGGCGCAGGATCACTTTGGAGCGGATCGACCACAAAAGGATGCCCGGCAAGTCGCCGGACTTCCGGCTATTCAAGGACAAGAAGCTCCGCGGCTACTGCGAATTGAAATCGCCACGCGACGATTGGGTCTTTGACGTCCCCCGCGATCTCAAAGCCGGCGAAATTCGTCAGGCGGTGCGCCGCGGCCCTGTCGCCGAGCGGCTTGCGGTCCACATCGGCACGGCCGCGGCCCAACTGGATGCGGTCAATCCGGACCATGCCCTTCCCAACATTCTTGTCTTCGTGAGCCATGCGCGCCGGCGGGGTCCGGCCGACGTCCAAATGACCATCGAGGGGATTCGGGGACCGGACGGCCGCCACCTCTTCCTCCACGACGAGGAGAAGAGTGAAGAGGAAGCGCGCGAGGCGCAGGAGAAGCTGTGGGACGCTGCGCGGCGCATCGATCTGATCGTGTGGATCGACGTGCACACGGGCAAGTGCCACCTGATCTTTCCGCTTGGGGCCGAGCAGCTCGCCGAAGCGCGCGACCTCTTCGGCGTTAAGCCGCCAGAACCGCGCGGCTGAGGGTTAGAGTGACGGCAAATAACTTTGCAAATCGCATGAGGCTTCCCATGAGATACCGCTTCGTGCCGATCATTTTCCTCCCCATTCTGTGGATCGCGAGCGAGGTCAGATTTGCATTGAGCTGGTGGGCATACTTACTGCGGGAACGCCAACGCGCCGAACGTTCGCAGCGCATTCGTGAATTTATTGCCCTTGCCGACCAGTGCTTGGCGGAATCTTGCCGACCGCGGGTGCACTCTCTCTAATCGCAACATCGCAAGTTTTTGCGGGCGGATGGCTGTTCCATGGTATCAGGAGATGTATGGCCCGCATTCGCAAGATCGAGATTCAAAACTTTCGAGGCATCAAAGAGCTTGTCTGGCTTCCCTCGGCCGGAATCAACTGCCTAATCGGCCCGGGAGACAGCGGCAAGTCGTCGATCCTTGATGCGATTGATTATTGCGTGGGCGTGCGGCGCAACATCCAGTTTACGGATGCAGATTTTCATGGGCTCGACGTTGAACAGCCGATCCGGATTTCGGTCACGATTGGTGAGCTCGACGACGCGCTTAAGAATATGGACGTCTATGGTCTGTATGTCCGCGGTTTCGATGCGCGATCCGGGGAGATCGAAGACGAGCCGGAGAAAGAAGCCGAGACGGTGCTGACTGTCCGGCTCACGGTCGCGGGCGATCTGGACCCGGTCGGAGGCAGCATCCGGGCGATGCTGGACGCGCACGCGGTGTCATTCACCGGCGGGACGATCTCCCTGCACGATGAAGAGGGAGTTCCGCTGCGTGGGCTTGGCGTCGGCTCTACACGGCTGCTCATTGCGGGTCTCCAGCGCAAGGCTGCATCCGAAAGCAGCATTCTCTTGATGGACGAAACCGAACACGGTCTCGAACCGCACCGGATCATTCGGCTGCTGGGCTCACTCGGAGCGAAGGAGTCTAGACTGCCGCCGCTGCAGGTGTTCATGACCACGCATTCGCCGGTCGTGCTAAGGGAGCTTGCGGGGAAGCAACTATTCGTCGTCCGGCGCGGTGATCAGAGTCATGAAATCATCCAGGTTGGCACGGCCAACGGCATTTAGAGCACGATCAGGCTGTATCCGGACGCGTTCCTTGCGCCGAGCGTCCTGGTATGCGAAGGCGCCAGCGAAGTAGGCTTGATGCGCGGGCTCGATCAGTTCCAAACGTCCGAGGGTGAAGAGTCGATCAGCGCCTGTGGTGTCGCGTTGGTCGATTGCGGCGGCGGTGACGCGGATAGGTGTTTCAGCCGGGGTGCAGCGTTTCGAGCGCTAGGGTACCGCACCGCGATCCTGCGCGATGACGACAAAGAGCCGACGGAGGCCATTGAAGAAGCGTTCGTCGCCGACGGGGGGACGGTCATCGCGTGGCGTGATGGCCGCGCGCTGGAAGACGAGCTCTTCCTGAGCCTTAGCGATGAAGCGGTCGGTCAACTGATCGACCGCGCGATCGAGCTGCAGGGCGAGGATCTGGTCAACGAGCACATCAAGTCCGTGTCGCGTGGCACCAAAGATCTGGCGGCCATTCGGGCCGAATTGAAACGCAACGGGATTTCCGCCAAGAGCCGGACGATTCTTGGGGAGGCCAGCCGGACGCGCCGAGCCGGATGGTTCAAATCCGTGAGCTGGATGGAGGGTGTCGCGCGGGACATTGTCGGTCCCGATCTCGACGATGCCGATCCGGACTTCGTGGCGCTGATCGATGAGGTCTTCGAATGGGCCAGCGATGGCGGATGACGAGGTTGATCTTCTATCGATGCGGCGCGGCACAGTGACCGCCCCCGCTGGGTGCGGCAAAACCCATCTGATTGCCGAGAGCCTCACGCGGCACGGGGATGCCAAAAAGCCCATCTTGATCCTGACCCACACCAACGCCGGCGTCGCTGCGCTGCGCGGAAGACTTGACCGCGCTGGCGTGCGGCCGACCGCCTATCGGCTGTTGACGATCGATGGTTGGGCGATGCGGCTCGTGTCGATGTTTCCGAAGCGGGCCGGTCACAATCCGTCGCTTCTCGATCTGGCCCATCCTGCAACCGATTATCCCGATATCCGTGTCGCGGCCGCGCGCTTGCTCAAGACGGGGCATGTCAACGACGTTCTTTCGGCAAGTTTCGTGCGGCTGATCGTGGACGAGTACCAGGACTGCTCGGTGAGGCAGCATGCCCTTGTCGGCTTTGCCTCGAATAGCCTGCCGACGTCCGTGCTCGGCGACCCAATGCAGGCGATCTTCGGCTTCGGCCAGGATGAACTCGCGTACTGGGATGAGACCGTGTGCAAGCACTTCCCACTGGGGGGAGAGCTTGCGACGCCCTGGCGATGGATCAATGCCGGTACGGAGGCCCTCGGTGAGTGGCTGCTGGATGTGCGAAAAAAGCTCCTGCGCGGCGAACCGGTTGATCTGCGGAACGCTCCGCCCGAGGTGACCTGGGTGGAGCTCGATGGCACGGAAGACCGCAAGAGGCAGTTGACGGCTGCGCGGGTGAATGCGCCGGGTCGCGACGGGTCAGTGCTCATCATCGGGGACAGCAAGAGCCCGGATAGCCAGCGCCAATTCGCGAGTCAGACGCCCGGCGCCGTGACGGTCGAAGCGGTTGATTTGCGTGATCTCGTGACCTTCGCGCGTCGCTTCGACGTCGCCGCGCCCGATGCACTGCAGCAACTGGCGCAATTTGCGCAGAGCGTTATGACGAACGTGGGTGCCGCCGACCTTGTCCAGCGCATTGAGGCGCTGAATCGCGGCTACGCGCGCCAGGCTGGGACCGACCTCGAAAAGGCGGCGCTCCGGTTCCTTGCCGCCCCGTCTCATTCCAGCGCGGTGGAGCTCTTGGTGGAGATCGGCAAGGAAGCCGGTGTTAGAACGCATCGACCGGCGGTCTTGAGGGCCTGCATCAAGGCGCTTCAACTGTGCCATGGCACGGAAGGATTGACCTTTGAAGATGCTGCCATCCGGATGCGGGAGCAAAATCGTTTGATCGGGCGTCCTCTGCCCAAACGCGCGGTGGGCAGTACACTGCTCCTGAAAGGGCTCGAGGCTGAGGTCGCCGTTGTGCTCGATGCAGGCAATCTCGACGCGCGCAATCTCTATGTCGCGATGACGCGGGGATCGAAAAAGCTGATTGTCTGCTCGGAATCGCCCGTTCTGAACGTCGATTGACGTTGGTATGGCTGGGGTCGCGCAAATCGCTTTCTGTTAGACCTGCCTGGAGACGAATGCATTTGGGAAAAACGCCCCTTCGTCGGACCGCCATAGTCGAAGGGCCGCTCGCTTTTCAGATGCGACGGCTTGCGGCCGCGCGCGCGGGCGAAAGTGGTCTACAGATATTCACTCTGCCTCAGCTCGCGGCGCGTTTGGCCGGCGGGTTCTTGCAGCCGGTGACGGCGGAAGTTCTGGAGCCCGCGGTCCAGAATGCGCTTGCGCAAAAGGGGTTCACCGATCTGGAGCCCGTCCGCGAGCTTCCCGGCATGATCCGGGCCGTTGCTCGAACGCTGCGTCAAGTCTGGGACGCGGATGTCGATTTAAGGGCCATTGCTGGCGGTGCGGGCGCGCCTCGATGGTCAGATCTCGCCCTGATCGAGCAGCGCGTCAGGAGTCAGCTTCCAGCGGGGATCATGCTCCCGCATGATTTGCGCGCAGCCGCGCTCGAACGCGTTGATCGCGCCCCGGCACTGCTTGGCCCGGTGCGGATCGAGTATCTGTCGTGGATCGCACCGCTGTGGCGCCCATTGTGCAACCATATCTGCGCCTTTGTTTCTGTTGAATGGATGGCGCCTGCGGTTGCCGATTCGACGTGGTTCGCGGGCTCGATCAAGCGCGAGACCTTGCCGCGCGGTTCAGCCGTTCCGCAAGCCGCTTCGTGCGCGGACCCGCATCATGAAACTATTGAAGCTCTGCGGTGGGTTCGCGAGTTGCTCAGCGCCCGGCGGGCGCGCCCTACCGAGATAGCGATCGCGGCTGCCTCGACCGAAGCTTGGGATGAGCACTTCCTGGCTCTTGGCAAGGACACCGGGCTTCGAATCCATTTTTCCCATGGGATTCCGGCGCTCAGCGCGCGCGACGGGCAGCGATGCGCGGCTCTGGCCGATGTGCTGCTGCGTGGGCTGAGCGAGCCGCGTGTGAGGCGGCTGGTGTCGCTTTGCATGGGTGAAGGTACGGTTCTCGATCAGCTGCCGCGCGGCTGGCTTGCAGCGCTGCCGCGGGGAGCAACGCTTCTGGGGCTTGCGGATTGGCAGCGGGCGTTTGAACGAATTAAGTGGCAGGATCAGCCGTTTCAGGGCGGAGCGGTGCTGCTTCCCTTGTTGAGCGTCATCGCGAAAGGACCAGATGCCGCTGCCGAAGCGTCCGCGCTGGTTTTAAGGGGACGATCCAGCCGCATTTGGGAGACGGCAACGCGCAGCGCGCCGGCGCACGCGATCGAGCTCACCCTGCAAAACACTCGTTTGCCAGATGAAAATGACGCTGCCGCGTCGGTGGTCTGGTGTCCGGCCGCGCACCTTGCCGCAGCTCCAAGGCCTTGGGTAAGGCTTCTGGGGCTTACCGCGCGTGCCTGGCCGCGGCGGATGACCGAAGATCCCATCTTGCCGCAGTACATAGCCTCGCCAAGCGCGTTCGACGCTGACCCCATTCCCGAGATCGACCGGCGGGCACTCGCCGTTATTCTTGCTACGGCGGGCGCGGGGTTGGTGCTGTCTCGAAGTCGCCGGAACCCGCAGGGCAATCGCGTTGGACCGAGCCCTCTACTGTCGCAGGGATTGAAAGAACAGGCTCTGGCACGCGCGCGTATTCCGGAACACGCCTTCAGCGAAGCTGATCGGCTGATGGCCCGGCCAGCGGAGGCACGGGCCATTAGCCAAATCGCTTCGGCGTCGCACGCCTGGGCGCATTGGCACCACGCGACACTGACCGATCACGATGGTCGGTTCCAGGCGGATCACCCGGTCATTGCGCGGGCACTGAGCCGAATTCAGTCGCCGACCTCGCTGCAATTGCTGCTTCGCGGTCCGCTGGGATTCGTTTGGAAATATGCCCTCGGATGGCGCGCGCCGCAGGAGCAGGAGCAACCTCTCACCATTCCTGCTGAGGAATTCGGGAAGCTGGTGCATGAGCTGCTGCGACGGACCGTCAATACGCTGGAAGCTGGATCGGGATTTGCTTCCGCAAGTGAAACGGAAATGCAAGCCGCTTTGCAGTCGGCAGCGGAGTCCATTCGGGAAACCTGGCCCCTCGAACGGCCGGTCCCGCCCAGGCTGTTGTGGGTCAACACCGTTGCCTACGGCGCACAAATGGCGGTCGCCGCGCTCGAGGCCGGTGAAACGACACAGGCTGATACGAAGAGCTGGACGGAAGTGCCGTTTGGTGACGTGGATCGCCGTTATGGAGACCGTGAGCTGCCATGGGACGGCTCTATCCCGATCACCATTCCGGGCACCGAGGTTCGAATCCATGGCGCGATCGATCGTCTTGATCTGCGAAGCGTGAGCGGAGCGGTGCGGGTGACAGACTACAAGACCGGTAAGCGCCCGCGCTTTCCCGAACGGGTCGTCATTGGCGGCGGCGCTGAACTGCAACGATCGCTCTACGCGCTTGCCTGCCGGCAGCTATTGCCCGAATGCCGTCAAATCGTTGCGCGGCTCGTGTACCTGTCCGACCCGCCGCTCTCCCTCAAAATTGAAAATCTCGATGAGGCGCTCAACACGATCAGTGAGTTCGTGGGCCTGGCTTGCTCGCTGCTTAGGCGAGGGGTGGCTCTTCCCGGGCGGGACGTGGATTCGCCCGTGAATGATCTGCGTTTGGCGATGCCTGCTTCTCCGGGATACATGCGCCGCAAAGCGGCAAAGTTTGCGCAAGTGGCTGATCAGTTGTCTTCATTCTGGGATCTCCGATGACGAAACTCAGCGACGAAGAGAACCGAATTCGGGCGTTAACGGACCTCGACGCGACACTGCTGGTTGAGGCTGCGGCAGGAACAGGCAAAACGTCCCTCCTAGCTGGCCGCGTGCTGATTCTGCTTTCTTCGTCGGTTCCGCCGCGCGCGATTGCGGCGATTACCTTCACCGAGTTCGCGGCCGGAGAGTTGCGCGAAAGAATAACGCGGTTCCTTGATGAGCTTTTGGCTGGACAGGTGCCCGTCGAATTGAAACTTGGTTTCCCGGAAGGTGTGACCGAAGCCCAGCGCAACGCGTTGGCCGATGCGCGGGGACGGCTTGATGAGCTCGCCTGCACGACGATCCACGGATTTTGCCACAACCTCTTGCGAACCTATGCGGTCGAAGCGGCCATCGATCCCGGTGCGGAGATTCTTGACCGCGTCGATCTTTGAACGCTGGCTGCGCCAGCGGCTCGATAAAGCGCAAGCCATTGCGGGCCCGATTGCCGTCGTCGCCCAGCATGACCCCACCGGCGCGGAAGAGCTTCTTCGCGATTTTGCGGAATTTCGCCGGGCGCACCGGACCGCGCGTCCGCCTTCCTCCATAATCAATCGAACCTCTGAAATTGCCTTCACGGAGTCGGTCGCAGAATTCCGGCGGTGGTTTGGAAGCGTTGAAGGTCCGCGCGTGGCGGAAGAGGACATCAACCAGCTGGAGCAGCTGACGGCTTATTTCCGGCGGAAATTCGACCCTCTTCCAAACTTTGATCGTCTCTGGGAATTGGCCCATCCGCCGCGCGTTGCGATCATGCGCGCGCGCGGATTCGAGCTGCAGCGCTACCAGCGCTGGGCGGCCTGGCGGCGGATGCGCGGGCCGGCCGCAGGAGCGCGGCTCGCGGACGAAGCTGCAGCGCATTATGACCGCTGTGCCCAGGCGTTTCGTGAGTTGATAGGGAGTCTCGCAACGGCGATCGTGAGCGTTTTTTCCGCAGAGATCGACGAACTCCTTGATGATTTCGAAAAATTCAAGCGCAGCGCGGCCGTTCTCGATTTTGACGATCTGCTTTACATCACGCGCGATGTGCTGCGGCGCTATGGCAAGGTACAGCGAGCCGCGGCCGCGCGGTTTACACGCATCCTGGTTGACGAATTCCAGGACACGGACCCGATTCAAGCCGAGATCGTCTTTCTGTTAACGGGTTCAGGGGATACGACCGGACGTTGGCATGATCGCCCACTGCTGCCGGGTCGCCTGTTTATGGTCGGCGATCCAAAGCAGGCGATTTATCGCTTTCGTGGCGCCGACATCGCCACGTACCGACAGGCGCGTGATGCGGTCGAGCGCCAGTTTCCGGGCAACGTCCTTCGCGTGGCTTCGAATTTTCGGTCGCGTGCGGCGATTTTGCGACACATCAACCATTGCTTTCGGGCGCCCCTCGAAGCGCAGGAAGCCGGATATGTCGAGCTAGAATCGACGCGCGGGGATGCCGAACACTGGCTTCCGTGCGTCGCCAAGATCAAGGTCGACATAATCCCTCAAACGCGGGTGGATGATATTCGCGACGAGGAGGCCCGGATCGTTGCTGAAACCTGCGCGAGGCTTATCGGTAATGTCGTGTTGCGGCGGAGCGCGAGCGAAGGGAGGCTCCTCACACCAGGTGATATCGCGTTGCTCGCGCCCACGGGCACGGAGCTCTGGCGATATGAAAGAGCGCTCGAAGAGGTCGGCCTTCCCTTCAGCTCACAAGCAGGAAAGAATCTATTCCGGCGCCAGGAGGCGCAGGATCTTGTGGCCCTGGTCAGGGCGCTCGCGGACTTTCGCGATACGGTCGCGCTGGGAGCGCTTCTGCGGGGTCCGGTGGTTGGTCTCACCGAACAGGAGCTGCTCGAAATCGCTGATAGCCTTCCCTCGGACAAGTATGGCGCTCAGCATTTGAGTCTCAGAACCGACCCCGCAATTGTCCAGCATGTGGTCGCGCGCGAAGCGCTGACTATCTTGCGCGATTTGCGGCTTCGGGTACGAAGCACCGCGCCGTCGTTGCTTATCGCGGAAGCCGTCGAACGACTTCGAATCCGCGCTATTCTTGTGGCGCGCAGCGCCGATCAGGCGTCGCGCGCCCTCGCCAATGCGGATGCCATCCTTGAGAGGGCGCGAGCTTATGGCGTGCGCGGCTTTCGCCAATTCGCTCGCGATCTCGATGCCGATTGGTCGCGCCGGGCATCTTACGCGGAAGGGGTCGTCGATGCCGAAGGGCAATCGATCGAAATCGTCACCATTCACAGTTCAAAGGGACTGGAATGGCCGGTGGTCATTCCGATCAACACAGCCTCCGGGCCGCGCCCGCCTGACCAGTTTGTCCACCGTCGCAGCGACGACACATTGCACTGGGTCCTCGGGGATATCGTGCCGCCAAGCCTAGCGGAGGCCATGAGGGCTGAGGGGCAGGAAGCATCGCATGAGCGGCTGCGGCTCCTCTATGTCGCCTGCACGCGCGCGATGGAGCTGCTGGTGCTTCCGGAATTGTCGTGGACCGACGACGCGGCATGGATGCGCGCGCTGGATTTTAAGCTTGAGGAAGTGCCCGAACTGGATGTTTCCCAATTCGTAAAGAAGCCGTTCAAGAGAACCGTTGATCGTCCTAACGAGCAGACCGCCGACGTGTTTGCAGCCGAGCGCATGACGATTGATGAAGCGTTCCCGCGTATCCGCTGGATTCGACCGAGTGACGGCGATCCCGATCTTGTTCAATTTCAGGCAACGCCGGCAACAGCTTGGGAACAGCCGGTCGAATCCGCCATGACCGTGCAGGGCGGCTCGCTGCGCGGCGTTATCCTTCACAAGCTCATGGAAGAATTTCTGACGGGAGAGCTGGAAGAATCCGCCCAGGCGGTCGAACGCCGTTGCGCATTGCTGGTTCGCGAGCTGGCTTCAAGTGACGAAGCATTACCGGACCTGAACGCTGAGGAGGTCGCGACAACGGCGCTGCGCACGATCTCCCTTCCGGAACTTTGCGATGATCGCGCGAACGTTACTCCGGAAGTGCCGGTCTACGGGAGCATTGCGACGGGGATGAATCGCCTGGTGTCGGGCCGGGCCGATGCCGTCCGGTACCGAAACGGCGGAGCGGAGATCGTCTTTGACTGGAAGAGTGACGTGCGGCCCGAACCGGCTCAACGCGCGACGTACGCCCGTCAGCTGGCTCAATATGTTCATGTCCTCGGCGCGAAACGGGGAGCGATCGTCTACATGACCACCGGTGAGATTCAATGGGTCGATCCCGTCCCAGCTGCGCAGCTGGCGTCGTGATCGAATGACACCGTGTTTGGTCTGCAAGCTCTACGCCGGTCGTACCGCTCTAATTTTCCGATTGTTCGGCGCGATAGCGGCGTTAGACCGATTTGAAATACGGGTTCTTGTGAATCTGCGCCGCTTGAACCTTGTTGAGAAAGAACTCTTCAAGGTCGCCTTGCCGTTCGAGGACCTTCGCCGAGCTCGGCAGCCGTGAACCTACAACCTTCAGGTTATGAGCCTGACGAGCGGTAGTTCTCCTGCTCGGCCCAGGAATATGCCAAGCGCTTGGCAACGCTGGTTACGGTGAGATCAGATGGCGCAATGCCATCTGCGATCTTTGAGACGATGCGCGGGGAAACGAACGCCAATGGCGCCAGCAGCCGGATGTGGCGTTCGACCTTACCTTCTCGCATGGCGATTTCGGAGAACGATCCAACGCGACCTTCGACGAGATCATCAATCCAGATTCGGGCCTTTGCGATGGCGCTGAGCAGCCCGTCGCGGGTCTCGGTACTAAGCCTTGAGGGCGGCGAAGGCGAATGGAGGATACCCTTGACCTCGCCGAAAGCGGCGCTCGACCAGGGGACCGTGAAGACGGTCCCTGGCGGTGTGGCGACCTCACGGTCGTCGCTTTTATGGGCGCTCTGTCCCTCCGGTCGATCGCTCGAGCGTACCAGCTGGATCTCGAGCGCCTCTGCCTTTACGACGACGCGATCTAGCTGACACTCGATCCGATCTCGGTCCTCCGCCGCGGTGGTCCGCTCGCTCCTTGCGTTGGCGCCGAAATGCTCGCAAAGTGCCTTGAGCACAACGCTTTCGATCTCTGGCGCCGGGACACGAGACACGCTGCCAGCCTCGTCGTTTCGTTTTTGCAAAAGGGCATGGGAGACATAATAGCGGTACCGCACGCCGCGCTTGTTCGTGTGGGTCGGGGTCATTCGGTTCCCGCGGTCGTCGAAGATTCGGCCAGCAAGAATAGCCGGTGAACCTTTCAGGCGTAGTTGCCGATCGGTTGCGCTGGCCGCAAGTTTTGTCTGGACGGCTTCGAAGAGCGCCCGACCCACGATGGGCTCATGCTCGCCGCGGTGGACCTTACCGCGATAGACTACCTCGCCGATGTAGAACCGGTTGCGCAAGAGGTGAGCGAGGGCGCCAACGCCAAAGCGAATCCCGCCACGACTCTGACCATTGCTGTAGACTTGGCGTTTGGTGCAGATACTTCGACGGTTAAGGTCCTGCATTAGACTTCCCATCGCCGTGGACCACGCATGGAGCGTTCAATGACAATTTCAATGACGAGCGATTCCGCATTCGAACCGTGGAGCGAAGAGCCGTCGACGAGACCAAACCGCAGGAAGATACGGGCGCGGATCGGCGGACTGCATTGCTCGCTCTGTACCGGGACCATCGAGAAAGCCCTCGGCCGGCTGCCCGGGGTTGACAAGGTGGCGGTCAGCCTCACGCATGAGCAGGCACTAGTCGAATATGACCCGGCTGTGGCGCGCCCGGGTCAATTGCTTCAGACCCTGCGCGATATCGGCTACACCATTTCCGATCCGCGCAAGCTGAGGGCCTTCGAAGAGGAAGAACGCGATCTCGTTCGCGAGGCCCGGCGCTTTGTCGCCGCCGTCGCCCTCAGCGTTGCGGCCATCCCCATCATTGCCGATCCGGCGGTGGGTTGGATCGGTTTTCTGCCGGCCTTAGTCTGCTTGAGCCTTGGAGGATTTGTGTTTCTCGTATTGCGATCAAGTGGATTTTGGGTTGCCGTCGGCGCTGCAGGCGGCCTCGCCGTCATGGCACTGAGCCTGCTTTATCTCAATTTGCAAGGATATCTGACGAACGCAGCGCCGTGGCTCGTGGGTGCGTTGTCTGTAATCCTCGTCTTCGGGGTGGGAAGGCACATCCTCTATATGGCTGTTCAGGCCCTACGCCGCAGCATCCTCAATCAGCATGTGCTTCTGGAAATCGGTGCCTTCGCCGGGATGGCTGGAGGCGTCATCGGACTCGTCCTCGCTCGGCCAGGCTATCCGACCGCGCCGTTTTTCGCCGTATCGGTCATGGTCGGCACCTACCACATTTTCTCGGAGTGGCTCTCGCTGATCGTGAAGACGCGGAGTTCGCAAGCGGTGAAGCGGCTTTTGGACCTGCAACCCGAAACTGCGCGCGTCGTGCGCGGTGCTCGGGAGCTGGAGTTGCCGATCGAGGAGGTGAAGGTCGGCGACATCGTGCGGATTCGTCCGGGTGAGCGCATCCCTGCCGATGGCATCGTTATCAGTGGCCGTTCGGGCGTCGATCAATCGCTGGTGACGGGCGAACCGCTTCCTATCGAAAAGTCCGAAGGCAACTCTGTCATCGGCGGTTCGATCAACGGTACCGGCACGTTGCTCGTGAAGATCACGGCCATTGGAGAAGGGAGCTTCCTGAATCAAGTGATTCGTCAAGTCGAGGACGCGCGGGCGCTGAAACCCGGGATTCTCCATCTGGTCGACCGTGTGCTGCGCGTCTACACGCCGGCCGTGCTTCTGATCGCTGCTTTTTCCGTCGTCGGGTGGCTTGCCGGCTCCTGGCTCGGCGGCGGCCATGTCGACGTGGAACGCGCCGTATTTGCTGGACTGAGCGTCTTGGTGATGGGCTATCCTTGCGCCGTCGGCATCTCTGCGCCTCTGTCAATCGTGCGCGGTGCCGGTCAAGCCGCCGAGCGCGGCATCCTGATGCGGACCGGCGAAGCCTTCCAGGGTTTCCGCCTGGTGAAGCAAATCGTGCTCGACAAGACGGGTACGCTAACCGAAGGCCGGCCCATCGTGCGCGAGATCGAGGCCGTCGATGTGAGCGTGCGGGAGCTTCTCGCCGTTGCTGCTGCGGCCGAAGCCTCATCCGAGCACCCGCTCGCTAAGGCCATGGTCAAAGCTTCTTTCGAGCACGGCGCGACACCTTCGGACGTCGCGTCATTCGAGGCAATCCCTGGACAAGGGGTGGTTGCCAAAATCGGCAGCGCCGAGGTTCTCGTCGGCAATCCGCGATTTCTCGCCGACCGCAATATCGACCTGACGCGCCTTCGCAAGGGCATTGAAACGCTCGAGGCGGCAGGGCGCACCGTGACCGGCGTCGCGCGTGACGGGCGCGCGCTGGGCGTTGTGGCCTTGGGTGATACGCTCCGACCAGACGCGGCCTCGGCCATCGCTGTGCTTCGTGCCGCCGGGCTCAAATTGATCTTGGTCACCGGCGACAACGAGCGCGCGGCACGGCGGGGCGGTCGTGATCTCGGAATCGAAGAGATACACGCGGGGGTGCTGCCACAGGACAAGGCGACGATCGTGCGGAAGCTTCAGGCCCAAGCTCGGGTCGCGATGGTTGGCGATGGCATTAACGACGCTCCCGCTCTGATGCAAGCCGATATCGGCATCGCGATGGGCGGAGGTACCGATATCGCGATCGAGGCGGCCGACATCATCATCCTGTCGAACCGTTTGTCTGCGCTTCCCGTGGCTCGCGACATCAGCCGCCGGAGCTACGGTAAGATGGTGCAGAACGTCACGCTCGCCTTTCTCTTCAATGGGATTGGCATCCCGCTTGCGGCTACAGGCCTGATCCACCCCATCTGGGCGATGGTGGCTATGGCAGTGAGCGTGACGGCGATCTTCTGCAACTCGCTGTGGGGAAGGCCGCGGCTCTTTTTCGACGCCATCCGCAGCGTCGGTCAACCAATGGTGAACCTGCCAGCCACGCACGCGGCCTGAAACCTCTCAGGCCCCGCTTGACCCTGGAGTATACTCCAGGGTGCAGAACGCAGGCCGGAGACGCGCCATGTTCACGATCGGAAAACTGGCTACGCTCACCAGCGT
>Ga0310915_10000895_pt1 | contig 14870 bp, 15 predicted proteins | sample GREbulkMGAN111_FD_202508 | JGI IMG/M metagenome (GOLD analysis project Ga0310915, IMG submission 202508) | Lab enrichment of tropical soil microbial communities from Luquillo Experimental Forest, Puerto Rico - GRE.bulkMG.AN111 | ecosystem: Environmental > Terrestrial > Soil > Tropical forest >...
GAAAGCGCGTGCCCGGCACCTCGCGGGCGTCGCTCAGACCGGATCGAAGTAATGCATTTCCAAAAGAATGCACCCACCGCTTGACTTGAACGGTCCGTGATGAGCGCCGGGCGAACGCACGGCGTAGGTGTTCGGCGGAAATGATTTTCCGCCGGTTCCCTGGCCGTCGTTGCCGACGCTGAGCTCGCCCGACACGAGGAAAACTTCCTCCCAGTATTCGTGCACGAAGGGCTTCGTCGTGAACACGCCGGGTGCGAAGTGCAGGAGCCGCGTAGCGTGCCGCGCTTGTTTGTCTCGTCGAGCCCACCGGACAATATCTTCTGTTCGATGCCTTTCGGATAGCCAAGCGGTGTCTCCCAGCCGACATTCATGTCGAGGGTATGGAATTCGTCGTGCTTCTTGTTGACGGCCATAGGCTTCACCATCCGTGCAGGAAATTAACAATGTCGGCTGGCGCGGTCGCCTCAACAGGGCCCAGGCGCCGATATTGGCCGCCGAAGAATACCAAAGGCTGGCCGCGTTTGGCCTGATTTTCATGTAATTCGACGACGCGCCCAACGAAGATTTCGTGGTCGCCGCCGTTGTGGCGGTCGTAGGCTTCACACTCAAAAGCGATCACGGCGTTCGGCAACAACGGTAAGCCGAACTTCCCCGCCAAAACGGTTTGTCCTATCCATTTCTCATCTTGCGCGCGCGCAAACTTGTTGGACAACTCCTCCTGGTTCTCGCTCAGGACGTTGATCGCGTAGTGCTTTGCTTGCTGCCAGGCGACGAAGCTTTTGGCCTTACGCCAGATACTGAATAGGACAAGAGGCGGATCGAGCGATAGCGAATTGAACGAACTGATGGTCATACCTAACCGGTCGCCGCCGGCCGTGACCGTTGTGATAATGGTGACGCCGGTCGGAAATTGACCGAGTGCGTCACGGAAGCGTCGAGTGTCCAACACGGATTTTCACCGGCGAAATTTCTACGGCGATCATGTTACGGAGTGCCTATCGCCAACTCAACATGGGCTATTGTCGGATGCTCGCAATCGATGTCACCATTGGAGGTAAAGCGGATATGACGTATTGCACCGCACATGTCCGCTTTCGGGTGTAAAGCGGACATGCGCTACGCGCTGCATATGCCTGCTTTTGGCCGAAAGCGGACATTTGAGCACTGGCATTTCTTCACCGCCGCGTGGTGTGAGTCAGCAGCAAAATATTAAGTGGTGTTAAGGACAATGAGCGCTTTCAGGCGATTCGGGGACGCCGAAGATAGCCGTGGACGCCATAAGCGAAATACGCCGACTACGGCAAAAATACACTGACCAGCTGCTTACGCTGCTGGCTCTATTTCTTGCACTCGAAATGTTTGTTTTCTCGCCGCTTCAGGCGATGGGCATTTTTGCATTTCAAGGCTTCATCATTGCAACGCTGTTGGCGATTGTGGCTGGCATGCTCATTATCTCTGACCACCCTGCGGCGATTGCCGTGATGTCGGTATGCCTTGCCGCGAATATCGTCGTTTTCCTGATGCGCCTGTTCTACCCCCCTTGGCCATATAACATCTACACACTGGCCATCGCTTGGTTCGCCATTGCGGTCACGCTCGGAGCAGTGGTCGCCCAGGCTGTCTTCAGGCGCGGCCGCGTCACCTATCACCGGATCATCGGCGCAATCCTGCTTTATCTGCTGATCGCGGTCGCCTTTGGCGCTTTGTTCGTGTTGGTCGGCTTATCAGTTCCCGATGCGTTCAAGGGAATAACGTTCGAAGATCATCCAGCCCTTGCCAACTCGGTGTCTTATTTGAGTTTCGTCACCCTGACTTCGACAGGATTTGGCGACATCGTCCCTGTGCATCCAATTGCACGCAGCCTTTGCAATGTCGAAAGCATTATCGGTCAGCTCTACCCAGCCACGTTATTGGCAAGGCTCGTGACCCTCGAATTGCGACAGCGCGGCTAACACATGTCCGCTTTTGGCCCAAAGCCGGACATTAACGGGCCGATGTTCCGTCTTTTGCGGCGGTGATGCCCCAAAGGGCAATACCACTGCCGCCTATTCCGCCTTAGCATCCGGCATATGTGGGCCGCCAGCAGGCGCCGCACTTCATAAACGCGCTCAATCGGTGGCTCCGACTAAAAGGGGAGTCACTCATGCTCGCCAGCACAAAATTTTTGCTTGGCTTGCTGGCGTCGCTTGCAGGACTGGCGCTGACATGCAGTCCAGCGGCTTTCGCGCAGCAAACGTCCGGCACTCCCGGTTCGCCTGAGGCGACTACGACCATTACTGGACAACAAATTCCGCCGCCCGATCCAAAGTTCGGTGGCGTGGTTAGGGAGAAGGCCTCGGAGTCGACTCCTTGGTGGCCGCCGCGCGTCGTGCCACCGAAAGGCGCGCCCAATGTGCTGCTGATCATGACCGATGACCAGGGTTTCGGTGCCCCAAGTACTTTCGGCGGCGTCATACCCACTCCGACAATGGACCGTATCGCAAGAACTGGAGTGCGGTACACGAACTTCCATTCGACGTCACTGTGCTCACCGACGCGTGCAGCGATCATCACGGGACGTAACCATCACTCCGTGGGTTTCGGAGTGGTTGGAGAAATAGCGACCGGATTTCCTGGTTACGATTCCATCATCCCAATTGAGAAGGGCACGATTGGGACCATCCTGAAGACGAATGGCTACGCAACTTCGTGGTTCGGCAAGGACCACAACACGCCATTTTACCAGTCAAGTCAGGCGGGGCCGTTCGATCAATGGCCAAATGGCATGGGGTTCGATTATTTCTATGGCTTCGTCGGTGGTGACGCGAGCCAGTGGCAGCCCAACCTGTTCCGCAATACGACGGCCATCTATCCCTTCCTCAACAATCCCGGTTGGAACCTAGAGACGGCAATGGCTGACGAGGCCATTCAGCACATCAAACAGCTGAAGGAAATTGCTCCCGGCAAGCCTTGGTTTGTCTACTACGTGCCGGGCGCAACTCACGCCCCGCATCACCCGACACCCGAGTGGGTCAAGAAGATTAGCGATATGCATCTTTTCGACGAGGGCTGGAACAAGATGCGCGAGACGATCTTCGCGAACCAGAAACGGCTCGGCATCATGCCGGAGAACGCCAAGCTGACGCCGTGGTCGAAAGACCTTGCGGAATGGGATTCACTAAGCTTCGAGGAGAAGAAGCTCTTCATTAAACAAGCCGATGTGTATGGAGCCTATCTAGCCTACGCCGACAATGAGATTGGCCGCGTTATCCAAGCCGTGGAAGACCTAGGTGAGCTTGATAACACCTTGATCATTTACATCGGTGGCGACAACGGCGCGAGTGCCGAAGGCATGGTCAACGGGACGCCGAACGAATTTACGACGTTCAACGGCGTTTCTGTGCCGGTTAAGGACCAGTTTCTCTGGTACCCGTTCTGGGGATCGGAACGAACGTTTCCGCACTTCGCCGCAGGCTGGGCGTGGGCAATGGATACGCCCTTCAAATGGGTAAAACAGGTGCCGTCGCACTTTGGCGGAACGGCTCAGGGCGTGGTCATGTCTTGGCCCGGCCACATCACTGACACGGGCGGCATCCGCCGCCAGTTTCATCACGTCATTGATATCGTACCGACCATCCTCGAAGCGACCAGCATTCCGCAACCCGACACGATCAACGGTATCAAGCAGATTCCCATCGAAGGCGTGAGCATGGTGTATACGTGGGACAAGGCGAACGCCGATGCCAAGACCCGACACACCACGCAATACTTCGAGATGCTAGGCAATCGCGCGGTCTATAATGACGGATGGGTGGCAGCGACGACGCCGGTAACTCTCCCGTGGGAGCTGAGCACCAAGACACCGCCGGATGTCATCACCGGTTACAATTGGGAGCTTTACAACGTCCAGGAGGATCCGACCCAGTTCAACGATCTGGCTGCCAAAATGCCAGACAAGCTCAAGCAGATGCAGGACCTCTTCTACGCTGAGGCGAAGAAGTACAACGTGTTGCCACTCGACAATACGACGCTTGCGCGCTGGAACACGCCACGCCCCAGTCTCACGGCGGGACGAACGGAATTCAACTATTCGGGCGAACTTTCTGGCGTGCCGAACGCCGCTGCACCGGATATCAAGAACAAGTCCTATACGATCACCGCCAATGTCGAGATTCCCGAGGGCGGCGCGGAGGGTATGATCGTCACACAGGGCGGTCGCTTCGGAGGCTACGGCCTATTCCTGAGCAAGGGAGAATTTGGCGTTGGGCGCGGCAAGGTTGTATTTCTCTACAATCTCCTCGACCTGAAACGCACGATGTGGGAGGGGCCTGAGCTAACCGCTGGCAAGCACACCATAGTCTTCGATTTCAAGATCGACGGCCCGGGTTTGGGCAAGGGTGGCACAGGCGTGTTGTCGGTGGACGGTAAAGAGGCGGCAAGGAATTCCATGGAGCACACCACTCCGATCACATTCCCGGAGGACGAAAGCTTCGACGTCGGCCAGGACACCCGCACCGGGGTCGCGCTGATTGAATATCGCTACGACCCTCCCTTCAGATTCACCGGCAAGATCGACAAACTGACTTTTAAACTTGAACCAGAGAAGGTGACGGAAGGAAAACGTTAGCGACCGCAATGAAAAAGGCGTTAGCCTTCGCCGCTGTTGCCGAAGCCGTCACGGGACTGGCGCTCCTGATCTTTCCGTCGCTCGTCGGACAATTGCTGTTGGATGCGCAGCTTGCCGGAGTCGCAATACCAATAGCACGCGTAACCGGCATCGCATTGCTGGCTTTGGGAATAGCCTGCTGGCCCGGCCCGCCAATAGTCGGCATGTTGACCTATAGTGTAGTTGTCACGCTGTACCTTTCTTACATCGGTTTGGCAGGTGGTTTTGCGGGCGTCTTTCTGTGGCCCGCCGTTGCGCTTCACGCTGTTCTATCAATCCTTCTTGCTCGCGCATGGAACGGTTAGGCCGGAGTTAAGCAGTAAAGCCATGTCCGCTATTGGCCAAAAGCGGACATGCCGTTTTGCACCGCACATGTCTGCTTTTGACCAAAGCGGGACGGACTTCATTTCTTTTCGCGCGATTGGACTTGGGTCCAACTCGATCTCTGGAGCACCGATTTGAAATAATGGCGGCTCCGAAGTTTGAGGAGCGCGGTATGATTAGAAAAGTTGGCTCAGGTATTTCGGTTAGTGTGTTGGTGCTGACTTTGGCGCTCACGCCAACGGTCAAAGCTCAATCGCCCATGGTCCCCGCGCTCAGCAAAGAGATACCGCCTCGGCCGGTTGCTGGCACACTTCTCACCGAAGACTACGTGAAAAACCTCGCGACACTCGCTTATGTCTGGGGATGGCCGCTGGTCAACATGCATAACCGTCGTCTCGTGTTTTCCAAAGTGCCCGAGAGCGGTCTTGGCGACGGTGTGCTGCCCGTTGCACCGCTGAACCGACTGACCATGCTCACCGACTATATCAAGCCAGCAGAGCGCGCTGTCGCGACGCCCAATCAAGACACGGTCTATGGCTTTGGCATTTTCTCGCTCGACCGCGAACCGGCCGTTTTCCAAATTCCGGATTTTGGTAACCGCTACTGGGTCTATCAGTTAGGCAATCAGCGCACCGATGCGATTGTCGGCCTCGGCTCCATCTACGGTACCAAGCCCGGCTTCTATATGGTGGTGGGACCTGACTGGAATGGAAACGTGCCGAATGGCATCACCGCCGTATTCCGATCACCTACAAATCTTGCCTATATCATTCCACGCGCATTCATGGATGACACGGCCGCCGACCGCGCTGCGGTACAGCCGCTCGTCAGTCAGATCATGGCCTATCCTCTCAGCGAGTTCGATGGGACGATGAAGACCAAGGACTGGTCGAAAATTCCAAGTCTTGCCGATCCGGCGGGTGGCAAAAGTGGCAGCGGCGCCGAAACCAAATGGGTTAAGCCTGAAGCATTCTTTGACGAGCTTCCAGCCATTCTCAAAGAAGTGCCACCACAGCCTGGAGAAGAAGCTCTCTACGCTTGGTTTCAGTCGCTACTCGATGCCGGTGCCAAGAACCCCAAAATCAAAGCCACGATGACGGCGGCGGCGATAGCCGCCGAGAATGGCATTCTCAAAGAACTGCATCAGTATCGTTACGCCGGAGTACCGGTGCAGAACGGCTGGACCGCGCCCGTTAATGGGGCCAATTTTGAAACCGACTATTACAGTCGGACGGCGGCGGCTCGTGCCAACATCTTCGTCAACCCGCGCAACGAGGCGGCCTATTTCGGTCAGGAGTACGACGCAGACCGAAAGCGCCTAAACGGGAGCTCTACTTACACCGTCACATTCCCGAAGGACGGCACACCACCGGTCAATGGTTTCTGGTCTTTGACGCTTTATGACGCTGATCACTTTTTCGCGCCGAACAAGATCAACCGTTATTCGGTTGGCACCAAGAACAGGGATTTGAAATTGAACAGTGATGGATCACTCACGATCTACGTCCAGAACGCACCACCGAGCCCTGACAAACAAACGAACTGGCTACCCGCACCGAAAGGCGACTTTGAGTTATTTATCCGCGCCTATGGACCAAAGAGCGAAGTCCTGAACAATTCATGGGGTCCGCCGCCAGTCGTCAAGATCAAGTGATCGTCTTATCGATGTCACTTTTGACCCAAAGCGGACACGCTGAAAAACGCAATCGATGTCGCTATTGGGGGTAAAGCGGACATGACGTATTGCACCGCAAATGTCTGCTTTTGACCCTAAGCGGACATCGGCAGTACCAGCGCCTACTCGGGCATGCCTGCCTTCCGCAGCCCATCTTTGAGACGTTCGCGCTGCTTCAAATATGCCGGGCTGGTCAGTTTTAATGGCACGGGGGAAAGGCTCCGGAACGTCGAAACCGTCTCGTCAGGGTTCGAGCGCCTATATTGCGCTAACGCCGTGTGAGCTTGTTCATCGAGACCTTTTAAGGCATACGCCGCGGCTAATACGGCATATGAACTTAAGTAATCGGGGTTAACCTCGAGCGCTGTCCGAAGCGAGCGGATGGCGTCCTCATCTCGCCCCAACAGCAGGAATGCTTGACCGCGCGCATCAAACCATGACCAACGTCCGGGATCGTACGGTCCAAATCGTTCCGCCTTTGTGAACCAATCGAGCGCTTGCTCGAGCTGGCCCAAATAAAGCAACGATAAACCAACCTCTTTGTAGGCCCAGGGTTCGCCGGGATTGCGCGCTATCACGGCTTTGGCCGCAGTGATTGCGTCGTCGAACCTACCCTGTGCGCGCTGCAATGCGGCGCTTGCCTTCATGGCGACGATGTTGCCACGGTCGATCGCCAAAGCTTTCGCCAGAAGTGTTTCGGCTTGCTGCAGTCGCTGTTGATTGCCTGCAGGGTGATAGCCGTTAATCGTTTCCAAGACATAGGTCGTAGCAACTCCCGCCAATGCGTTGGCATTGTCGGGTTGAAGCTTCAATGCTTCATTGAATAAGTCGCGAGCTGCGAGGAGTGTTGCCTCAGATGTCGGCTTATTGGCGATTGCCTGGGCGCGCAATACAAAGTCAATTGCTTCAGCACTTTGAGATTTTCGATGTTCACTGCGTCGGGCTTCCACATCGATGACCTGAAGACCGACGGCCCGCGAGAGACGACCGACGATCTCATCTTGTACCTCGAGAATGTTCGCCTTTGTGGTGTCGAAGCGATCAGCCCATATCTCGTTTCCTGTCTGGGCATCTATAAGATGGGCATTAACACGTACGCGTGGACCCTCGGGCAGAACACTTCCTTCGAGCACATAGCGTACGTGAAGTGACTGGCCTATCTGTCGTGCATCTACTGGCTTCCCTTTGAATGTGAACGCCGTCTCTCGTGCGACAACAAAGCTGCCTGGGAGCGCCCTCGAAAGGTCCGTCGTCAGGCTATCGGTGATCCCGTCGGCGAAGTAATCCTGCGTCGGATCTCCGCTAAGGTTGGCAAATGGCAAGGCGACTATTGAAAGCGTGGGTGGCGGTACCGCGTCTGTCGCGACTGTAGTCCCGGACGATTTCTGTATCGGCGTCGCAGATTTGTCTGGCCAAAGGTGTTCACCAAACGCCCATAAGCCGGCAAGAAGCGACCCCATCACGGCAAGAACGGCCGTTATGTAATAAACCTGTGCGACCTGCTTTTCGGGTTCGGCGGAAGAGAAATCCTTTCGAAAACGCCGCCACCAGGCGCGCCACCATGGGTCGCCGTTTGTCCCTTGTAAATTTTTGTTTGTACTCATGTCACCGCCTCGAACAGCCCGACAGGCGTCGGAGCCAAGCGGTAATTTTGCTTCCGATACTAGCAAATTATCGGACGATTGGGACACGGCCTGTTAGACACTATTGCCTAACGTGAGAGGCCCCGCTGCCGGACCGGGCGCCGGTGACTGGGCCCTTTGCGTATGCCTGCTGCAGTGCCTTTGCGAATCTCCTCGCGCAGCCAGGCGACGAACTCCTTGACGATTGCACGTTCGGCGGAACGGGCCGCAACGAGCAAGAAATAGGCTCCCGAGCTCAATGTCCATTCGCGCCCGAATGGCGCGATCAGCTGGCCCTCCCGCAGGTGATCGTTATTGTGCGGGTTACGTCCCATGGCGACGCCACTGCCATCAATTGCCGCCTGGACCACCTGGTCGTAATGCGAAAATCGCAGCGTGCCAGCGGGTTTCAAATCGGCCAGCTTCATCGCGTCGAGCCATGGGCCCCAGTCGGACCACCGTCGACGACCTGCGGCCATCTCCAGATCCAACAGAACATGGTCACCGAGATCCGCGGGAGTCTTGAGAGGGCGCGCGCGGTCACGCACAAGTTCAGGCGAGCATACGGGGAAAATTTCCATGTTGAACAGTAGCTCACCTTTGGGAACGCTCGAACCGGGAGGAGCCCAACGGATTGCGACGTCGAAGCGGTCGCGCTCAAGATCAACATTCTCCGACGCGCCAACACTTCTTACGTCAACCTTGGGATGCAGTCGGACGAACTGCTGGAGCTTTGGCGCCAACCACATCGAGGAGAGCGGCACGCTCGTCGTAACCGTGAGTGTGTTCCCGCTTGTCGACGCAGCAAGACGATCGGTCGCTTCATCAATCAAAGTGAACGCTTCTCCAACGGCCCGATAAAGAACCTGGCCCGCATCGGTAAAACGCAGTCCGCGATTGATACGGTGGAATAAGGGTTCTCCCAGTTGATCTTCGAGTGTTTTGATCTCGCGGCTCACTGCCGACTGCGTGAGAGACAATTCTTGCGCGGCGTGTGTGAAGCTCAAATGGCGCGCTGCCGCCTCGAAGCCCTTGAGCAGGTCGAGAGATAACCGCAGCCGGCGGCGCCTAATCATTCTCTGAACTCATGCAAACAATGAGCAAAGATCGTTTGAACAATCCGAGGGAAATCATAACAATCGCCCCCGATTTACACGGCGTGACAACCCGGGTGCAGCATGATCTTAAACATGATGCGTGCAATCATCGAGCTCGATTATCGGACTGTTGTCCCCCTGGAAAACGCTAAGGGTGCCAAAGTCGATTGTCTACGCGGTCGCATCTGGATCAGCGAATGGGGCCGCAGGGACGATATCATCCTGGACTCCGGCCAAAGCTATGTGATCGGGGGCGGGGGCGTCACCCTGGTGCAGGCGCTGCGCAAAGCACTGCTTGAACTTCCGGCAGCATGTTCAGTCGATAGCGCTGCCGGCGAGCGCCTGAGACAGCACGCCTCGATGAGCGACCATGATCTGGAGATCACTTGCCCTATCACCGCCTCTCCGTGCGAGGGAGACCTTGCTTATCTTTGCACGGACTACGGATGTGCGCGCAAAGGCGGATTGTCGCCGCACTCTCAGGAGAATTGAAACGATGACCTACACGGAAGTTCACAAAAACTTCGCCTCATACGCCAGCTACGACGTTCCGAAGCGTAATGCGTTCATGAACTTCGTCGCCGGTCTGCGGCGTATCTTTGGTGCTCTCCTTGAAGCGATGGACGAGTCACGGTGGAAGCAGGCCGAGAGGGAAATTTCCAGATATGTTGCTTTACGCGGCGGTCGGATGACGGATGAAGCTGAGCGTGAAATCGGACGCCGCCTGTTTTCCTCCGATTGGAAGCCTCGCGATTAAGAAGAGCAGGCGACGACTTTTGTATCTTCGGTTTTGCAGCCGAGAGCAAGTCCGCTCAAGCCAGCACCAGGACATTGTTGTAGTGGATCAATGGAGCATGCCATGCGAGTCCTCAACGGCCTATCACCGCTTGCAGCAGAAGGGCCAGGCTTTTCAACGAAGGAGGAAAAGACAGCCACAGAATTGGAAGTCATGATCGAAGAAAAGATCAACAGGGCTGCCCGGTTACGATGTCATTCACGGGATGTTGGCCGCGCCGTGGTGCACGTTTATCCCGACAACGAATTCGGCTGGCGAGCGCAAGTGATCACTGCCCCAAAAAGTGTCGAGCCATTCCAGGTCGCGGCAGAACGCACCGCAAGCGACCTGCGTGCCCTGTATGATCTAAAAAACAGGCATACGCTCGATAAGGTCGCCTGACAGTCAAGATGTCTGCTTTTGACCCAAAGGGGACGCGGGAATCGCCTGCGCACTACCTCCCGCCAATTCCATCACCTTTAGCGTTGAATGGAAACGTGGTCGTTTGAACCCGCGGGGGAAACTAACGGTCGCTATAAAGCCGGGGCTTTGCAGGAAACGGGAGCACGAAACGGGTGGTCAACAGCGGCTCGGGTTCCTAACTTCGAACTAGCTTTGCGCAAAGACCAGCTGGACCGATTAGAGGTTATTAATGAAGTCCCAGGATTCAGGAACCTCTGTAGACAAGCTCCATCGAACTCGGAACCCATTTGGCGTCATGGATGTTCCCGATCCCAACGACCAAGGGGTGCTGGAGTTTGCCGCCAGTGCCAAGCTCGGGGCAACCAAGGACGATGAAAATGCAAAGGCATGGACAGTCCCCAACAACAGTGATCACGACTGGGTAATCGAAGGAAATTGGTCCAGTCGGTGGAATGGTGGAGCGGATCCCACAATCCCGGGAGACGCCGCGAACAAGTGGAAACAGGGCCAAGCCGAAGTGAAAGCCGTAGGCGACCGTCTCTATTTTCTATTCGACTGGGATCATGGAGCGCGCCGCGGGTTAATCGATGCACATCGCGAGGGCACGAGGCTAGTTGGAAAATACATCAATCTGACCGATCCAAAGGTTGTGCGCCCCTGGGTCGGCTTGATCGTGAGCAATCAAAGAATCGATGGGCGGTGGACGGGAGGACGTCTGGATTTCCGTCGATAAGAGGAAACGAGAAGTTCTCTTGAAATGTCCGCTTTTGCCCCTTAGCGGACATGGGCGAGTGCACTGCAAATGTCCGCTTTCGCGAGTAAAGCGGACATCGCTTTGTCCAACGCCACCCATTTTTTGGGCGTTACCTTTGTCTCAGTGAATTTTGCATCCCAGACCTGCGTGCTGCGCAAGCTCGGATTGGATCTAGATCAATGATGCAGACGTTCTAGCGCTGAGACGCGCGTTTAGTAAGTTCTGCATATGGGCGTGAAGCGTTGCCTCGGCGATCTCGTCGGCTTCGAGAGTTTGGACAAAGTCGTGCGAGTGAGGCCCAATGTGGAGTGGTTGCATGAAAATTTTCTTGGCCGGAGCAACAGGGGCGATTGGAAGGCGGCTGGTGCCCCTGTTACTCAATGTAAGACACTACGTGATCGGCACAACCCGCTCGAGTACTAAGGTAGATGGACTGCGCGCCGCCGGAGTGGATCCAGTGGTGGTCGATGCATTCGACGCTCAGGGGCTGTCCGCGGCGGTTTTTGAGGCCCGCCCGGATATCATTATCCATCAGCTGACGGATCTACCGCCGGGTCTCGATCCCAGCCAAATGACCGAAGGAACGCGGCGAAATGCCCGCATGCGCAGCCAGGGAACCCAAAACTTGGTCGAGGCGGCACTCGGCGCAGGAGTTCGTCGGCTCGTCGCGCAAAGCATTGCTTGGATGTATGCGCCGGGGAAGGAACCACATTCCGAGGATGATCTGCTCGATATCGACGCTCGCGGGACACGGGCGATCACTGTAGCCGGCGTCACAACGCTGGAACGGCTAACGCTTTCATCCCCGCCAATCGACGGAGTCGTTCTCCGCTATGGGCATCTCTACGGCCCCGGAACCGGAACCAACACAGCAGACGCACCGGCGCTGCACGTCGATGCGGCAGCTTGGGCGGCGGTGCTGGCGATCGAAAAGGCGTGTCACGGCATCTACAACATCGCCGAGCCTAGCGGATTCCTCTCAACGGAGAAGGCACGGCGCGAACTCGGCTTTGATGCAAGCGTTAGATTGAACGCTGCCGCGTGACAGCGCATGGAACAAGCGGATTAGTTCCGCGACTACGATGAGTGCGGAGACATACAATGTCCCGCGACCGGTTGAGTGTATGCATTATTGGGGCGGGAACAGGCGGCTTGTGCCTGGCACAAGGGTTGAAGCAAGACGGCGTAAACGTCAAAGTCTATGAGCGCGAGCTTACGCCGTCCGATCGTCTGCAAGGGTATCGTTTGAGTATCAGCACGATCGGTCGCCGTGCGCTCAAAGAATGTCTGCCGCAGGAGCTTTTTGGAAAGTTGGTTGAGAACTGCGCAAAACCAAGCGAAAGTGTAACATTTCTCGATCATCACTTGAATCGCTTGCTTGTTTTCGACCTGCCGCACAGCGATCGCGAGAACGTCGATAGCGAGTTGCCGGTAAGCCGCATTGCCCTGCGCCGCATTCTTAGCGAAGGACTCGGCGACATTGTTCACTACGGCAAAAAATTCGTTGCTTTCGAGGATGCGCCACAACGTCCTGTTACTGCGCGATTTGAGGACAGGACTTCTGCGACTGCTGACGTTCTGATCGGCGCCGACGGCGCGAGTTCTCGTCTGCGCGGACAACTCCTGCCACACGCGCTGCGCGTTGAAACCGGTTTCGTTGCTGTCTCCGGAAAGCTCAGCTTAGACGACGACGTGCGACGAAAGACGCCGCAACCGATCCTGCGCGGTCCCACGCTAATTCTTGGTCCTCGAGGTTGCTTCCTGTTCGCCAGTACCGTCGACTACGAAGACGCTGCAGGTGACCGTCACGAACACTACGATCGCGAAAAATACGTAATGTGGGGTTTCTCCGCTCATCGCGACACATTTGGTTTGGGGGCGTCTCTCTCCGACGTCGATGATAACGTAGTGATCGCCAAGGTGATTGCACTTATGGACGATTGGCACCCAGCTCTGCGTCGGCTAGCGCAAGCGACAAGTCCGTCAACGATCACTAAATTTCCGGTCAAAACGTCGGTGCCGATTCCGCCATGGAAAACGCGACGGGTGACGCTGCTTGGCGATGCGCTTCATAATATGACGCCATTTCGGGGAATCGGCGCTAATACGGCATTGCGAGACGCGGCGACTCTTCGCCTAGCTCTTGCCGCAGTAGCGCATGGGGACGCAGACCTATTTCAGGCGCTTACAAGTTATGAACGGGATATGATTGGATATGGGTTCAACGCTGTAAAAACGTCGCTCAGAGATATGAAGCGTTTTCACACCAAAGGACTCTCAAAGACCGCCGTGAAGCTATTTTTGCGAGTGGCCGATCGCGTACCACCGCTTAAAGCCGCATTCTTTAGACGCTGATTAACTCTGTTTTGCTGCGCTGCATGAGCCCGCTATTGGCCCAAAGCGGAGGCCATGTCACTTCCGCGTGTATCTCGACTTTGTTGGGCCTTTGGCTCGCGTGTTCAGTTCGGTGATCGCTGTTGCAGCGGCCTCACTGAGGCGCGAGAAGACGTCGAGCAGAAAGGCAAGTTCCTTATCACTATATTTTGAGAGCACGGACATCGCGCCCCGCTCCATTGGCTGGAACAAAGGCCCTAGGCGACGTTTGACCGCCGGCATCGCTTGAACCAGCACCTTGCGGCGGTCGCTGCCGTGACGATCTCTCCGGGCGAAGCCTGCTCGCTCGAGCCGGTCGATGACGCCGGTAATCGCGCCGGTGGTCAGTCCGGTCACCGCCGCCAACTCGCCAGCAGATATGGGCCCGCGCAAAACGATGAAGTCTAGGCATTCGAGATCGGTGCTGTTGATTCCGATCCGTTCCGCGACGGTTTGGCTGTAGAGCACACCTTGGCCACTCGCATCACGCATAGCGCGATTGAGCGCGACGATTAACGCGTCTCGGCTCATTTCGCCTATTGACATACATTCCCCAGTATCTTAGTCACCTTATATCTTAGAATGTAAGATATCAACAGCCAAAGATACGAGGTCATAATGCGAGTTGCCAAAGCCTACAAAGGGATAGCCCTAGAAGGAATGCTGGCCACCTGGTACGCCAGAAATACCGCAAAACTAGGCGCAGATTTCAGAGCTTGCGCCCAGCGCATTGCTGCGCGTCTGCAACAGCGCGCCAGGGTGCTCGAAGTCGCGCCGGGCCCCGGCTATCTGGCAATCGAACTGGCCCGCCTTGGCCCCCATCAGATCACGGGTCTCGACATCAGCCGATCATTCGTGCGTATGGCGACAGCCTATGCACAACAAGCGGGTGTTGATGTTGAGTTCCGACAAGGCGATGCCGCGGCATTACCATTTGCGGGCGATAACTTCGATTTCGTGGTTTGTCGCGCGGCGTTTAAAAATTTCAGCAATCCAGTCGGTGCTTTGACCGAAATTTATCGCGTTCTTCGACCGGGCGGTGAGGCTCTTATCATCGACATGCGTAACGATGCGACCGACACGGAAATCGATGCAGCTGTCGAGGACATGCATCTTGATCGCGTCAATACCTTTCTAACTCGGATGACCTTCAAGCACATGCTACGCAAGCGCGCTTATTCC
>Ga0310915_10000897_pt1 | contig 14861 bp, 13 predicted proteins | sample GREbulkMGAN111_FD_202508 | JGI IMG/M metagenome (GOLD analysis project Ga0310915, IMG submission 202508) | Lab enrichment of tropical soil microbial communities from Luquillo Experimental Forest, Puerto Rico - GRE.bulkMG.AN111 | ecosystem: Environmental > Terrestrial > Soil > Tropical forest >...
ACGCCCAGGATGGGAGCAAGCCCGTCGCGCAGCGCGCGCGCGCTTTGCGAGCAGCAGCGCAGGTAGTAGCTGTCGTTCGCCGGATCGTAGCTCGCGGTCGCGCCGCGCGGCTCCATCGATTGCACCATGATCCTTTGATGGACGACGGCAACGCGCGCCACGTGCGCCGCAGATGCGATGATGCGATCGACCTCGCTCGCATTGGCGTCGGGGTCCGCCGCCAATCCGGGCCAGTCCACCGCGATGTTGCCAGCAGCCTCCGGCCAGACTTGCGGCGCGCCCTCGCGGATGGCCTCACGCAGGTCGATCGCCGGCGTGCGCTCCTGGTAGTCCACGGTGACGAGCTCGGCGGCGTCCTGCGCGGCGGTCAGCGTCTCGGCAACGACCAGGCCGACCGCCTCGCCCACGTGCCGCACGGTCTTGCCAGCGAGCGCGGGGCGCTGCGGAACGATGAGCTTCTGGCCGCCGCGGCCGGCAAGCGGCGGATGCTGGGACACGTTGCCGATCCCCTCCATGTCGGCGGCGGTGAGCACGCAGAGCACGCCAGGCGCGGCCTTGGCCGCGGCCGTGTCGATCGAACGGATATCGGCAAAGGCGTGCGGGGACCGCACGAAATAGGCTTGGGTCTCCCCCGACATCGGCGCATCGGCCGCATAGTGTCCGAGGCCGCGCACCAACGGATCGTCCTCCAAGCGCGGCTGGTGCTGCGCGCGGCGTTCAACGGTCTGTGAATCCATGTCGGGTTCCAAATTCGGGGAGGGGCTTTAGGTGGGGAGCACGGTTATAGCCGAAAGTGGGATGGACGGGAGTCCGTTTTGGCTGCCGCAACCCTCGCATGCGACAGCGGGCGTCGGCGTTACCTGTTCTCCAGCGCCGCGCGGACGCGGGCGACGGTGTCGACGGGGGTGCGGGACACCTGTGCGATCAGCGCGGCGACCTGCTCGCCGGAGAGCGGCTCGACCTCGACCTTGAGCTTGTCGGCCTCGGCGAGATAGGTCGGATCCTTCATCGTGGCATCGAACGCGCGCCGCAGCGCCTCGACGCGCGCCGCTGGCACATTCGGTGGCAGAAAGAACGGACGGCCGTATTCCAGGCGCGCCAGCATCAGCCGCAACGCGGCACGCTCGGCTTCGGTCTTGGCAAGATCCAAGAACAGCGGGACGTCGTCGAGCTCGGGGCTCTTCTGCAGCGCCCACTGCGCGAGAATGCGGATCTTCTTTTCCGTGATCCAATTCGTATTGATGGCCTTGAGCGTCGACCAGTTGGCGATGGTGCCGTGCACCTCGCCGCTCTCCATCGCCAGATGGATTTTGGGCGTGCTCTCGTAGCCGGTGACGACCTTGAATTTGAATCCGAACAGGTTGTTGGCGAGCACCGGGTAATCGAACTGGGTCGAGCCGGGCGCTTGCGCGCCCATCACGATCTCCTTGCTCCTGATATCCTCGAGCACCTGCGCGGGCGCGGTGTGCCACACGTACATGACCTGCGTCTCGCGATTGGTGCTGCCGAGCCAATTGAACTTCACCGGATCGAAGCGCACACCGGCCGGCTGCAACAGCGGCGTGGTCGGCATGCCATTGAAGGAAGCGCCCATCACCGTGCCGTCGAACGGGCCGGTGTTGTAGAGCGCGTTGGTCATGGTGAGGCTGCCGGCGCCGGGCTGATTCTGCACGATGATGGTCGGTTGGCCTGGGATATGCGCGGCCAGGTGGCGCGCCAGCAGCCGCGCATTGATGTCGTAGCCCGAGCCGACGCCGATGCCGACCACGAGCCGTAGCGTCTTGCCCTTGAAGAACGCGGCGACGTCCTCCTCCTGCGCGAAGGCGGGAGAGAGGGCGGCGAGGCAGACGAGCAGGGCGAGCAGCGTCTTTTTCATTGCTGCCGAGCCACCAACTAGAGTCGATCCGCCAGCGCGGCGGCCGTCTCCTTGCCGGGCACGACCGGAACGATTTCGAAGGCCGTCAGATCGGACCACTCGGCGATCCACCGCTGAAGGAGAGTGACGTCGCCGCATTCCATCAATTGGAAACAGCGGCCAAGGTCGGCTGCGACCCAACTGTTCACGAATTCCAAACCGTCGGGCATGAGCCGACCCTTTTGGCGGAGCCGCCGGTATATGGATTTAGCGTCTTGGTTCCGGAATTGCTCGATCACCATGAACAGCATGACAAGTCTCGTCCGTTGCGCGTGCATTACGCCGCCGCGCGCTCCTCGCCGGGCTCGAGCGGCAGCTTCACCGGCTGCTTGCGCTTGGCCGACAAATCGAGCGCCTTGGTCAGCATCAGGCGGTTGTGCGCCTCGGCCGCGGTGGCTGCCTGCGTCGGCAGGCCGAGGGCGATCCGGTTCAGCCAGGATTCGGTTTCGTCCCGCATCGGCCCCCGCAGCTCGCCGAGCGCCATGTCGCCGGGCGGATAGCTGCCCATGAAATCCACCAGCCGCCGCTCGTCCGGCGCGTAGCCTTCGTTCTGCGGCGCCGAGACCGCGAGCACCATGTCACGATGGGTGTCGTCGATGGTGAGCACGCCCTCGGTGCCGGTCATCCCGATCTCGAGGCTATAAACGGCGCCCGGCCAGGTCACCGGCAGCGCCCAGGAAATGTTGAGGTGATAGACGCTGCCGTCGGAGAACATGATCATGCCGGCGGTCGCGTCGATGCCCTGGTAGGCGGGTCCCAAGACCTTGTCGATCGAGCGCGCGTAGCATTCGACCGGGGTCTTCGCCTCCATGCACCACATCACGATGTCGAGCGCATGGGTCCCCGAAATCACCATCGGCGAAATCGCCTTCGGATCGTCGGTGCGCTTGTAATTGTCGATGGCGACGAGTCTGTTCATGAAGGCGCGCGAGGTCACCAGCGTCACGTCGCCGAGCGCGCCGGTGCGCACCTTCTCCTTGGCCGCGAGCCACTTGCGGCGGAAACGCTGGGTATAGCCCACGACCGCGTCGAGCTTGGCGGCGGTGATCGCCTCGAGCACGCGCGCGGATTCACCGAGATCGGTCGCAAGCGGCTTCTCGATCAGCATCGGCACGCCGCGCTCGACCGCGGCCATGATCGGATCGACGTGGAGATGCTCGTCGGTGGCGATGATGGCGCAGGTGACCTCCGGGCGCTTGAGCAGCTCGCGCAGATCCTGGGTGACGAAGTCGGCGCCGATCTTTTCCGCGACATGCAAGCCGCGGTTATGATTTTTCTCGGCGATGCCGATCCATTGCACGGCTGGATGGCGCGCTGCGACTTCGCCGCGAAACAGTCCGACTCGGCCGGCGCCGATGATGGCGAGCCCGACGCCCTTCGCCTCCCGTCTCATCGCTTGCCTCCCACCATTTCGGCGACCGCCGAGAGCGCAGCGTTCGACAGCGGCAGGTCGACCGGTTCGTTGCGCTCGGCGGAGAGATCGGCGGCCGTATAGGTCTCCATCACCAAGCGTGCGCTCTCCGGCGTCACCATCACCGGTCGGTCCATGATGCAGGCCTCGAGGAAGTGGATGGTTTCAGGTCCCATCTGGCCCGCGAATACGTGGTCCACCTGCTCGCCCGGCATGGTCGACATCGGAAAGCGCGTGCCCTCCGCCACCGTATTGAGCCAAACGTCGCGGTGAGTGTCGTCGAGGATGAGCGCGCCCTCGGTGCCGGTGATCTCGACCCAGGTCGAGCAGAAATTGGGATAGCCCGGCGGCAGGTTCCAGCCGCCGCCGATGGTCACCATGGTGCCGTCGTCCATGGTGACGATCGACCACATGACGTCGTAGGAGCCGTTGATCGGCTGCATGTAACCGTAGGCGCCTTGCGAATAGACGCGCACGGGCTTGGCGGGCTCGAGCAGCCAGAACACGAAGTCGAGATCGTGGGTGGACTCCATCACGACCGGCGACAGCTTCACGCGTTTGGCGATCTTGGTGCCCAGCCCGCGGCTCAAATGGCGGCTCACCATCACCGAGACGACCTTGCCCAGCGTGCCGTCGGTGATCTTCTTCTTGGCGTGGGCGAACTTGGTGTTGAACCGCTGCGAGTAGCCGATGGTGAATTTGAGCCGGCCGCGCTTGGCGAGCGTGATCAGCTCGTCCGCCTCCCACAGCTCCATCGCGATCGGCTTTTCCAACAGCACGTGCTTGCCGGCTTTGAGGCAGTCGCGCGTGATCGGGTAGTGGTTCTGCTCCGGCGTGGTGCAGACATAGACCACCGAAATGTTCGGGTTCTTGACGATGTCCCGGTAGTCGAGCGTCGCGCTCGCGGGCGAGGTGAGCGCCTTGACCTCCGCCAGGCGGTCCGGGCGGATTTCGCAGATGTGCAGCTTGTCCACCAGCGCCGAGCGCGCGAGCGTCTCCGCGCGGATGCCGCCGCACCAGCCGGTGCCGATCACTGCGACTTCGACCTGGTTCACGCGATGTCCCCTGATCCCGGATCATGTTGTCCCGCGAAAGCGGGATCCATGCACCACTGACTATCCGATGTGGCACCGTGGCGCTACCCCGCCTCGACCGCAGGATGTCGTTGGTCGGTTGAGCGCACTCAGCCTAGGATCGCGCGGCGACGCTCCAAGCTCGCGGCGGGCCATACCCGACGCGCATCATAATAGGCTTCGAACGCGGGAACGGCACTCGGCAGCGTCACCCACGGCAGCTTCGAGCGGACATAGATATGCACGTCGGGCGACAGCGCCGCGGGATTGTCGAGCGTGCCGACGCGAACGAACCGCAGCGCGGCGAGCCCGCCGTATTCGCTCCAGACCGCCGTGCGACAATCAGGGCAGCGATAGATCAGGTGCGGGCGTCCGCTATCGGTGGGCACCGCCACGGGACCGGGATCGCCCGCGAGCAGCACGATGCGGTCGGTTTCGATCAGGGCGTTGATCACGAAGGCGCTGCCGGTCTGTCGCTGACAATCGCGGCAGTGACAGCAGTGCACGAACATCGGTGGCGAGGCGAGCCGATACCGCACCGCGGCGCAGGCGCAGCCACCCTCGAGGTTGTCTGTCATGCAATGTCTCCAACGATGCCGATCCGGGCAGTTTTTGGAAATGCGTTCAATCCTTTCGCGGCACCCCGAAGACCTCGGCGGCGAACCGCGGATAGACCTCGGTGAGTTGCGGCGCGACGACCGTCCGCAGGATGCGCAGCGCCTCGGCGGAGGGGGCTGGCGTGACCGGCACGTCCGCCGGCCGGTCGAACTTAAAGCCGGTGTTGTCGACGACCTCGGCGACGGTGTGGCCGGGATGCACGCTCGCAAGTTCGAAGCGCCGTCGCCGCGAGTCGAAGGTGAACAGGCAGCGCGCGGTCACCAGCGCGAACGGGCCGCCGGGGCGATGAACGTTGTCCGGGCTCGTTCCCGGCGCGCTGATGAAATCGACCTTTTCGACCAGCGTGCGGCGGCTGTGCTCGAGCCGGAACAGGATCACCTTGGGCACGACGTAATAGAGGTACGACGAGCCGAACGAGCCCGGAAAGCGCACCGTCGGGTGCGCGTAGTCGCCGATGCCGACGAGGTTGATGTTGCCTGCGCCGTCAATCTGTCCGCCCGAGAGGAAGAACACGTCGACGCGGCCCTGGCCGGCGCAGTCGAACAGCTCGCGCCCGCCGTCGGTGAAGAAGCTCTGCCGGCGGCTGCCCAGCAGCGAGACTTGAGGCCGGCCGCTGCCGCGCTCGCTCGCCAGCAACGCCGCCGCGGCTGGAATGGGCGAGGACGCGCCGATCGCCACGTGACGGGCATCGCCGATCAGGCCGGCAATGACGTCGGCAAGCAGCTCTTCGTCACGGAAAGAGCGCGAAGCGTCACGCGGCGCGCTGGGCATTGACGTGCCGGTCGAGATAGGCGGCAAATCCTTCGCTGCTTGCAGCCATGCGCGCATAGTCGGCGAGGTGCGCCGCGTCCGCGCCGTAGTGGTCGGCAAGCCCGAGCGGCCAAGCGCCTTTCGGCGCCACGGCGATCGCGTGCACGTAGAAGCCGCCGAGCGCGCCGGCTGCGAGCGCGGGATCGTCGAACAGGTTTCCCTCGTAAAGCTTCTCCACAGTCACCACCGTCTTCGCCGCGGCGTGCGCCATGGTCGCAAGCTCGCGATCGCGGCCGATCCAGACGTTGCCCTCGCGGTCGGCGAGCGGCGCGTGGAACAGCGCGACGTCGGGCTTGATCGCCGGCAGCAGCACGATCGGATCGTCGTGGCCGAACGGATTATCGACGATCTTCCAGTCGTTGCGATGCGCGAGCACGTCGGAGCCGATCAGCCCGCGCAGCGCCATGAAGGGCACGCCTTTCTCCGCCGCCTGGAACGCGGCGTGGAGCGCCGGGCAGGTCGCGTCCTTGACGCGGATCGCGCCCGAGGTCACCGCGGCGGTGAAGCGCGGCGCCGGTCCGAATTCGCCGAGGCTGACCGCGGAGGTCTCGATCGTCTCGACGCAGCCGGCGCCGATGAGCAAGTCGGCCTGCAGGCTCGAGGTCGGCAGCGCGATCAGATGCAGCCGTCGCACGCCGCGCCGAATGAGCGCGCGCGTCGCCGCCATGGCGACCCCCGATACCTCGCGCGGCACCGCCAGCACGCAGCCGTCGGTGATCACCGCCAAGGCCTCGTCGAGCGAGCGCGCGATCATTCAAGCCTCAAAATCGAACCGGCGCAGTGCGGCAGGCACGTCGGTTGCTTTCTCACGGCCTCATGCTGAGGAGCACGCGCCCGATCTCGGGTTTACCCGAGATCGGGCGCTTCGAAAGGCGCAAGTCGGGCAAACCCGACTTGCGTGCGTGCGTCTCGAAGCATGAGGCCGCCCCCATCCTTCGAGACGGCGCCAATAGCGCGTCGAAGACGCGCGTAAACGCGCTTTAGTCGCCTCCTCAGGATGAGGGCGGAACGTCACGACAGCGACTGCTTGACCCGGTCGGGCGAGAACGGCACGCGGCGGATGCGCACGCCGGTGGCGTCGAAGATCGCGTTCGCGATCGCAGCCGCCACCGGACGGATCGAGGGCTCGCCGGCGCCCGTGGGCGGCAGCTCGGGATGGTTGATCAGCACCACCTCGATCGTTTCCGGCGTCTCGGTGATGTCGAGGATCGGATAGGTCATCCAGTCGATGCTGGTCACGTTCTTTCCGTCGAACTTGACTTCCTCCCAGAGCGTGCGGCTCACGCCTTGCACGATGTTGCCCTCGATGGTGTGCTTGAGCCCATCGGGGTTGATGATCTGCCCGCAGTCATGGGCAACCGTGAACTTGCGCGCCCAGATCTTTCCGCTCGCGCGGTCGATATCGACCTCGGCCACGACGGCGCAGCGGGTGCCGTTGCGTTGGGCATAGGCGATGCCGCGACCGGAGACCTCCTTGCGCGGCGAGGGCCGCGACTGCCAAGCGGCTTTTTCGGCGGCGGCCTTGATCACCGCGACGTCGCGCGCGTCCTTGACGTGACGCAGGCGGAACTCGACGGGATCGAGGTTGAGCGCCGCCGCCACTTCGTCCATGAACGACTCGCTGGCGAAATGGATCTGCGGTCCGACTGGGTCGCGCAGATGCGCGCTGCGCAGCGGCGAGCTGCGCTCGAGCAGCGGCGCAATGGTCTCCCACGCCATGCGCTTGTTGGCGAACTCGTAGGATTCGGCCGGGACGCCGAAGCCGTCGGCGGATTTGAGCTCGGTGCCGCGCAGCTGGCCCGCCAGCGTGTCCTTGGGCGCGCCGCCGTTGGTGTTCACGTCGATGCGCGAGAAACCTTTGCTGGTGAACTCGTAGCCGACGACGTTGCCGGCCGCATCGATGGCGGCGCGGGCGTGATGGATGGAGGCGGGACCCTTCGGATCCCATCCCGTCGCCTGTTCGCGCGTGTACTGCACGCGCACCGGCTTGCCGACCGCATTGGCCAGCACCGCGGCATCCATCGCCGCGTCGTCGGCGTCGCTGCGGCCGTAGGAGCCGGGGCCGACCACCCAGATCGCGCGCACCTTCTCCGCCGGAACGCCGAGGGTGAGCGCGATGCCGTTGCGCACGAAATGCGGCTTCTGCGAGCCGGTCCAGCAGGTGACGTCGCCGTCTTTGATCTCGACCACGGCGCAGGCCGGTCCCATGCAGGCGTGCGACTGGAACGGCCATTCGTATTCCGCCTCGACTACGCGCGCTGCGGCCTTGAAGGCTTCGTCGATGTTGCCGGCTTCCTTGCCGCCGATCTCGCGCTTGCGCACGGCGGCGCTGCGAATGTGGCCGTAGAGCGCCGCTTGGTCGGGGAATGGGGGCTTGGCGTCCGACCATTCCACCTTGAGCGTCTGCGCCGCCTTGATCGCGTCCCATTCCTTGTCGGCGACGACGCCGAGGAAGCCCTTCTCCCACACCACCTTGGCGCCGGGGATGTCCTTGATCGAGGCTTCGTCGACCTTGACCGGCACTGCGCCAGCGACGGCGGGCCGGAGCATGCGGCCATGCACCATGCCAGGCCGCCTGACGTCGGTGCAGAAGTCTTCCTGCGCGTAGACCTTGGGGGCGATGTCCTCGCGTGCGATCGGCTTGCCGACGATCTTGTGGTCCTTGGCATCCTTCGGCTTCGCCTTGCCGGGCGCGTAGAGGGGGTTGCCATACTCCTTGTTCCAATCGAGCTGGACGTTGAAATAACGCCCGCCGATCAGCTCGGCGTAGGACGCTTTCTTGCTCGCATCGCCCTTGGCGTGCACCACGCCGTCGGTGACGGTGAGCGCGTCGGGTGGTAGGGCGAGCTTCGCCGCCGCCATTTCGACGAGCACGCGGCGCGCCTCGGCGGCCGCCATGCGCATCTGCTTGCCGCCCATCTGGATGCCGGTCGAGCCCGAGGCGCCGCCCTGGTTCACGCTGGTGGCGGTATCGCCCATGATCACGGTGACGGCCTTGAACGGCACGTCGAGCTCTTCCGCCACCATCTGGGCGATGGCGACGAACAGGCCTTGACCCATGTCCATCTTGCCGAAGAAGGCGGAGACGGTGCCGTCGGCGTTGATGGCGATGTAGGAGGAGAGCTGATCGGGCGTGAGCGGCGGCTTGGCGCCTTGCGCGAATGCTTCGCCGATGCCGAGCACGGTATCGAACGCGACCGGCGTGCCGATCGAGATCACCAGCGCGCCGCCGGCTTTGAGCAGCGAACGCCGGGAGAGGACGTGCGTGGCGTTGTCTTGTCTGGTCATGGTCGCCTCCCTCAGCCCATCATCGCGGCCGCGCGCTTGACCGCGCGCAGGATGCCCATGTGGGTGCCGCAGCGGCACTTGAGGCCGGTGAGCGCCTCTCGGATCTGCGCGTCGGTCGGCTTCTTGGTCTGGTTGAGGAACGCGGCCGCCGTCATGATCCAGCCGTTGATGCAGTAGCCGCATTGCGGCACCTGCTCCTCCACGTAGGCCTTCTGGATCGGATGCGGCTTCTCGGGCGTGCCGAGGCCGGCCAGGGTGACGACCTTGCTGGAGCCCACCGCCGACACCGGCGTCACGCAGGAGCGCACCGCTTGGCCGTCGACGTGCACGGTGCAAGCGCCGCATTGCGCCAGGCCGCAGCCGAAATGCGGGTTGTTGAGCGAGAGCTCGTTGCGCAACGCGTAGAGCAACGGCATGTCGGGATCGGCGTTGATCGTCTGGACCTTGCCGTTCACGTCGAGGGTTATTCGGGCCATGGGTGCATGTCTCCCTGGGGATGCCGCGAGCTGCGGCCGCCGCGTCACCACGCGTCAGCCGATGTTTGCCGCGGGACTTGCGAATGGTTCTAGGGTGGCGAGGCTAGTCGAAGGCGCCGGCATTGGAAACAGCCTCACGCAGCTTTGTTGTGGTGGGGGTTCCCGCGCCAGCAGCACAGGAACTCGCCGACGGGCCTACCCCGAATCGACGGCCAACGCGCGCACCGAGGCCAACAGGTCGCGCACGTGGCGCTCCGAAATGCCACGGGTGATGAACACGAGCCGGCTGGCGCGGTCCTTGTCGGGCCAGGCCGCGAGCTCGACCGGCGGGTGGGCGAGGTGCTGGACCACGTGCACCACCACCGGCCCGCGGCAGCCGGCGACGTTGAGCAAGCCCTTCACGCGCAGGAGGTCGGGACCGCGCAGCGCAATCAGCGTCTCCATGCCGCGCGCGAAGGCGTCCCAAGGCAGCGGCGCATCGTCGGTGAGAACGAAGCTTGCGATGCCGTCGCTGTGCGCGGCCTCGGCGACGAAGCCCGCGCGCGAATCCGCTGCACTGGGCGGCGTCGCGTCGGCCTCGAGCAGGCAGCGCGGATCGAGATCGCCGTCGACCGCGGTGTGAACGGCAGCATGCGGGTTGAGCGCGGTCAGCCGCGCGGTGAGGCGCTTCACCGCTTGCGCCTTGGCGAGATCGGTCTTCGCGACGACCAGCCGGTCGGCGAGGATGATCTGCTTTCTCGCTTCCGCCGACCATTTAAGCGTATCGAGGCCGCCCACCGCGTCGACCACCGCGATGACCACCTCGACGTGGAATTCGCCGCCCAGCGCCCGATCGGTGGCGAAGGTCTGCAGGATCGGCCCCGGATCGGCGAGCCCGCTGGTTTCGATCAATATCCGCTTGAACTGCGGCACCGTGCCTTGCGCGCGCTCGGCGACGAGATTGCGCAGCGCGTTCTGCAGGTCGGAGCGCGTGTTGCAGCACAGGCAGCCGTTGCCGATGAGCGTGATATCGTCGCTCGAGGCGCGCAGGAGCGCATCGTCGATGCCGACGCTGCCGAATTCGTTGATGACGACCGCGGTGCCCGCGCCCTCGGGGGTGGCGAGAAAGCGCCGCACCAGCGTGGTCTTGCCGGCGCCGAGGAAGCCCGTGACCACGGTCACCGGCATGCGCGCGCCGCGCGCGCGTTTGAGCCGGCGCCCGAACCGGCCTGCCTCGCGGGAGGGAAAAAGATCGAGCAACGTGCCTCCGAAATTTCGTGCCGCGATGTCGGTGCGCTCCCTCTCCCCGCTTTAGCGGGGAGAGGGTAGGGGTGAGGGGCCCTTCATATAACGCGTCAGCCCCTCACCCCGCCCCTCTCCCCGTGAAGAACGGGGAGAGGGAGCACACCGAGCGTGCGGCTCGCCTTGCGTATCCAATGCGCGCAAGCCGCGCGGTCAAAAATCCATCTCCAGGATGTAGAGCCCGCCGACGTGGCGGTCGACGGTGTAGACGATCTCGCGCTCGTCGACGAACACGTCGTTGAGCTGAATGGTGCCGGTGGGCGCCATCGGCGGCGCCGGCGGCACGAACACCCCGACCTGCTGGGGCTGATAGGGGTTGGAGATGTCGTAGGAGCGCAAGCCCCCGTTGAAGAAGGTGCCGAGCACGATCTGATCGGAGTGCCAGACCGTCGGCAGCGGCACGTTCTCGTGGATGTTGTGGGCGCCGAAGCGGCCCTTGGCGGCGAACGCCTTGTGATCGGGCAGCGGGCAGGTCGCGATCGGAACGAGGTTCGTCTCCTCGCGCGCGTCGAGAACCCAGATCAGCTTCGGCCAATCCTTGGCGTTGTTCTCGGTGGATTCGTCGGTCACCAGCATGAGCCCGCGGTCGAACAGCGGCACCACGGTATGCATAAAGCCGGTATAGGGCGGGGAATTGGTCCACTGCGAAATCCGTTTCGGGTTCGCCTTGTCGGAAATGTCGAGGACGAACATGCCGCCGTCGATATAGGCGAGGTAGCAGCGGTCGCCGCGCTGGGGATAGACGTTGGTGTTGTGGGCGCGGTGGCCCTTGTCCAACGGATGCCGCGGCGGCGGCATCACGTTGTCGCCCGCTCGCGTGCCCGGCATCCACCAGCGGCCGATCTCGACCGGCTTTGAGGGATTGCGCACGTCGATGCAGCGATAGAACTGGTCGTCGTTGGGGTGCGTGGGCGTGAAGTCGGGCGCGCCCGACGCGCAATGGACGTATTCGCCGTCGCAGAACCATAGCTGGTGCACCCCGCGCGAGGTCGCGCCCGAGCAGTCGAAGAACGAGATCGACCTCGGTTTCTCCGGAACCGAGATGTCGAAGAGCTCCATGCCGGCCGGTTGCAGCCCCTTTCTCTGGGTCTGGTAGGCCACCGCCATGATGTTCCCGCAGGTCTCGAGCGAATTCGAGCGCATGTGGGCCTGCGGCAAAGCGGTCTGCACCACCACCTTGGGCTTGCGCGGATCGGACACGTCGACGGCGGTGAAATTCTTCGGCGCGCTTTCATGCGCGAGCCAGAGGATACGGCGGCCGTCGGGCGCGATCTGGATCGACATGCCTTCGCCCATGCCGCCGAAACCGTCGAGCAAGTGATGGCCGATGAGCTTGAAATTCCAGGTGATCGGCCCGCCGTCGCTGCTGATCGGACTTTTCGCAGGGCCCGCTCGCTGAGGCACGGCTTTCTTTGCCGCCGCTTTTTTCGGCGCCGCTTTCTTCGCCGGCTTCTTGCTCTTGGCAGTCTTCTTCGCGATCTTCTTGCGTGCGACTTTCATTCCACTCTCCATGCCCTGACATCGCGGGAAGCTTTAGCGCGTTTGAGCGCGGCAGGCGAGATGCCATGTCGCAGATTGACCGTAAGCGGCGCGGGGACTGCCGACCAACGGCCGCGGGTTGTAAACTAGCTCCAAGGCTGCGGACCGACGCTGGTGCATGCGATATCATGCGACGGGGAGATGGGTCCGCGGCGGGGATTGTCATGCGCACAGTTGCAATCGTCATCGCCATGCTCGCTGCGACCGCGACCGCCCGTACCGCCGAGATCAACGCGTTCGTCTCGACCGCGATCAAGGCGGCGACGGACGAATTGCTGCCGCCCTTCGAGCGCGCGAACGGCTATACCATTCGCGCGAGCTATGCCCCTTCCGGCGCGCTGATCCCCCGCTTCGAGCGCGGCGAGCCCGTCGACGTGTTCCTGACCGACAGCGCGGCGATCGACGACCTCATCAAGCGGGGCAAGCTCGTGGCTCCCCGCACCGACCTCGCGCGGACCGGCATCGGTATCGCCGTGCGCAAGGGCGCGCCCAAGCCCGACGTGTCGTCGCCCGAGGCGCTCAAGCGCGCGCTGCTGGCGGCGAGGAGCGTGGGCCACGCCGCGCCTGCCGGCGGCAGCATCACGGCGGCGCATATCGAGCGCGTGTTCCAGCGCCTCGGCATCGCCGCCGAGGTGACGCCGAAGGTCAAGCTCGCGGCCGGCGGTCCCAACGGCCGCGTCAGCGTACTGGTCTCGAGCGGCGAAGCCGAGATCGGGCTGCAGCAGGTGTCCGAGCTGATGTCGAATCCGCAGGTCGAGGTGATCGGCATGCTGCCGGCGGAGTTGCAGCTGACCACGCTCTATTCTGCCGGTGTGACGACGAGCGCGAGGGAAGGCGAAGCGGCGAGGGCGCTGATCAAGGCACTGACCGCGCCGTCCGCGGCGCCCATCTACAAGGCAAAGGGGCTCGATCCCGCATGGTAGGAGGAAGTGTCATGCGCACACGCGCGATCGCGGTCGCGGCTGCGCTGATCGTGACCACGGGCGCGGCCCACGCCGCCGAGATCGACGCCATGATCACCACCGCCATGAAGGCGGCGGTCGACGAACTCGCGCCGCCGTTCGAGCGCGCCAATGGGCACGTGCTCCGCCTACGGACCCTCCGGCGGGCTCGCGCGCCGCTTGAACGGCGGCGAGGGGGCCGATCTCATCGTCGTGGACAGCAAGGCGCTCGACGAGCTGATCAAGCAGGGCAAGGTCGTGGGCGGCCGCACCGACGTCGCGCGCACCGGCATCGGCATCGCCGTGCGCAAGGGCGCGCCCAAGCCCGACGTGTCGTCGCCCGAAGCGCTCAGGCGCGCGCTGCTTGCGGCGAAATCCATCGCCCACACCGCGCCGGCCGGCGGCGGCGTCACCGCCGCCCACGTCATGGGCGTGTTCGCGAAGCTCGGCATCGCCGCCGAGGTGGCGCCGAAGGTCAAGCTCGCGGCCGGCGGCCCCAACGGCCGCGTCAGCGTGCTGGTCTCGAGCGGCGAAGCCGAGATCGGGCTGCAGCAGGTGTCCGAGCTGATGTCGAATCCCGAGGTCGAGGTGATCGGCATGCTGCCAGCGCAGTTGCAGCAGATGACGACCTATTCGGCCGGCGTGACCACGGGCGCAAGGCAGGTGGAACCCGCAAAGGCGTTCATTCGTCATCTCGCCGCGCCGGAGGCGATGACGATCTACAAGACCAAGGGCTTGGCGCTGTAGGCTCGTGCCGACGAGGTGATCGAGTGGTCCGCCGTTGACGCGTCGCTTTCGGCGGAGAAGCTGAGGGGGCGGATCTGCTTTAGAGCGTGTACTCATAAATCCGGTTCTGTAAGCGTGGTTCCGTCAATGTCCGCTTTGCCCCGAAAGCGGACAAAGAGGAGAAGTCTCGATTTGTCCGCTTAGTGCCATAAGCGGACTCATGCACCGATTAGTATGAGATCGGCCGGCGCCACCAATGAATTGATTTGCAAGGTTTTTTCCGTTGTTTGCGCATAGCGTCATTCGCCCAGTTGGGCGTCAGTTGGGGGCTTTTGATGCAGTTTTGTTCCCCATTTCGAGCTTGCGAATTGCACTCGTCGCGAGCGCGGAATCGCGGTGCAGGTAATGGGAGTCCATGATCCCGGTCTTGATGTACTCAACGGTCGAAGCGACGAACATCACCTGCACTTGGCCACTTATGAGGTCGGTAAGCGCGGGCTGAGCGCCGCGATAGGGGACATGTATTAGGTCGACGCCGGTCATCATCTTGAATAGCTCGCCGGCCAGATGGAGGAGGCCCCCATTGCCATTTGACGCCATGTTGACCCTGCGGGGATTGGCTTTGGCATAAGCAATGAACTCGGGGACTGTCTTCGCTGGAACCGCTGGATTGACCACCATGAAAAGCGGGACGCTAATAACGCAAGCAACTGGCGCGATGTCGCGGAAAAAAAAGAAATTAAGGTTGTGGTACAGCGTCGTGTTGATCGCAGGCGAAGCGTC
>Ga0310915_10000898_pt1 | contig 14858 bp, 9 predicted proteins | sample GREbulkMGAN111_FD_202508 | JGI IMG/M metagenome (GOLD analysis project Ga0310915, IMG submission 202508) | Lab enrichment of tropical soil microbial communities from Luquillo Experimental Forest, Puerto Rico - GRE.bulkMG.AN111 | ecosystem: Environmental > Terrestrial > Soil > Tropical forest >...
TTACCCCAAGATCGGCTTCGACAAGATGGATCGCTGCTGGTGGATTCCCGGCAAACGCTGATTGAAGCGGTTCATTCCGGCGATTGACGTTAAAGCTGGCGGGTGCCTAAACTCCCCGCCCTTATTTGTTTTCCGCATCCCATAGGTGCCGATATGACCGCCGTAAAGCCCAACGCTCGTCCCGCTTGCCCGAATTTCTCGTCGGGGCCCTGCGCCAAGCGTCCGGGTTGGACCACCGATGCCCTGGGCGATGCGCCCTTCGGCCGCTCGCACCGCGCCAAGGTGGGCAAGGTCAAGCTGGCCGAGGTGCTGGACAAGAGCCGCAAGATTCTGGGCCTGCCCGACGATTACCGTATCGGCATCGTTCCCGCCTCGGACACCGGCGCCGTCGAGATGGCCATGTGGTCGCTGCTGGGCGCCCGGGGCGTCGATATGGTGGCCTGGGAAAGCTTCGGCGAAGGCTGGATCACCGATGTCGCCAAGCAGCTGAAGCTTCAGGATGTGCGCACCATCCGCGCCGATTACGGCCAACTGCCCGATCTGTCGCAGGTCGATGGCGATCGCGATGTGGTGCTGACCTGGAACGGCACTACGTCCGGCGTGCGTGTGCCCAATGGCGACTGGATCAAGGACGACCGCAAGGGTCTGGTGATCGCCGACTCCACCTCGGCGGCCTTTGCCATGGACCTGCCCTGGAAGAAACTCGACGTCGTCACCTGGTCCTGGCAAAAAGTGCTGGGTGGCGAGGGGGCTCACGGCATGATCGTGCTGTCGCCGCGCGCGGTGGAACGGCTCGAGACGTACAAACCGGCTTGGCCGCTGCCGAAGATTTTCCGCATGACCAGCGGCGGCAAACTGATCGAAGGCATCTTCGTCGGCGATACCATCAACACGCCGTCGATGATCGCGGTAGAGGATCAGATCGACGCCCTGAACTGGGCCGAGTCCATCGGCGGACTGCCGGGCCTGATCCGGCGGTCGCAGGCCAATCTGGCGGTGATCGAGGATTGGGTCGCACAGTCCGACTGGGCCGAGTTCCTGGCCAAGGACAAGGCCGTGCGCAGCTGGACTTCGATCTGCCTGGTGATCAAGCATCCCGAGTTCCTGAAGCTGGACGAGGAAGGCCGCACCGCCTTCGCCAAGAAGATCGCCAGCCTGCTGGATAAGGAAGGGGTGGCTTATGACATCGCCTCTTACCGCGATGCTCCTGCCGGTCTGCGCATCTGGGGCGGCGCTACGGTCGAAGCCGAGGACGTCAAGGCTTTGACACCTTGGCTTGATTGGGCTTTTAATGCCGCCCTTAAGGGTTGAGGTTTGTGAGGCACATCGTTTGGTATAGGTCATTCTTGAGGGGTTGTTAATACCTTGGTATTGCGTTTGCAATCTTAATAATTTATATCTTTGGCATGTTGGGTCGCCTTTTGGGTTCTTTTGAGCTTATATGGGCGACCCCATCAAAACTCTGTGCCAAGGACTGCGTTATGTTTGGAAGCCGCCGCCCCGCCGTTGAAACGCGGTCCGTTGAAGTTTCTCTCGGCAACTCGGAACGAGACGCCGCCATTATCGCAGCCTTGGATCTTTTGGAAGCGGGCAAATATCTGTCGGTTCCGCCGGGCGATTGCGATGTGACCCGCCGCCTGTTCGCGCTGGCGCGGCGCATGCACGACAATGCCATCAACTCCACCAAGCGCACGGTCGGCATTTCCATCGAGGTGAACGAAGCGATCTGCCATATCGCGGAGATGATCCGCGAAGCCAGCGAGGTGGGCAGCCGCGCCCAGACCATCGCCGCCTCGACCGAAGAACTGACTACCTCGGTTTCTGAAATTTCGCGTAATTCCCAGGCGACTGCCGAAGACGCCTTCGCCGCCCAGGCCGTGGCGCAGCGGGGCCAGGTGGCTGCCGATCAGGCGGTCGCCACCATGGAAGACATCTCGCATGCGGTGGAAAGCACCGCCGCGCGGGTCGATAGTCTGAACGCCGCCTCGGCGCAGATCGGCGGCATCATCGATCAGATCGAAGCCATCGCCAAGCAGACCAACCTGCTGGCCCTGAACGCCACCATCGAGGCGGCGCGGGCCGGCGAGGCTGGCAAGGGCTTTGCCGTGGTGGCTTCGGAAGTGAAGAACCTGGCCAACCAGACCGCCAAGGCAACCGAGGTGATCCGCCAGCGTATCGAGACTTTGCGCTCCGAAATGGACGCCATCGTCGCCTCGATGCAGGAAGGTGCCGATGCGGTGCAGAAGGGCCGCGAAGTGATCGCCGCCGCTGGCGACGGCATGCGCGAGGTTTCAACTCAGATTGATCATATGACCGGCCGCGTGCGTGATATCTCTGCGATCCTGACCCAGCAGTCGGGCGCTTCGCAGCATATCGCCGAGGCCATTCAGGTGATCGCCGACATGGCGGACCAGAACGCCAAGAACATTACCGACTCGATCCGCATCCTGGAAAAGGTCGAGCCGATGGTGGCCGATGAAATCGCCGACAAGGCCAAGCGCGAACTGTTGAATTTCACCGCCGTCGTCGCCCAGTCTGATCATATGATCTGGCGCAAGAAGCTGTCCTCGATGCTGGTGGGGCTGACCAAGCTGAATCCGGCTGAACTGGCAGATCATCACAAATGCCGTCTCGGCAAGTGGTATGACGCCGTCGAGGACTTGTCCCTGAAGAACGATGCCACCTTCCGCCATCTGGAGGCCCCGCATCGCGAAGTGCATGCCCATGGCATCGAATCGGCCCGCCGCTTCAATGCCGGCGATCTGCATGGCGCGGTGGACGAGGCCAAGCTGGCGGCGGATGCCTCGGTCGGCGTGCTGGCCGATCTGCGGGTGCTGGCCGAACGGCGCTGAAGCTGGAAGCCGCGGGGCATATCCTGGAAGCCGCAAAGCGGCTGACTAGGCCGTTGAGGCCGCCGGAGCTTTAGCGGAGGAAAGCCCAGGAGGCTGGAAGCCGACGCCCGGCGACTGAGGGGCGTATAAAGCCATTGCCGCCAAAAGCCAAACGGAGTAAAGGAAAGGGCCCCGTGCGCCGGGCTCTTTCCGTCGACGGCGCCAGCTTGAGATAGACGGCGATCCTGATGACCGAGTCCCAAAACCGCGCCTTGCTGCCCGCTGGGCTGCGCGACATTCTGCCCCCCTTCGCCGCCCACGAAGCCGAGGTCGTGACCCGGCTGATGGCGGTTTATCAGTCCTTCGGCTATGAGCGCGTCAAGCCGCCGCTCATCGAGTTCGAGGACAGTCTTCTCGAAGAGTCCACCGATTCCCTGGCCAAGCAGACCTTCCGCGTCATGGACCCGGTCAGCCAGCGCATGATGGGCCTTCGCTCCGACATGACGCCCCAGGTGGCCCGCATCGCCACCACCCGGCTGGTGCATGTGCCGCGCCCCTTGCGCCTGTCCTATGCCGGTCAGGTGCTGCGGGTGAAGGGCACCCAGCTGCGCCAGGAACGCCAGTTCGCCCAGGCCGGTATTGAACTGATCGGCTCGACCTCTGCCGCCGCCGATGCCGAAGTGGTGCTGCTGACCGCCCGCGCTCTGGCCGAGCTGGGGGTCGAGGGCGTGACCATCGACATGACCCTGCCGACCCTGGTGCCGCTGATCCTGGAAGGGCAGGGCCGAGCGCCCGGCCTGAAGGATGCCGTCGAGCATAAGGATGTCGCCACCGTTGCCGCCGCCGGCGGTTCTGCCGCCCGCTTCCTGGGTGGGCTGATCGAGGCGGTGGGCCCTGCCGACCGCGCTTTGGAGCGTCTGGCCGCTTTGGACCTGCCGCCTGCCGCCGCCGCCGAGCGTAACCGTCTGGCCGAGGTGGTGCGTCTGATCCGCGCCCAGGCTCCCGACCTGACCCTGACCGTCGATCCGGTGGAAACCCGCGGCTTCGAATATCAGGCCGGTGTCGCTTTCACTGTCTTCGCCAAGGGCTGCTCGGGCGAGTTGGGCCGTGGCGGGCGCTATCTGGCGCATGGCGAGCCTGCGACCGGCGCGACTTTGTTCATGGATACCGTGCTGGAGGTGATCCCCGGCCCGGTGAGCAGCAAGAAGGTGTTTCTGCCGCTGGGCACGCCCGCCGAGATCGGCGCGCAGCTGCGTGCGGCAGGGCTGATTACGGTTGCTGGCCTGGACCAGCCGCAGGACGACAAGGCCGAGGCTCGGCGTCTGGGCTGCGGCCATCTGGTTTCTGGCGGCGTCGTGGTTCCGGCGGAATAGAGATCTGTGCCCCGAACGGATCGGGTGCATTGCGTGAGTTGAAAGAGGTGATGTAAGGCAGACTGCTCCTGCTCTTATCGTCACCCCCGGGCTTGACCCGGGGGTCCATGGATACCCGGATCAAGTCCGGGTATGACGAATGAAAACAGGGGCAAGCGGCTGCAAGGCATCACAGTGGACTATAAGGAGAGCCTGAGATGGCGAATGTGGCAGTGGTCGGCGCCCAGTGGGGCGACGAAGGCAAAGGCAAGATTGTCGATTGGCTGAGCGAGCGCGCCGATGTGGTGGTGCGGTTCCAGGGCGGTCACAATGCCGGCCATACCCTGGTGATCAACGGCGTGACCTATAAGCTGTCGTTGCTGCCTTCGGGCGTGGTACGCGGCAAGCTCTCCATCGTCGGCAACGGCGTGGTGATCGATCCCTGGGCTTTCCTGGCCGAGGTGGACCGCATCGCCGAGAAGGGCGTGAAGATCACTCCTGATGTGCTGAAGATCGCCGAGAACGCTTCGCTGATCCTGCCGCTGCATGGCCATATCGACCGTGCGCGTGAGGAAGCTTCGGGCAATTCCAAGATCGGCACCACCGGTCGCGGCATCGGCCCGGCTTATGAAGACAAGGTGGGCCGCCGCGCCATCCGCGTCTGCGATCTGGCCGACGAAAAGCTGCTGGAAGAAAAGGTCGCCCGTCTGCTGGCCCATCACAACGCGCTGCTGCGCGGCCTGTCGATGCCCGAAGTCGAAGGCGCCGAACTGCTGGCTCAGCTGAAGGAAATCGCTCCGAAGATTCTGCCCTTCGCCGATGTGGTCTGGAGCCGTCTGGACGATGCCCGCCGCGCCAGCAAGCGCATCCTGTTCGAAGGCGCTCAGGGCGCCATGCTCGACGTGGATCACGGCACCTATCCCTTCGTTACCTCGTCCAACACCGTGTCGGGCCAGGCTGCGTCGGGTTCGGGCGTCGGTCCCGGTCAGGTCGGCTATGTGCTGGGCATCTGCAAGGCCTACACCACCCGCGTCGGCTCCGGTCCGTTCCCCACCGAGTTGGATAACGAGATCGGCAACCGCATCGGTGATCGCGGCCATGAATTCGGCACCGTCACCGGCCGCCGCCGCCGCTGCGGCTGGTTCGACGCCGTGCTGGTGCGTCAGGCCATCAAGGTCGGCGGCATCAACGGCATCGCCCTGACCAAGCTGGATGTGCTGGACGGCTTCGACGAGCTGAAGATCTGCACCGGCTATAAGCTGGACGGCAAGATCATCCAGCATCTGCCGGCCTCGCAGAACGAGCAGGCCCGCGTCGAGCCGGTCTATGAGACCATCGAAGGCTGGAAAGAAAGCACCGCTGGCGCTCGTTCCTGGGTCGAGCTGCCCGCCGCCGCCATCAAATATGTGCGCCGCGTGGAAGAACTGATCGAATGCCCGGTGGCGCTGCTGTCCACCAGCCCCGAGCGCGACGACACCATTCTGGTGCACGATCCCTTCGCTGATTAAGAGGCTCTGATAAATTAGTCCTTAAGGAACCCCGGTGGATACTGCATGATCCACCGGGTGTCCCAAGGGGGCTTGAACCCCTGCGATGCCCCGCGTAGAGTCCTCTACTGGCGGGGTTTTTTACGTCAACAGACGTGGTTGAAGGCGAAGAGGGATGGCGAACGAGCAGCAAAAGGGTCCAGGCCCGTCCGTTCCTTTGCGGGAGCGGTTTCTGGTCTATCCCGGCGCGCCCTTGCCCGATTTCTCGACTCCCACCGCTCAAGCCTTCATGGCCGAGGACCGGCGCGACCCCAAGCGGCAATTCTTCGCCCTGATCGCCCGCCCTGGTTTTCCCACCCGCACCAATGTCATGCGCGTCCTGAAGGGCGTCGATTGCCCTGGCCTGATGACTCTGGCGGAATGGGGCGTGATGGATTGGCCGCCGGCCAATCGCAAGGTCATGGCGGTGGTTTACGAAAAGCCCACCGGCGGACGGGTGATGCCGAATATCACCGCCGAATTCCGGCCCATCCCCGAAGTGGATATGGTCAAAAAGGTCGTCCAGCCGATGACCGAGGCCTTGAAGAAGCTGCGTGCTCTCAGCCTGACCCATCGGGCGATCCGCCCCACCAATATGTATTGGGCGACGCCCGAGAAGGACCGCATCGTCCTGGGCGACTGCACCATTGCTCCGCCGGGCTATGAGCAGCCGAGCTGTGTCGAGCCACTCGATTCCAGCCAATGCGTGCCGGCGGGACGCGGGGCGGGGGATTATACCTGCGACTCCTATGCTTTTGGCGCATCGCTGGTGATGTTGCTGCAGGGGCGCAATCCGGTGGCCAAGCAGGACGAGGCGGCGGTCATCCGCAACAAGATGATCAACGGCAGCTATTCCGCTCTGGTGGGCGACGCCCGTATGCCGGTGCAGATGATCGAGGTGCTGCGCGGGCTTTTGGTCGATGATCCCGCCCAGCGCTGGCATGTGGAAGGGCTGGAGCTGTGGCTGGCCGGACGGCGTATGTCGCCCCTGATCAGCAAGAACGAGAAACGCGCCAGCCGCGGCTTCAATTTCGGCGGCAAAGATTACAGCACCGGCCGCGAACTGGCGGTGGCCTTCTCCAAGAATTTCGAGGCGGCGGCCCAGGTGATCCTGGATGGCCGGCTGGAATTGTGGTTGCGCCGGTCGCTGGATCAGGCCGACAAGGCGACGGCGGTCAGCGACGCCATGCATGGCGCCGTGGCGGTGGCAGCCGACAAGAAACCGGCCTTCGACTACATGGTCGCCAAGGTCTGCATGATCTTGGACAGCACCGCGCCGATTCGCTACAAGGGCCTGCATTTCCTGCCGGACGGGCTGGGAACCTTGCTGGCGGTGACGGTGGTCGAAGGCGGCGACGTCAAGGTCATCGCCGAGGCCATCTTGCGCAGCGCCACCAAGGCCTGGGTGGAAACGCGGGAAAGCTACAATCCAGAAAACAGCATGATGGAAAACGCCTTCAATGTGCAGAAGGTGTTCCTGGAACGCACCACCATCGGCAACGGCATCGAGCGTCTGATCTACGAGATGAACGATTCCATGCCCTGTCTCAGCCCGCATGTGGTGGATGACTATGTGCTCGATATCCGCGACCTGCTGCCGGCCCTGAACGCCGCCGCCCGCAAGAACGAGGGCAAGGGCTGGCCGGTCGAGCGTCATATCGCCGCCTTCATCGCCGCCCGCGCCAATTTCGATGTGGAGCGCGCCATTTACGAACTGGCTGATGGGAACCCTGCACGCTCGGCGCTGGCAATGCTGAACATCCTGGCGGTGCTGCAATGGCGGCTGGGCCAGGGCGGCATGGTCACCCTGGCCGGTTGGGCGGCGGGGCTGATGGGCCCGGCCATCAACAGCTATAGCAACCGCGAAACCCGCAAGCAGCTGGAAAAGGACGTTCCGCGCATCGCCAAGGAAGGCAATCTGGTGGAACTGGCCCGCGTGCTGGATAACCCGGAAGCCCGCGCCCTGGATCAGCAAGGCTATGATCAGGCCAAGCAGGAATGGGCCGCCATGGCCGCCGAGATCAAGAATATCGAGGCCGGGCAGATCGGCACCGATGACGAAGGGGTCAAGACCGCCAAGCAGATCGCGGCGCTGGTCTCGGTGACCATCGCCTTCATCACCACCACGCTGTTGCTGATATCGAGGTTCGTCAATGGCTAAGCCGGCGAAAGGCAAAGGCGGAAAAGCCGATAAGGGCAAGAAAGCCAGCAAGAAAGGCAGCAACAGCCTGCTGATCATGCTGACCTTGCTGGCGCTGGTGCCGTTTTCCCTGCCGACCCTGATGGTGATGGTCTGCGCCCTGCTGCCTACCCTGGGCGCGGCGTTGGCGGAGCGTGGGCCGGGGCGCTATGCCTGGATCTGCGTCGGCGGGCTGAATTTCTCGGGCCTGGCGCCCTGGCTGTTCGATCTGTGGTTCGGCCATCACACCATCGACTATGCCATTCACCAGATCACCGGCGTTTCCATGCTGCTGATCTCTTACGGCGCGGCAGGCGTGGGCTGGCTGATCTATCTGTCGGTGCCGCCGGTGGTGTCGACCTTCACCACCATGACCTCGCAGCGGCGTTCGGTGACGCTGTTGGCTGATCAAAAGAAATTGCTGGAAATCTGGGGCGATGGCATCGCCAAGGGTGGCGCCGCCACTCCGCCCGGCGGCATTTCCATCGATATCGACGGGCTTTAGGGTTTATGGAAAAAGCACCGCAGCAGGCTGCCGCCACGGGCCGAACCGCCCTGGTGGTGGATGACGAGGACGGCGTGCGCAGCTTCCTGATTCGCGCGCTGGATCGTCGCGGCTGGCGGGTGCTGTCCGCCGGCAGCGCCGAGGATGGGGCCGAGCTTCTGGAGCAGGAGCAGGTGGATCTGCTGATCCTGGATATCGCCCTGCCGGGCCGTTCCGGCCTCGACTGGCTGAAGGAGTTGGAGGAAGCCGGCTTTCCTGGCGAAGTGGTGCTGATGACCGCCTTTGCCGATATGAACACCGCCATCGATGCGCTCAGGGCCGGAGCCTCGGACTTCATCCTCAAGCCTTTTCGGCTGGAGCAGATCGTCGCCGCCATCGACCGTTGTTTCGAGCGAGCGCATCTGAAGCGCGACAATTTCCTGCTGCGCCGCCAGTTGGAAGAGCCCGAGGGCGGCACGGTGGGCATCATCGGCGGCTCCGAGGTGATCGAGCGGCTGCGGGCCTTGCTGCGCCGGGTGGCCCCGACACCATCCACCGTGCTGATCCAGGGCGAGAGCGGTGTGGGCAAGGAACTGGTGGCCCGTTCGCTGCATCAATTGTCCCAGCGCGCCCAGCGCCCCTTCGTGCCGGTCAACTGCGCCGCCATTTCGTCGGAACTGATCGAGGCCGAGCTGTTCGGCCATGTGAAGGGGGCCTTTACCGGCGCCAAGGACGCCCGCAAGGGGCTGTTCACCTATGCCAACGGCGGCACCCTGTTCCTGGACGAGATCGCCGAGTTTCCGCTGCCGCTGCAATCCAAGCTGCTGCGGGTGTTGGAAGACCGCCGTATCCGTCCTGTCGGCGGTGAACAGGAATTGCCGGTCGATGTCCGCGTGGTGGCCGCCACCAACCGCGATCTGAAGGCCGAGGTGGCGAAGGGCAATTTCCGCCAGGATCTCTATTACCGGCTGGAAGTCATGACCATCACCGTGCCGCCCTTGCGCCAGCGCCTGGATGATGTGCCCGATCTGGCGGCGCTGTTCATGGCCAATCTGTCGGCGCAACTGAGTGTTGAGCCCCTGGGCCTGACGCCGGATGCGCTGGTGCGGCTTCAGTCCTATGGCTGGCCGGGCAATGTGCGCGAGCTGCGCAATTTCATCGAGCGATCCTTGCTGTTCGGCGAATTGCCGCTGGACGATCTGGGCGATCAAGCCGAGGCGTCGCCGGTCGTCGCCGCTCCTTTGACCGACAGCCTGCTGATGGCCGATGTGGAAAAGGCCCATATGCTGGCCATGCTGACCCGCTGCGGCGGCAACAAGGCCAAGGCGGCGGAGCTGCTGGGCCTGTCGCGCAAGACCCTTGACCGGAAATGCGCCGAATGGGGCGTCTGAGCGGCCATAACGGCATGCTGCGCCACTTTACCGCCGCCGTTGCCGGCTCGGTCCGGCATAAGCTTCTCGCCCTGGTGCTGGCGCCTTTGCTGCTGGGCGTGCCGGTGCTGCTGCTGATCGTCTGGGTCTGGGGCACCGAGGGCTATAACCGCCTGATGATCAACAAGGTCAGTGCCGATTTAGGCGCGGCTCAGGAATTCTTCGACCGTCAGGAAACCCGCATCTCGGTGCATCTGGACGGTGTGGCCGGGTCGTATCGGCTGATCACCGCCCTGAATCAGAATGATCAGGATGGGCTGTCGGCGCTTTTGCAATCTCAGGCCACGCGGCTGGGGTTGGATTATCTGTTGCTGCTGGATGCCGACGGCCATGTGCGGGCCGGGACCGAGGGCGACGACAACCGCGACCGTTCCTACTGGCCGGTGGTTCGCGCGGCCATGGGCGGGCAGGGCCTGCACGGGCTGGAGGTGTTTCCACCCGAAGAGCTGGGGGCGATCCGCTCTGACCTGAAGGCCAGGGCGGCGTTGGAGCTGATCCCCACCCGTAATGCCCACCCGCATTCCCGCCATGCCGAGGAACGCGGGATGATGATGGTGGCGGCGGTGCCGGTGCTGGACGAAGACGGCCATGTCCGCGCCGTGGTCGAAGGCGGCATGCTGTTGAACGGCAATCTCGACATCGTCGACCGGCTGAACGAGCTGGTCTATCAGGAAGCCTCGCTTCCCGCTGATTCCGAGGGGGCGGCGACCCTGTTCCTCGATGATGTGCGTATCGCCACCAGCGTGCGTCTGCCGGATGGTCAGAGGGCCTTGGGCACCCAGGTTTCGGTGGCGGTCTATGATCGGGTGATGAGCCAGGGCTTGCCCTGGATGGGCTCGGCCTTCGTGGTCGATAAGGAATATATCTCGGGCTATCGGCCCTTGCTGAATGTCTCGGGGCAGCGGGTCGGCATGATCTATGTCGGCTTCCTGGAAGACCCTTTGCGCAAGGCTCTGGCAAGGGCGCTGGCGGGGATGTTCCTGCTGTTCCTGCTGGTCTCGGCGGTAGGAACGCTGGCCTCGATCCGCTGGGCGCAGGCGATCTTCCTGCCGCTGGAGCGGATGAGCCGCGTGATTCAGCGGGTCGAGGACAAGGACGATAGCGCCCGCGTCGGCCCCAATCCCAGCCGGGATGAGTTGGGGCGGTTGTCCCGCGCCTTCGATCATCTGCTGGACAGTCTGGCCTCGCGCCGCGAGGAACTGCGCCGCTGGGGCCAGGAACTGGATCGGAAAGTCGCGGAACGCACCGCCGCTTTGGAAGCCGCCAACCAGACCATCCAGCAGGCACAGCATCAATTGGTGCTGAACGAAAAGCTGACCGCCATCGGCGAACTGACGGCTGGCGTCGCGCACGAGATCAATAATCCCGTCGCGGTGATCCAGGGTAATCTGGATTTGCTGAAGGAAGTGTTGGGCGGTGATATCGCTCCGGTCGAGCAGGAAGTCCGGCTGATCGACGAGCAGACTCTGCGCATCCAGGCGATCGTCAACAAGCTGCTGCAATTCGCCCGTCCCGGCGACTTCGCAGGCTATGCCGAAGATACCGATGTGAATGCCGCCTTGCAGGATTGTCTGGTGCTGACGCGGCATAATCTCAGCCGCGCCCGTGTGCAGGTGGCAACCAAGCTGGAGGCCACTCAGCCGGTCGAGGTCAATCGCGGCGAGTTGCAGCAGGTGCTGATCAATCTGGTGGTCAATGCCATGCAGGCGATGGCCGAGGGCGGCACCCTGACCCTGGAAAGCCGCGATGTTCCGGCGGGCGAGGTGGAAGGCTTCGAAGGTGTGGCGATGGTGGTGCGCGATACCGGCCACGGCATCAATGCCGCCGATCTGGGGCGTATCTTCGATCCCTTCTTCACCACCAAGAAAGCCAAGGGCACCGGCCTGGGGCTGTCGATCAGCTATGCCATCATCCAGCGCTATGGCGGGCGCATCTCGGTGGAAAGCGTGCCGGGATTGGGCACCGCCTTCACCCTATGGCTACGCCGCCGGGCCCAGTTCACCGAGCAGCCGGCGGCGCCTGTGTTTTCGGCCCGGTTTTTGGACTGACGTTATTCCCCCTCTCCCGCCTGCGGGCGAGGGGCCTTTTGTTTCTAACTCCCCAGCACCAGGAACGGATTGCCGCCGATGCGGTTATATCCGGCCTCGCCGATCAGGATGTCCAGCGCCAGACTGGCGAGATCGTCGGCCACCGGCTCGAAGGCCGGGTTCTTTTCCAGCAGGAACAGTTTCAGCGCACTTTTGCAGGCGTCGCAGCACTCGGCCCGAACACCTTCCTCGCCGCCTTCGATGCTCTGATAGCTGACGGTCTTCATATCGCCACAGGCGACGCAGGTGGCGCGGACATGGTGCCAGGCGCTGCCGCAACAGCCGCAATGCAGATAGCGCAGGCCGCTGGACTCGCCGCCCACATGGATCATGCCCGCCACCGGAGGCTGGCCGCAGACCGGACAGACATGGGCGGTGGCCGGCGGTGTTGAGGCCGCGGCATCGATCCCGGCGGCATGGCGGGTCCAGGCCAACTGCTCGGCGGCGGCCAGGAAGGGAGCGGCAGCCAGATCGGCGGTGGTGCCGTGACCGGCCGCAAGGCGCTGGTTGATCTCTTTCAGTTCCGCCTCGTCGGCTTTGCGCAGGGCGGCGGCAGCCGTCTCGGCAGCGCCGGGCAGGGCGGGCAGAGCCGCCAGCAAAGCGGACAGATCGGCCAGCCACTGCTTTTCGGGCGTGGCTTCCTTGGCCGGGGTGGTTATCAGCTTGGCCTGCGCCTCGACCAGAGTGGCGATGAAGGACAGCCAGCCCTCGACGCTATGGCCGGGCGCTAGGCTACGCAGCCGCGCGGCGCGTTTTGTGAACAGCGTTAAGGCATCGGGCGGCAGCAGAGGGGAGGGAGACTTGCCGGGGATCAGTCCGGCTTCGGCAATGGCGGCGTCGAGTGAGGTCATGAAAGCTCTTCCAATGTCAGCTGCCCATCAGCCTGCAAGATTCATGCGCGTTTGCGCAACTGTTCTCCCTCTCCCGAAATCGGGAGAGGGTCGGGGTGAGGGAATGACACGGTCTTACCTGCGCTCCGGCCTAAGCGTGACGGCAAGATGTCGTCGGTTTTCCCTCACCCCCCGGCCCCCTCTCCCGATTTCGGGAGAGGGGGTGATGGACAAATTGTCCAATCCCACTTGGACAAAATGACCATAGTTCCATTGTGTGCATTTGCAGCAATTGGCGGCTTTCCGCCGATCCGTCTCCTGGCACGGTTCATGCCTTATGGAAGGACAATAGTCCGCGCCTATCATCCAGGAGGGGTCATGCAGGTCACACGGCGGCAGTTCTTCAAAATCAGTGCTGCGAGCGTATCCGCTTCCAGCATGGCGGTCCTGGGGCTGTATCCTGCCACGGCCATGGCCGAGGTGCGCCAGTATAAGCTGGCCCGCGCCAAGGAGGTCCGCAACACCTGCACCTACTGTTCGGTGGGCTGCGGCGTTCTGCTCTATACCCTGGGCGACGGCGCTAAGAACGCCAAGCCGTCGGTGATCCATGTGGAAGGCGATCCCGATCATCCCGTCAGCCGCGGTTCGCTCTGTCCCAAGGGCGCCGGTCTGCTGGACTTCATCCACAGCCCGAACCGTCTGAAATATCCGGAAGTCCGCGAAGCCGGCTCCAGCGAATGGAAACGCATCGGCTGGGACGAGGCGATTTCGCGCATCGCCCGCCACATCAAGGATGACCGCGACGCCAACTTCATCGAAAAGAACGCCGATGGCGTGACGGTGAACCGCTGGCTGTCCACCGCCATGCTGACCGCTTCGGCCTCGTCGAACGAGACCGGCATCCTGACCCAGAAGTTCATGCGCTCACTTGGCATCGTCGGCACCGACGCCCAGGCCCGCGTCTGCCATGGCCCGACCGTGGCGGCTCTGGCCAGCACCTTCGGGCGCGGCGCCATGACCAACAGTTGGGTTGATATCAAGAACGCCGACTTCGTGATGGTGATGGGCGGCAACCCTGCCGAGGCCCATCCGGTCGGCTTCAAATGGGCGATCGAGGCGAAGAAGAAGGGCTCCCGCCTGGTCTGTATCGATCCTCGTTTCAACCGCACCGCCGCGGTCGCCGACGAGTTCGTGCCGATTCGCGCCGGTTCCGACATCGCCTTCCTGGGCGGCATCATCAACTGGCTGATCGCCAATGACAAAGTTCAGTGGGATTATGTCAAGAGCTTCACCAACGCCAGCCTGATCGTCGGCGAAGGCTATTCCTTCGAGGACGGCCTGTTCTCGGGCTATGACGAAACCAAGGGCAAGTACGATACCAGCCGCTGGGCCTATGAGTTGGACGAGCAGGGCAATGCCAAGACCGATCCGACCTTGCAGCATCCGCGTTGCGTCTGGAACCTGATGAAGGCCCATTACGCCCGCTATACCCCGGACGTGGTCACCAACCTGACCGGCAGCCCCAAGGAAGGCTTCCTGTCGGTCTGCCAGCATCTGGGCAAGACGGCGGTGCCGAACAAGACCGCCACCATCCTTTACGCTCTGGGCTGGACCCAGCATACGGTGGGTGCGCAGAACATCCGCACCATGGCGATGATCCAGCTGATGCTGGGCAATATCGGCATGTCGGGCGGCGGCGTGAACGCCCTGCGCGGCCATTCCAACATTCAGGGCCTGTCGGATCTGGGCCTGCTGTCCACCAGCCTGCCGGGCTATCTGCCGCTGCCGAATGACAAGGCGCATCCGACCTTCGAGGCCTACCTCGCCAAGGCGACGCCCAAGCCGTTGCAGCCCAACCAGTTCAATTACTGGAGCAACACGCCGAAATTCATGGTCAGCCTGTTGAAATGGTTCTTCGGCGACAAGGCGACCAAGGACAACAACTGGGGCTATGACTGGCTGCCGAAGTGGGACAAGTCCTACGACGTGCTGCAGATCATGGACCTGATGTATAACGGCAAGGTCAATGGCTTCATCGTCCAGGGCTTCAACCCGCTGGCCTCGTTGCCGGACGTGAAGAAGACCATCGAAGCCTTCTCGAAGCTGAAATACATGGTGATCATCGATCCGATGACCACC
>Ga0310915_10000912_pt1 | contig 14795 bp, 13 predicted proteins | sample GREbulkMGAN111_FD_202508 | JGI IMG/M metagenome (GOLD analysis project Ga0310915, IMG submission 202508) | Lab enrichment of tropical soil microbial communities from Luquillo Experimental Forest, Puerto Rico - GRE.bulkMG.AN111 | ecosystem: Environmental > Terrestrial > Soil > Tropical forest >...
AGAGGGCCTCAGCGCGGAAATTCTCCAACGGCCATGTAAGGAGAAAATCCATGTCAGCTTTGAGTATCATTGTGGGAAGCTGGCTAGTGCTAAATGCAGTTGTATTCGTCGCGCTCATGTTTCGGCGCGATCGGCCTGCGCTAAGAAATTCGACTATTCCTATAGGTGATCGATGGCAAGCGCGAAGCCGAAGACGGGCCGTGCAGTCGAACCGCGAACCCTACCGATAGCCCATCAATTCCCGCGGTTGCCGATCCCAGTTGAAATCCGGCCGCACGTCGACACCCCGCTTGCCGATCATCTCTTCCGGGGCATCAGTCGTAGCTCGCGTAGCTTCCTCTTTACTGATCCCACATGTCGATCAAGCGCGATGGCAATCTCGCGGGCGCCGATCTTTTTACGCACCATTGCTTTGAGACGACCCAACTCGGCTTCAGACCAATCCTGTGGGCGTGCTGGCTTCTTTCGCCTGTTCTTCGGTGGAGGTTCTGACGTTGCTTGGCTCACCGAAAGCCCATCTGGCGGACCGGCATCCTACTCCAATTGAAGTCCGGCCTCACGTCTGCGCCGCGCTTGCCGCAGACCCTACAGGTGAAGCGCTCCTCGATATCGGACAGTCTGGCATCATCGGGCCAAGCATCGCCGCTGATCGCGATGGAGTGGCTACAGCGGTAGTCGGCGCAATAGATCAGCAGGCCGCGCACGCCCATTTCGCGCATCTCGCCAAACGTGATCTTTTGCGGGCGGTCGTGCATGGCCTATGATTCCGCCGACCAGGTCGGGAGTGAAGCCGGTAGGGATTGGTCTTGGGACAAGTCGCGCACTCGCGGCACCAAAACGAAAAACCCCAGCATCAAAGCTTGGGCCTCGCGACTGCTGCCCGCGTACATCCGGCGAGCGATCATCGCCAACACCATTAGTGCAGTGCAGATCTTTGAACGAAAGATGACATTCGCGCGGGGACGCCGGAGACCTGCCCTGGGATTGGGCCGGCCCGGCACGTCCCCATCAGAGCCTGTCGGGCCAGGTGGTCAGTCTCGCAGTCTTCCGAATGGTACGAACCTCTTCGCGATCGACAAAGCGCGGCTCTCGAATGTCTCTAAAGCAATCTTTTGTGCGAGCATCACGTCGCCAGCGACGAGGCAACCTTGGGGCACAAAGCACCAGCCCACTTTGAGGCGACCTGTATCATCAAGCTCATAGACGTTCATCGAAGTACCATATTGGATTCGGTATTTGCTTCCAGTGGCGGACCCGATGACGTCAAAGTAGCCTTTTGCATCAAACTGCTCGAATTGAGACGGCGAAAGCCAGGCGCGTAGAAGGCGCAGACCACGAGCCTCCGGGGTATTTTCATCATAGTAGCGGCTGTAAAGTCTGCGCAGCGCCCGAAAGCGCGAGCGCCAAGCGATCGGAACACGACGAGCCCCCAACATCGACAGACCCGGTTAGCCGCCGATAAGCCGCGGAAAGAATACAGTTTCCTCAGCTTTAGGATTGAAGGTTTTGATTTTTGTGACTTCGGCGGGCCCCGTGCGGACGGTAGCCGTAAAACCTTCGCCCGTCAGCTGTTTGAATCGCTCTTCTGCTTTGGCCAGCGCCTCAGCATCGTTAATGTCGAAGCGGTAGCGGGTATCACCGTTGTGGTCCATCACGATCTGCGTGGGCATAGGAAATGCTCCTCGGTTGTTGCCGCCAGTTCTACGAAGCAATGTTCATGCCTAGGCAGATTCATAGCCCCGTCAGCAGCAACGCCGCGTGACGCGGTTCACATTGTCAGGCGCACGCCAATCGGCCGCGACACAACGCCAGAAGGCTGAGGCGGTAATCAGATCGCCTTGCTCCCCCGCCGAGCATTTGACGGGGGACTTAGATCGCAAGGTCAGTTTAAGGATTTTTGGAGATAAGAAATGCGGAGAGGGCCCAGATGTTTAGGCAGGGGATCTGGCGAAGCTTTAAAGAACTCATGTTTCGAGGAGCGCTGAGCCTCATTTGCTGCGCCGTGGCAGCGCTGTGTGTGGGCGGCTTACTGTCGGCATTGGCGGAAAATTTGCCCAAGCATCCCGTGAATGACGCGGGTCGGACGGCGTGCAAGACAATCAACTGCGTCCTTAGAGGCACGGGGTCGCGGCTAGCCCATTCAGGGAAAAATGACCGTTCCAGTCAGGTGCGACGGTGCTCTATGGTCAGCGACCATGACCTCTCACGAGCGGCACAATCGGGGCGGTCTTCTTGCCGTCTAGGTCGGCAGCAATGCACCCGGTGATGGCCTCCGACGCAACGGAGCCCGTCGACAAATTGATCGCGATCGGGACAACTGGTAACGCGTGCCGAAAAAACGAGAGCGGTCGCCTAAAATCTGAGAATCGGCTCCGCCCAGTCCTCGAGCGGGTGCTTACCCAAGCATGAATTTTCGATCCTGCCGTTTGGGGGTAGACTTGGGGGTATGCTCAAGCACTGATAAAAAAAGTGTATTCACTACAGGCACTTAATTGGTGATTGAAGGTCCTCACCTCTCCCTACAAGCGGGAGAGGGAGAAGGGCAACCTCACTCTGCCGCTCTCGCCTTTATCTGCGGCCGGTACTGCGCGGCGGGATGCGGCGCCGAAAGCCGCGCGCGTCCTGCGCCGAACAGTTTCTCGCGCAGGGTGCCTTGCGCATATTCGCGCTTGTAGCGGCCGCGCCGGGTCAATTCGGGCACCAGCATGTCGGAGATATCCTCGAAGTCGCCCGGCGAAACTGCAAAGGGCATGTTGAGCCCGTCGACATCGGTCGCCTCGAACCATGCCTCGATCTCGTCGGCAACCCTGTCCGGCGTGCCGACGATGACGGGACCGATGCCGCCGATCCCGACATGCTCGGCGACCTCGCGGACGGTCCATACCCGATCTGGATCGGCGCGGGTGATGTTGTCCATGGCCGTGCGCCCGGCATCGTTGGTCACATGACGCACTTCCTGGTCGAGCGCGTAGGTGGAGAAGTCGACGCCGGTCCAGCCCGACATCAAGGTCAGCGCGCCCTCGGGGCTGATGTGGCGGCGGTAGTCGTCATATTTCGCTTTCGCCTCCGCCTCGGTACGGCCGAGGATCACCGTGAACATGCTGAACATCAGGATCTCGCGCGGATTGCGCCCGCATTTTTCGGCGAGTTCGCGGATCGCCGCGACACGCGGCGCGATCACCTTCGCCGACGGTCCCGACATGAACACGCATTCGGCGTGCTGAGCCGCGAACTGCCGTCCGCGCGGCGAGGTGCCGGCCTGGTAGAGCACGGGCGTACGTTGCGGAGAGGGCTCGGCCAGATGGATCGCGTTGAGGCGATAGTTCGCGCCCTCATGCTGCACGCGATGCACCTTGGCAGGATCGGCAAAAATGCCGCGCGCGCGGTCGCGCAAGACGGCGCCGTCCTCCCAGCTTCCTTCCCAGAGTTTGTAGACCACCTCCATATATTCATCCGCGATGTCGTAGCGGTCGTCATGCGCGGTCTGTTTGTCCTTGCCGGCGCCGCGTGCGGCACTGTCGAGATAACCGGTCACGACATTCCAACCGATCCGCCCTTCGGTGAGATGGTCGAGCGTCGACATCCGCCGCGCGAACGGATAGGGCGGCTCGAACGAGAGATTGCTGGTCACGCCGAAGCCGAGATGCTTCGTCGCCGCGGCCATCGCCGAGATCAGCAACAGCGGCTCGTTCGCCGGCGTCTGCGTCGCGTGGCGTAACGCCGCGTCGGGGCTGTTGCCATAGACGTCGTAGACCCCGAGCACGTCGGCGAGGAACAGGCCGTCGAAGCGGCCGCGCTCGAGCGTTTTCGCCAGATCAAGCCAATAGGGCAGGCGGTTATATTCGCTCGTGCGATCGCGCGGATGCGTCCACAGTCCCGGCGACTGGTGCGCCACGCAGTTCATCGCGAAAGCGTTGAGCCGGATTTGCCTGGTCATGACAACCTGCGCGGTGACGAACGGCCGATCTCAGCGACCGGCCTGATGGAACGGCAATTCGGCATCCGAAGGCGGCGAGACATGAGCGACGTTCAAGGTCATCGAAACCACATCATAGTAGCCGTTGACCCCGACCAGATCGATGACGCCTTTCTCGCCGAATTTCTCGATCGCTTTGGCATAGATTGCGTCGTCCACTCCGTGATCCCGCCGCAACTGCGTGATGAACTCCCAGACGATCGCCTCGTCGTCCTTCATCTTCTCGGGCTTGCGGCCCGCGCCGATCGCCGCGAGCACCTGCGGATCGAGCCCAGCCTTGATCGCGAGCGGCGCATGCGCGTACCACTCATATTGCGTGCCCCAATATTGCGCGGTCATCAGGATCGCCATCTCGTTGAGGCGCCTGTCGAGCGAGGTCGAGAAGCGGACGTATTCGCCGACCTTCTGCAGCCGATCGGCAAGTTCGGGACTGCGCAGCCAGGCATTGAACAGGCCGCTCACGCGTCCGCGCGGGCCCGACAGGATGGCGTCCGCAACCGCGCGCTGAGCCGGCGTCATCTTGTCCAGCGGAATTTCCGCAAAGCGCTCACCGGTCAGCGCGAAGGCCGAGCCGGCAAACAGCAGACAGAGGGCGGTCAGGCGCATCGCAGTTTTCATGGCTTTCTCCCTGATAGTGGACCCGGTCTGGCGCCGGGATTTGCCGGCAATTCTTCCACGCCCGCCGGGCGCCGCAAAGGGCAAATTCGTTCGACAAGATGCCCACTTCCAGCAGCCCTCGTCTCCCGTTACGCTCTGCGGAAAGTGAGCTTTCACAAAAGCGCAAGGATGACATGACCCGGACCGACGCCATCGCCCGCGCACGCGCGCAAGTCCAGTCGGGCGCGTTCCTGAGGGAACTCGAACGACGGGTCGGCTACCGGACCGAAAGCCAGAACGCGGAACGGGCCGGCGAATTGCGGGCCTATCTCGAGGACGAGCTAAAGCCTGCCTTTGTCGAACTCGATTTCGAAAGCCGCCTGATCGACTCCCCGAGCGGCAAGTCGCCGTTCCTCTTTGCGGAGCATCGCGAAAATGCTTCGGCGCCGACGCTCCTGATGTACGGCCATGGCGATGTCGTCGACGGCATGGTCGGCGAATGGCGCGACGGTCTCGATCCCTGGCGGACGACCACGATCGGCAACCGCGTCTATGGCCGCGGCACCGCCGACAACAAGGGACAGCACTCCATCAATCTGGCCGCACTTCGCGCGGTCCGCGAGGCGCGCGGCGGCAAGCTCGGCTTCAATGCCAAATTCATTGTCGAAATGGGGGAGGAGATCGGCTCACCCGATCTGAACAAGGTTTGCGCGTCGCTGCGCGACGAGCTGAAGGCCGATCTCTTTGTCGGCTCCGACGGGCCGCGGCTCGCAGCCGACCGCCCGACCGTGTTTCTCGGCTGCCGCGGCGGCATTCGCATCCATCTCGATGTCGTCCTGCGCGAGGGCGGGCATCACTCCGGCAATTGGGGTGGCGTGCTGGCCAATCCGGCAACGATCCTTTGCAATGCCATCGCAACGCTGGTCGACGGCCAGGGACGCCTCAAGCTGGAGGCACTGAAGCCGCCGCGGCTGACCAACCAGATCAGGAGCTTGCTCGCCGACGTCGAGATCAAGCCGTTGCCCGAGGAACCGGCACTGTCGGAGAATTGGGGCGAGGACGGGCTGTCGGCGGCTGAACGGCTCTATGCCTGGAACACGCTCGAGGTGCTCGCGATTTCAGCGGGCAATATCGACAAGCCGGCGAATGCGATCCCGGGGCATGCGCGGGCTGTGCTGCAGCTTCGCTTCGTGGTCGGAACCAAATTCGACCGGGCGGTCGATGCCGTCCGGACGCATCTGCACGAAAACGGCTTCCCGATGATCGAGGTGAGCGCAACCCAGAGCTTTGTCGCCTCCCGCACCGATTTCGACAGCCCCTGGATCAAATGGGCGGCCAGTTCGATTGAGAAGACGACGGGCAAGGCGCCGGCGGTGCTGCCGAATTTCGGCGGCTCTTTGCCCAACGACGTGTTTTCAGACACGCTGGGGCTGCCGACGATCTGGGTGCCGCATTCTTATCCCGGCTGCTCCCAGCATGCGCCCGACGAGCACATTCTGCTTGGCGTCACGGAGGAGGCGCTCGGCATCATGGCAGGGCTGTTCTGGGATCTGGGCGATATGGCGCGTCCTTTGCCGGCGAGCGCGCGTTGAGAGAGATGCAAGATGGCAGTCTCGGCTGAGACGGAACTGACACAGGCCGCGGCATCGCCACGGAAGAACGTCACCCGCCTCATTGTCGCGACGTCGCTGGGCAATGCGCTGGAGTGGTTCGACATCTCCGTCTACGCCTATTTCGCCGTCTACATTTCGAAAGCTTTTTTCCCGACGAATGACCAGACCACCTCGCTGCTCCTGACATTCGGTACGTTTGGTCTGTCGTTTCTGGCGCGTCCGATCGGCGGCGTCGTGCTCGGCACTTATGCCGATCGCTACGGCCGCAAGGCGTCGCTGCTCGTCTCGATCGTCATGATGACGTTCGGCACACTCGCGGTTGCGCTGATGCCGACGTTCGGGACGATCGGCGTGCTCGCACCGCTATTGGTTATCGTGGCGCGCCTGGTTCAGGGATTTTCCGCCGGCGGCGAGTTCGGCAGCTCGACCGCGTTTTTGGTCGATCATATGCCGGGGCGGCGCGGCTTTGTCGCGAGCTGGCAGTTTGCAAGCCAAGGCTTGAGTTCGTTTCTCGGCTCCGGATTCGGCGCGCTATTGTCCTCGACCCTAAGCGAAGCCGATCTGCAAAGCTGGGGCTGGCGCATTCCATTCCTGTTCGGCGTGCTGATCGGGCCGATCGGCCTTTACATCCGCAATCACATCGAGGACGCGACGGCGCCGCCCGCCGCCAAGCACGATACGCCGGTCCGCACCGTCTTCATGGAGCAAAAGCTCGCCGTCATCCTCGCGATCGGCGCGCTCGCGATATCGACAGCGGTCAATTATCTCATTATCTATATGCCGACCTATGTCGTCAAAACGCTCAATCTCTCGCCAACCGTCGGCTACGTCGCGGCTTTCGCCGCCGCGATCGCCGCCATCCTGCTCAATCCCGTCGCAGGCCACGTCTCCGACCGGCTCGGACGTACCCCGTATCTAACGACGATTGGCGTGGTGCTCCTGTTTTCGATTTTCCCGTTGTTTCTCTTGCTCACGAGCAGGCCGACGCCGGCCGTCATCGTGATCGCCGTGCTGCTGCTCGGCACGCTCAAGGCACTGTATCTCGGCGCGCTGGCGGCGCTGATGTCGGAATTATTCCCGCCGGCGACGCGCGCCACGGGACTGGGCCTGAGTTACAACATCGGCGTCACCGCCTTTGGCGGCATGGGGCCGGCGATCATGACGTGGCTTGGGAGTTTTGCGCTGATCGGCGAGCTCGCACCCGGATATTATCTGACGGTGATCTGCATCCTGAGCCTCGCGGCACTGATCACGATCAGGCGGACCTCGGCGGATTGCCATGCGTGAGCCCCCGACCGGCTGCCATAGTCTTTCGCGGGCCTATTCAGCCGCTAAAAGTCACATTCTATTCCGGCCCGGTTTATGCAAGCATTTCCGGGCAAACCATCCAAAGGGGAGAGGACATATGAAACATCTGCGACTTCTGGGCCTTGTTCTTGCGGCCGGCCTCGGTGTGAGCCAGGCAGGTGCAGAAGAGCTGACCGGGACGTTGAAGAACATCAAGGACACGGGCGCAATCACGCTCGGCTTCCGTGACTCTTCCATTCCCTTCTCCTATCTCGACGACAACCAGCGCCCGGTGGGTTTCGCCATGGACATCTGCTACAAGGTCGTCGATGCCATCAAGAGCGAGCTCAAGCTGGACAAGCTCGAGGTCAAGCTGAACCCCGTGACGTCCTCGACCCGCATTCCCTTGCTTGCCAACGGCACCATCGATCTCGAATGCGGTTCGACCACCAACAATGCCGAACGCCAGAAGCAGGTGTCCTTCACCAATACGCATTATTTGACCGCGAGCCGTTTCGTCTCCAAGAAGGCGAACAAGCTCGACATGATCGACGATCTCAAGGGCAAGTCGGTGGTCTCGACGGCCGGCACCACCAACATCAAGCAGCTCACCGAGGCCAACGCGGCGCGCAATCTCGGCATCACGATCATCCCGGCCAAGGATCACGCCGAGGCGTTCCTGATGGTCGAAACCGACCGCGCCGCCGCCTTCGTGATGGACGATATTTTGCTTGCAAGCCTGATTGCCGGCTCGAAGGATCCGAGCGCCTACGCGATCTCCAAGGACGCCTTCTCCAAGCCTGAGCCTTATGGAATCATGCTGCGTAAGGACGATCCCGCCTTCAAGAAGGTGGTCGACGGCGCAACGGCTAAGCTTTACACCTCGGGCGAGGGCCTGAAGCTGTACGACAAGTGGTTCACGCAGAAGATTCCGCCAAAGGGTTTGAACCTCAACACGCCGATTGGGCCGGAACTGAAGGCCGAGTTCGCAAAGCCGTCGGATTCGCCCGATCCGGACTCCTACAAGGCGATGTGAAGAGCCTTGAGCTGTATCTGCAACGGCGGCGTCTGAGCAAATCGACCTCTCCCCGAAGGGGAGAGGCAAACCAAATCCGTGGACCGCTGCGTGAACTATAACTGGAACTGGCACATCTTCTTCGAGCCTGACCCGAGCGGGTCCGGCACCTATCTCGACATGCTGCTCGCGGGACTGCGTCTGACGATCTATACGGCGCTGTTCGCCTGGGTCATTGCGCTGGTGTTCGGATCGATCGTCGGCGTGATGCGCACGCTGCCGTCGAAGGCGGCATCATGGTTCGGCTTCGCCTATGTCGAGTTCTTCCGCAACATGCCGCTGCTGGTGCAGCTCTTCCTCTGGTTCTTCGTGCTGCCGGAATTGCTGCCGCACGCCTGGGGCCTGTGGCTGAAACAGCTTCCGAACGCACCGTTCTACACCGCCGGCATCGGCATCGGGCTGTTCATGTCGGCGCGCGTCGCCGAACAATTGCGCGCGGGCATCGGCTCCCTGCCGCGCGGCCAGAAGATGGCGGCAACCGCGCTCGGATTGACGACGGCGCAAGCCTACATCTACGTGCTGCTGCCGATGGCTTTTCGCATCATCCTGCCGCCGCTGACGTCCGAGTTCCTCAACACCATCAAGAATACGGCCGTGGCGATCACCATCGGCTTGATCGAGCTCACCGGCGAGGCGCGCTCGATGCAGGAATTTTCCTTCCAGGTGTTTGAGGCTTTCACCGCTGCGACCGTCATGTATCTCCTGCTCAACGTCGTGGTGGTGACCGGCATGCGTCTGCTCGAGCGCGCCGTGGCGATCCCCGGTTACATCTCGGGGAAATGAGCCGATAGCCATGTTCGCCAATTTCGACTTCGACGTCATCCGCCGCTCGCTCCCTTACCTGTTCTACGAGGGCATGACGTTCACGCTGATGCTGACCGCGCTTTCCGCGCTCGGCGGGCTTGCCTTCGGTACGCTGATTGCCTTGATGCGGCTGTCGGGTGTGAAGCCGCTTGCACGCGTCGCCGGGCTTTATGTCGACTTCATGCGGTCGCTGCCCCTGGTGCTGGTCATTTTCTGGTTCTATTTCCTGGTGCCCTATATCGGGCAATGGCTGACGGGTGCGTCGCGTCCGATTCATGTCGGCGCATTTGCCTCCTCGCTCATTACCTTCATGATGTTCGAGGCTGCCTATTTCTCCGAGATCATGCGCGCCGGCATTCAGTCGATCTCGAGGGGCCAGCCCGCGGCGGCGCAAGCGCTGGGCCTGACCTACAGCCAGACCATGCGCTATGTCGTGCTGCCGCAGGCCTTTCGCAACATGCTGCCGGTGCTGTTGACCCAGACCATCGTGCTGTTTCAGGACACCTCGCTTGTCTACGTCCTGTCGATCACGGATTTTCTCGGTGCCGCTTCCAAGGTCGCGCAGCGCGACGGTCGGCTGGTCGAAATGTACCTGTTCGCTGCGCTCGTCTATTTCACGATTTCCTGTCTCGCGTCCTTCGGCGTTCGCCGGCTGCAGGCGCGGATCGCCATCGTTCGCTAGCGGGGACGCATGATCGAGATCAGTCATGTCAGCAAGTGGTACGGCACAAGCTTCCAGGCGCTGAAGGATTGCACGACATCCGTCGCCAAGGGCGAGGTGGTCGTGGTGTGCGGGCCCTCCGGATCGGGGAAATCGACGCTGATCAAGTGCGTCAATGCACTCGAGCCGTTTCAGGAAGGCGAGATCGTCGTCGACGGCATAAGTGTCAAGGATCCCAAGACCGACCTGCCGAAATTGCGCGCCAGGGTCGGCATGGTGTTCCAGCATTTCGAGCTGTTTCCGCATCTGCGGATCATCGACAATCTCTGCCTCGCGCAGGAGAAGGTCCTGGGACGCGCGCATGAGGCTTCGGTCGAAAAAGCTTCAAGGCTGCTCGACCGCGTGGGTCTGAAGGATCATGCGCGCAAATACCCCGCCGAGCTTTCCGGCGGACAGCAGCAACGGGTGGCGATTGCTCGGGCGCTTGCCATGGATCCGATCGCGATGCTGTTCGACGAGCCGACCTCGGCGCTCGATCCCGAAATGATCAGCGAGGTGCTGGACGTGATGGTCGACCTTGCGCGCGAGGGAATGACCATGATGGTGGTGACCCACGAAATGGGTTTTGCCAGCAAGGTCGCGCATCGGGTGATCTTCATGGATAAGGGCGAGATCGTCGAGGATGCGTTGAAAGACGATTTCTTCGGCAAGCCCCGAAGCGACCGCGCGCAAAAGTTTCTGTCGAAGATTCTCTCGCACTGACAATTCATGTATATGATGCCGCGTCATTGCGTCGCCCGATGAGGAGAAATAGCTTGGATCAGGTTGCTTACGTCAACGGTTCGTTCGTGCCCCTTTCAGAGGCCAAGGTCTCGATCCTCGACCGTGGCTTCCTGTTTGCCGACGGCATTTACGAGGTTTCCGCAGTCCTGGATGGCAAGCTGGTCGACAATGCCTCGCATCTGGCGCGGCTGGAACGCTCGGTCGGCGAGATCTCGCTGAAACTGCCGGAGACGATCGAGCGGATAACGGAGATCCAGAAAGAGCTGATCGCACGCAACGAGCTCGCCAACGGCCTGGTCTACCTGGAAGTGACGCGCGGCGCCGATAAGGGGCGCGACTTCGCCTTTCCCAAAAACGTTGCGCCGAGTCTGGTCATGTTCACCGCGGTCAAGGATATTGTCGGCGCGCAAGCGGCGAAGACTGGCATCTCCGTGATCACCGTACCGGACATCCGCTGGGCGCGGCGCGACGTCAAGAGTATCGCGCTGCTCGCGCAAGTCCTTGCCAAGCAGGCAGCCGCCGAGGCCGGCGCCGGCGAAGCCTGGATGATCGAGGATGGCAAGGTGACCGAGGGCGGTTCCTCGTCGGCCTTCATTCTCACGCAGGACGACGTGCTGGTGACGCGGCAGAACGGTAGCGAGATTCTGCCCGGCTGCACCCGCAAGGCGGTGGTGAAGCTCGCCGAGGAACGTCAGCTTCGCGTCGAGGAACGGGCGTTTTCGGTCGACGAGGCGCTGCGTGCCAAAGAAGCCTTTATCACCAGCGCCACCGTGTTCGTGCAGGCAGTCGTGTCGATCGACGGCAAGAAGGTTGCCGATGGCAAGCCGGGACCGATGACCAGCCGCCTGCGCGAGATCTACGTCGATTTCGCGCGGGCGACGGGGGTCTGAGGCCTTACGCCGCCTTCGCCCTTACGGGCGGCATCGCGCGGAACGAGATCGCAAGCCGGTTCCAGGCATTGATGGTTGCGATCAGCATGGTCAGGTTCACCGTCTCGGCCTCGGAGAAGTGTTTGCGGACCTCCTCATAGACGTCGTCGGGCGCGTGGGTTTCGGAGATAAGCGTCACGGCTTCCGTCCAGGCGAGCGCGGCGCGTTCGCGGTCGCTATAGACGGGCGCCTCGCGCCAGGCATTCAAAAGGTACAGCCGCTGCTCGGTCTCGCCGTGCTTGCGCGCGTCCTGGGTATGCATGTTGATGCAGAAGGCACAGCCGTTGATCTGTGATGCGCGCGTCTTGACCAGTTCGATCAGGGACTGCTCGAGGCCACTGTTCTGCACCTGGGTTTCGAGCGCGCTGAGCGCTTTGATCGTGTCGGGAGCGGCCTGGTAGAAATTCATTCGGGTTTTCATGGTGTTCCTCCTTCGAGGTTGGTTGACCAAGGGCTCTAATGCGCACCGCCCGCGTCCATGTGATCGGGCTTCTTCAGCAGGAGACCCGCCAGCAGCGCGACGATCAGCGCTGCGCCGAGCACATAGAAGGTGTCGCTGAAGGCCAGGATGAACGCCTGCTTTTGTACGACGTTGCCGACCGCGACATAGGCGCGATGCGCAGCGTCAACGCGATCGATGACGCCGTGGTTCATGAAATATTGCGTGAGCTGCTCGATCCGGGTCCGGGTGGCCTCTTCGAACATCGAAACCGACTGCGTCAGGACGTTCGAATGGTACTGCTCGCGCTTGGTCAACAGGGTCTGCAGCGCGGCGATGCCGATGGCGCCGCCGAGGTTCCGCATCATGTTGAACAGCGCAGATGCAGACCCCGCGTTCTCCGGCTCGATGCCGCCGGTCGCGATCGCCGACAGCGGCGTCAGCACCAGCGCCTGGCCGATCGCGCGCACCACGTTCGGCCAGAACAACTGATCGGAGGCGTAGTCGCCGGTCATGTAGACGTTCATGAAATTGGAGGCCGCGAACAGCGCAAAGCCGATGGCGATCACGATGCGCGGATCGACGCGCTTCATGAGCCGCGGCACCAGCGGGATCAGCACGAGCTGCGGCAGACCGGTCCAGGCCAGCACCATGCCGATCTGTTCGGAATTGTAGCCCTGGATGCGGGTGAGATAGACCGGCAGAATATAGACCGAGCCGTACAGGGCGACGCCAAGCAGGAAGTTCGCGAAAACGCCCAGGCCGAAATTGCGGCGGAACAGCAGGCGCAGGTTCAACAGCGGCTTCTTGCTGGTCAGTTCGATAACGACGAACAGCGGCAGTGCGATCGCGGCAATGACGGCGAAGCGGACGATGAAGGGCGAGCCGAACCAGTCATCCTTGTTGCCCTCTTCCAGCACGGTCTGCAGCGCCGAGAGTCCGATCGCCATGGTGACGATACCCGGCCAGTCGCCTTCGCGCAGCAGCGACAGCTTCATCGGCTTTGCTTCCAGCGAAACGTAGAGCATGCCGATCATCAGCGCGCCCGGCACCAGGTTGACATAGAAGATGTATTGCCAGCCGAAGTTCTCGGTGAGGTAACCACCGATGGTCGGGCCGATCGCGGGCGCAAACGTCGCGGAGACCGCAAACAGCGCAAGCCCGATCGGCTGCTTCGCCTTGGGCAAGAGCGTGATGATGAGCGTGAACGCCATCGGGATCAGAACGCCGCCGGCAAACCCCTGCACGGCGCGCAACGCAATCATCTGCGGCAGGTCTTGCGCCAGCGCACAGGCCGCGGAGAACACCAGAAACAGGAAGGCGTTGGTCAGGAGGTAGATGCGGATCGAAAACACCTGGGCAAGCCAGCCGCTCAAGGGGATCACCACGATCTCGGCGATCAAATAGGAGGTGGAGATCCAGCCACCGTCATCGATGCCCGCGCCGATCGCGCCCTGGATGTCTGCAAGCGAGGCATTGACGATCTGGATGTTGAGCACCGCCATGAAGGCGCCAAGCGTCGCGGCGATCACCGCAAGCCAGGTTTTGGCTGACACAGCCGGGGCGGCCTGAGCCTGGAGAGGTTGCGGACGATCGCTCGCGGGAATGGCGTCGACGGCGGGTTGAAGCGCGGTCATGGTCGTCTCCGCGGCTTAGCTGCGTGGCTCGAGCGCGCGGGAGGCCAATCGCTTTGCCGCTTCGCGCTCGGCGACGACGGTAGCCTTGGTGTTGACGGTCGGCTCCGCCGACATGCCCGGGCGCAGCAGGCCGCGAAGGCTCTGGTCGTCGAGCACGATCTTCACGGGCACACGCTGCACGACCTTGGTAAAGTTGCCGGTGGCGTTGTCGGGCGGCAGCAGCGCGAATTCCAGGCCGCTCGCCGGCGACAGGCTGTCGACATGGCCCTTCAGCCTGGTCGCGCTAAAGCTGTCGATCCGGACCTCGACCGGCTGGCCGTTGCGCACGTGTGTGAGCTGCGTCTCCTTGAAATTCGCGACGACGTAAACTGCATCCAGTGGCACCACCGCCATGAGCTGCGTTCCGGCCTGGACATACTGTCCGACGCGGAGCGTGCGCGCACCGACCGTCCCGTCGACCGGTGCGGTAATCTGCGTATAGGACAGATTGAGCGCCGCCTGCTGCTCGACCGCGCGGGCGTGGTCGAGCTGCGCAACCGCCTTCGCACGTTCGGTGTCAAGCACCTCGATCTTCTTGTTGGCGGCGATCAGCCCTGCCTTGCCCTGCTGAAGCTGTGCAGTCTGTGCGCGCAGCGCTGCGTCGGTCTGTTGCGCGCGTTGCACCGTGCCGGAACCGGATTTCATCAGCTCGTCATAACGGCTGCGCTCCTGCTCCGCGAATTTCAGATTGGCTTCGGCCGCGTCGACCTCCGCTGCCTGCTGCTGGATCAGCGGCTCCTGCAATTCGATCTGTGCGTTGAGGTTGCGCACCGAGGCTTCGGCGGCGGCGACGTCGGCATGCGCCTGTTTGAGGGCGGTTTTGAAATCGCGGTCGTCGATCCGCGCCAAAACCTGCCCGGCCTTCACCGGCTCGTTGTCGGCGACCAGCACCTCGGAAATGTAACCGGAGACCTTCGGCGCGATGATCGTGGAGTCGGCTTTGACGTAAGCGTCG
>Ga0310915_10000913_pt1 | contig 14783 bp, 20 predicted proteins | sample GREbulkMGAN111_FD_202508 | JGI IMG/M metagenome (GOLD analysis project Ga0310915, IMG submission 202508) | Lab enrichment of tropical soil microbial communities from Luquillo Experimental Forest, Puerto Rico - GRE.bulkMG.AN111 | ecosystem: Environmental > Terrestrial > Soil > Tropical forest >...
CCGGTTCCGTTTATTCGCCGGCTCCGGGCCCATATCCTTATCCGCCCGGCCCCTATCAGGGTGACTATCGCCGCGATGGTGGCCGTGGCATGCCTGATTTCGACGCGCTGGACGACGACGAGCCGAATGTGACGGCGCTTCCGCCGCCCGGTCCCACCGGCCCGATTTTGTCGCCTGACGACCCCCGCTACGCTCGCGCGGTCCCAACGGGTCCGATCATGTCTCCGGACGATCCGCGCTATGGCCGGCCCGCCGGTCCGCCACCGGTGGTTTATGCGGACCGTCCGCCCGGTCCACCGCAGCCTTATCCGGGCGCCTACGCCGATCCAAACGCGCCGCGTCCGCCCGGGGCGGTCGGCGCGCCAAACGTTACCGGCTCGGTCCAGCAGGCGCCGCCGGTCGGCGCCGACGGCAGGCCGTTGACCATTGCCGCGCTGCCGCCGGAAGAGCAGCCGGAGGTCGGGCCCGCGCAGCTTTCGCCGAACCTGCGACGGCAGGAGGTATCCTTCGTCACCAAGGAGCCGGCAGGAACGATCGTCGTCGATACCCCCAACACCTACCTCTATTACGTGCTCGGTAACGGCCGCGCCATTCGCTACGGCGTCCGCGTCGGCCGCGACGGTTTCACGTGGACCGGCGTGCAAAAGATTTCCAAGAAGGCCGAGTGGCCGGATTGGTTCCCGCCGACCGAGATGATCGAGCGTCAGCCCTATCTGCCGCGCTTCATGGCCGGCGGCCCCGGCAATCCGCTCGGTGCGCGCGCAATGTATCTGGGCTCGACCGTCTACCGCATTCACGGCACCAACCAACCCTCCACCATCGGCAAGTTCGTTTCCTCCGGTTGCATCGGCATGCTGAACGAGGACGTCTCCGACCTGTTTGACCGCGTGAAGGTCGGCACCCGCGTCGTCGTCTGGCCGGGCGGTCCGCCGCCGGGAACCACGACGGCTTCGGCGCAGCCTGTGCCCGGACCCGCAGCCGGCCCTGCGGCTCCGTCGAGGCAAATGTCGGCTGGTCCCGCGCCCGGCATGCAGCCGACCGTGGTGCCGCCGCTGCCGCCGCCGGTCACGGTGCGATAAGCCGCAAACTGTTCGTCGCTTGCGCTTCCGGCAATAGCGGTTGAAGTTCGAAGCTACGCCAATCGCCGGGGCGACTCGCCCTTGAACCAGGCGTCGATGCCTTCGACCATCTGGGTATAGTGATTGCGAAAGCTTTCCTCGGTGGCGTAGCCGAGATGCGGCGTCAGCACCATGTTGTCGAGCTTGCGAAAGGGATGATCAAGCGGCAGCGGCTCGACCGAGAACACGTCGATGCCGGCACCTGCGATCTTCCTCTGCTGCAAGGTCTCGAGCAGCGCCTGCTCGTCGACGATCGGCCCGCGCGCGGTGTTGACCAGATAGGCTGTCGGCTTCATGCGCGCGAGGTCTTCGCGCCCGACCAGCCCCCGCGAGCGTGGGCTCAGCACCACATGGACGGTGACGATATCGGCGGTCGAAAACAGTTCCTCCTTGGTGGCATAGGTCACGCCGACTTCCTTGCAGCGGTCCGCCGTCAGGTTCGGACTCCAGGCAATCACGTTCATGCCGAAGGCCTGCGCCAGCTTTGAGACCTTGCCGCCGAGCTTGCCAAGGCCCACCACGCCGAGCGTCCGTCCTTCGATCTCGATGCCGACGAATTTCTGCCAGGACTCGCCGCCATGCATACGCGAGTTCTCGCGGCCAATCTTGCGCGTCAGCTCCAGGATCAGGCCCATCGTCAGCGGCGCGGTCGGATCGCGCGCCCATTGCGTACCGCACAGCACGACCTTGTGGTCCTTGGCGGCTTCCATGTCGATGGCGAGGTTCCGCATCCCCGAGGTGATCAGAAGCTTCAGCTTGGGTAGCGCCGCAAACAGGCTGCGCGGAAACGCCGTGCGCTCGCGCATCGCGCAGATGATCTCGAAATCCTTCAGCGCGGTTGCGGCTGCTTCCTGGGAGGCGAAGGGCTGGTTGAAAACGGTGATGTCGACGCGGTCGGTGATCTTCGACCAGTCGGCGATGGTCAAAGCGAGATTGTAATAGTCGTCGAGGATTGCACAGCGCAGCCGCGTCATTGGGGAGGTCCGTTCAGAGCGAGGTGACGGCCCGGAAGGAAGGCCGACAGAACGTCCCATCGTTGCGCGCCCGGCGCAGGCGCGCAAGCCGCGTCAAGCTTCAAAATTGCCCTGGAACAGGTGCCGGCGGCTCAGACGTCGCCGGATTTCAAGCGATAGAGCGCCTGATCGCCATACTTGGCGCGCCAGGCGGGGCCCGAGCCGCGCATGTAATGCAGTTCCGGCCGGTAGGGGTGAAAGGCGGTGGCGAAGAAGCGCTGCCAGAAGGCCTTGAACCCGGTGACCGGGCTGGATTGTCCGGCGCGGTCGACCGCCGGGGCCCGAAGGGAAGCCGAAATGATCGTTGCCATGACGCGGGCTCGCTGTTCTTGTCCGCGGCTCTGGCCGCGTTTGACGCGGCTTTGCCGCGTCGGAAGCCAGCTTTGGCCCGATTCATTAAAAGATAGTTTCAATTGTTCTGATTTGCCGGAGTCATGGTATCGAGCCGGTATTCGTCCGTGGTGAACGAATTGAAAACGAGTGCCCGGACCGCCAAATCGCCTCTCTCGCGGCGACCCGGGAGGAAACTTCTGAACCGCCGAGGCTGGTTGCTCTTTCGCGGCCCCGCCGCTACATGAGCCGCAGCAAAATTCCGACAAATCGCAGGATTTACCGTTAGGCAGCTCAATGGCCCGTCAGTTCGTCTATTTCATGCAGGGTCTGTCCAAGACCTATCCCGGCAATCGCAAGGTGCTCGATAACGTCCATCTGTCGTTCTATCCGGACGCCAAGATCGGCGTGCTCGGCGTCAACGGTTCCGGCAAATCGACGCTGCTCAGAATAATGGCCGGCATCGACAAGGAGTATAACGGCGAGGCTTGGGTCGCCGAGGGCGCCCGCGTCGGCTATCTCGAGCAGGAGCCGCAGCTCGATGCCAAGCTCACCGTGCGCGAGAACGTCATGCAGGGCGTGGCCAAGCAGAAGGCGATCCTCGACCGCTACAACGAGCTTGCCACGAACTACTCGGACGAGACCGCCGACGAGATGACCAGGCTGCAGGACGAGATCGAGGCGGCAGGCCTTTGGGATCTCGACAGCAAGGTCGACCAGGCGATGGACGCGCTGCGCTGCCCGCCCGACGACGCCGACGTGACCAAACTGTCGGGCGGCGAGCGGCGCCGCGTCGCGCTGTGCCGCCTTTTGCTCGACCAGCCCGAGCTTCTGCTGCTCGACGAGCCGACCAACCATCTCGACGCCGAATCCGTGTCGTGGCTGGAAGGACATTTGCGCCAGTATCCCGGTGCGATCCTGATCGTCACCCACGACCGCTACTTCCTCGACAATGTTACGGGCTGGATCCTCGAGCTCGATCGCGGCAGAGGCATCCCCTACGAGGGCAATTATTCCTCCTGGCTGGTGCAGAAGCAGAAGCGGCTTGCGCAGGAGGGCCGCGAGGAGGCCGCCCGCGAGCGCACGCTGGCGCGCGAGCAGGAATGGATCGCGGCTTCGCCGAAGGCGCGTCAGGCGAAATCCAAGGCGCGCTATACGCGCTATGAGGAACTGCTCAAGCAGGCGAGCGAGAAGCAGACCCAGACCGCGCAGATCATCATCCCCGTCGCCGAGCGGCTCGGCGCCAATGTCATCGACTTCGAGGGCCTGAGCAAAGGCTATGGCGACCGCGAGCTGATCGAGGATCTCACCTTCAAGCTGCCGCCCGGCGGCATCGTCGGCGTGATCGGCCCGAACGGCGCCGGCAAGACCACGCTGTTCCGGATGATCACGGGCCAGGAAAAGCCGGACAAGGGCACCATCACCATCGGCGAGTCCGTCCATCTCGGCTATGTCGACCAGTCGCGCGACGCGCTCGACGGGTCGAAAACCGTGTGGGAGGAGGTTTCCGGCGGCAACGAATTGATCCTGCTCGGCAAGCGCGAGGTCAATTCGCGCGGCTATTGCTCGTCCTTCAACTTCAAGGGCGCCGACCAGCAGAAGAAGGTCGGCTCGCTGTCGGGCGGCGAGCGCAACCGCGTGCATCTCGCCAAGATGCTGAAATCCGGCGCCAACGTGCTGCTGCTCGACGAGCCGACCAACGATCTCGACGTCGACACGCTTCGCGCGCTGGAAGAAGCGCTGGAGGATTTTGCCGGCTGCGCCGTGATCATCAGCCATGATCGCTGGTTCCTCGACCGCATCGCAACTCACATGCTGGCCTTCGAAGGCGACAGCCATGTCGAATGGTTCGAAGGCAATTTCCAGGATTACGAGAAGGACAAGATGCGCAGGCTGGGTCAGGATTCCATCATCCCGCATCGGCTGAAGTACAAGAAGCTGACGCGATGATGATGAGGAGGTTGGCGCTCATCGCTGCGGTGGTCGCAGCCGTCTGCGGCTCATTGCCCGCCTGCGCCGCCGACGCCGCCTTCACACAATTCGTCACCTCGCTCTGGCCGGAGGCGCAAGCCGCCGGCGTCTCGCGCGCGACGTTTGATCGCGAGACCGCCGGCCTCGAGCCCGACTACAAGCTGCCCGATCTGATTCTGCCGGGGCGACCCCCAACCGGTGCGCCGGCGCAGGCGGAGTTCGTGCAGGTGCCAGCCGACTACATCAGGGAAGCCTCCATCGCGCGCCTTGCGGGCGAGGGGCAGAAGCTGATGCAGCAATATCGCGATGCGCTTGCCGCAATCGAAGCGCGTTTCGGCGTACCCGGCACCATCGTACTCGCAATATGGGGCCGCGAGACCGATTACGGCCGCTACACGCTGCCCTATGACGCGGTGCGCGTGATGGCAACCCAGGCCTATGTCGGCCGGCGCAAGGATACTTATCGCAACGAGTTCATCCTCGCGTTGAAGATCCTGGGCGAAGGCGCCGTCAGCCGCAAGGACATGCGCGCCTCCTGGGCCGGCGCGACCGGGCTCACGCAGTTTCTCCCATCCGAATACTACAAGCACGGCGTCGATCTCGATGGCGACGGCCGCATTGACATCTGGCATTCCGTGCCGGATGCGCTCGCCTCAGCCGCAAAGCAGCTTGTCGACAAGGGTTGGCAGAAGGGTGTGCGTTGGGCGTATGAAGTGACGGCGCCGGCCAATGTCGACTGCACCATGGGCGTGCCCGACGTGACGCGACCGATCAGCGAATGGCTGCGCGCGGGCTTTGTGCCGGTCCGCGGCCAAGGGCTTACGCCGGCCGAACAGGCTGAGCCGGCGTCGCTGCTGCAGCCCGAAGGCATCTACGGGCCGTCCTTTCTGACCACGAAGAACTACTTCGTCATCAAGGAATACAATTTCTCCGATCTCTATGTGCTGTTCGTCGGCCATCTCAGCGATCGCATGAAGAGTCCGTTGCCGTTCGCCACGCAGTGGTCGGCCTCGGCGCAACTGCGCACGGCCGATGTCGAAGCGATGCAGCGTCACCTCACGCGCATCGGGCTCTACAAGGACAAGATCGACGGCAAGGCCGGGATGCTCACGCGCGCCGCGCTCGGCGCCTATCAGAAATCCGCTCACCTGAAGGTGGACTGCTGGCCAAGCGTAGCGGTGCTGCGTTCGATCGAAGCTGCGCGGTAAGCCGCGGTCGCGCGTCCAGCAAGCGCGCGCAAGAAAAAAGCCCGGCCGAGATGTCGGCCGGGCCTGTGATCAACTTACTGACGCAAGTTCAGTAACAGACGCGGACCGGCTGAAACACCCAGCCGTAGCCGTCCCAATAGCGCTGCTGCTGCCAATAGCAGCCCGGAGGAACCGGCGGCGGTGCGGGCTCGACATACACCGGGGCGGGATAGGCCGGACGGCTGGAGGCGATGGCGCCGCCGACAATCGCGCCGCCGATCAGGCCCGCCGCCACGCCCGCAGCGACGCTGCCGTTTCCGGCTTGCGCGGGGGCGACGGGTACCAGCGACGCAGCGATCGTCGCAATCGCGAGACCCGCAGCAATGGTCTTCTTCATTTCGTTGGTCTCCTGGAGGTGGCGCGCCTTGCGGCAGCGCCGGGGTTTTGGGGGATGTGCTTAACGCTCGATTTTGGAATTCGCCGTTACGCTAGAAAAACGCACAAACAGTCAATCCCCGGTAAACAGGTGGCACCGCGTGACCTGAAAAGGGATGTTTCTCTGGCCTCAAATTGAATGACGTCCCGAAAAACGGGACGTCACCCACTGATTCCGTCAAGCTGAACGTCAGCCGCAGACGCGGACGTTGCGCACGCGCCAGGCGAAGCCGTCCCAGAAGCGCTGATGCTGCCAATAGCAGGGGCCATAGGGGCCGCCGCTATAGGCCGGGCCGTAGTAGCCGTAGCCCGGGCCGTAATAATATCCGGGGCCATAGTAATACGGGCTCGATGCAATCGCGCCGCCCACGATGGCGCCGCCGATCAGTCCGGCTGCTAGTCCCGGGCCCCACCAACCGCGCCATGCCTGCGCAGGCGAGGCGGTCGAAACGGCTAGCGTGGCGACGGCAGCCAGTGCCATCAGTGTCTTCTTCATGGCAGTCCCTTTCTCAAAGGCCAGAGCGCTTCGTTCCGACAAACGTTCCACATACACCTTGAACGACCAATGAACGGCCGCGCCACACTTGGCGACCAATCATGGCTGCACCGTGTCATATTGTGCGATGCAGCATGGGAACCTTGGGAGAGATCGGTGAACGGCGCGATGGTGGGTTTTCTGGTCGCGGTCGGCGTCACCTCGACGTTCATCTTCGCCTTGTCCAAGCGGATGGAGCGCAGGCGCGCGGGTTGGGGATCTTCGCGCCGGCCGATTGGGTCTGCGGATGATGGCGGCCTTTCCTCGCGCAGCGACAGTTGGAGCTTTGCAAGCTTGTTTGGCAGCTCCGAGATATTCGGCCCGGAACATCACAGTTCGGGCCACCACAACGATAGTTGCGGTGCGTGGGACAGTGGCACGAGCGGGGACGGCGGCAGTGGGGGCGGTGGTGCCGACTGCGGAGGCGGCGGTGGGGATGGAGGCGGCGGCGCCAGCTGACGTCCGGCAAATCCACAGCGTGAGGCCCTTCTTTTTTGATTTGGCGCAAGTGCCTGTTCTTGGACGCGTTCTAGCTTGTCCGGGAATATACGGAGCCAGTTTGGAATCACTTCAAAACCCGGCTTTTCCCTTTGCATCCCGGAGCGGCGTCACATATCGATGGCGCGCATCACCCAAGGCTTTTTCGCGTTTTCATGATCGTCTGCTCCTGTAACGTCCTCAGCGACCACGATGTCCGTCATGCCGTGAGCACGGCGGATGATCTTCCCCGCAGTGCCAAGCAGCTCTACGGCTGCCTCGGCTGCAGTGCCGAATGCGGACGTTGCGCGCGGACCATCAAGACCATTATCGACGACGCGCTCGGCGCCTGCGCCGAAGCCTGTCACGCCGGCTGCCCACACAACCAGATTGCGGCCAACGACCAGGACGAGCCCGAATTCGCGCTCGCGGCGTCCTGAAGGATTTCAAGGATTTGCCCTCAGAAGAGCCGTCGCGCTCGTGCGCGGAGGGTTGCCCGGCTGCTGAATCTTCCTTAGAAGCGTTCTAAAGAAAAGCGAAGGCCGGTCCGGCCCCCAACTGTCCGGAGTTCATCATGCAGGGCGACCCCAAAGTCATCGACTATCTCAACAAGGGCCTGCGTCACGAGCTTACCTCGATCAATCAATACTGGCTGCACTACCGGCTGCTCGCCAATTGGGGCCTGCTCGAGATGGCGAAGGTCTGGCGCAAGGAGTCGATCGAGGAGATGGAGCACGCCGATCGCATCACCGACCGCATCATCTTTCTCGATGGCTTTCCGAACATGCAGGTGCTTGATCCCCTGCGGATCGGCCAGAACATCCAGGAAGTCATCGATTGCGATCTCGCCGCCGAAATGAGTGCGCGGGCGCTCTACCAGGAAGCGGCAACCTACTGCCATCAGGTGAAGGATTACGTCACCCGCGACCTGTTCGAGTCGCTGATGAAGGACGAGGAGCATCATATCGACTTCCTCGAAACCCAGATTGACCTGATCAAGCGGATCGGGCTCGAGCTCTACACCCAGAAGCACGTCGGCGGGCTCGAGAGCGAAGGCGAGCACTGAGCTCGCAATCTCGCGCGGGACGGCGCGATAGCCGCAACTAAAGCTGCGTCCTGTAGCGCGCTTCAACCACGTTCTGGCTCTCCGGCTCGCCCAGCGCGGTCTGGTCGTGGATGACCTCGCTGATGCTCGGGAACGAAGCACGTTCGACGCGCGTCTCCGGCGACCACAGCCTCGAGCGCATCAGCGCCTTGCCGCAATGGAAATAGGCTTCACGCACGTCGATGCGCAACACCGCGCGCGGCGGTTTGCCGAACTCCACCATCGATGCGAGCAGGTCCGCATCCGTGGTCAGCGCGCCCTTGCCGCCGACGCGGAGCGTCTCGTCGATGCCTGGCACGAAGAAGATGAGCTGCACAAAGCCACTTCCCTCGACGATGTTCTTGAAGCTGTCGATCCGGTTGTTGCCGGAACGATCCGGCATCAGGAGGCGGTTCGGTGCCTCGACATGGACAAAACCGGGATTGCCGCCGCGCGGCGACGCATCCACGCTGCCGTCGGCGCCGGACGTGGCCAGCACGCAGAACGGCGACATCGCGATGAATTTTTGCGCGTGAGCGTCGATCGAAGGCCGCGCCTTCGCGATCACGCGCGGCGTGGGTTTCGGGTAGATCGCGGCGAGGTCGCTTGAGGCGAGATCGGTCAAGGCGGTTCTCCGGATTTATGTCCGGTGACACTAGCATTCCGGCCAACTGGCGTCACCTCGTTGCCTCGGGTACCGCCGTCGCCTCTGCGGCGCAGTCCGGTTCAACCCTCCTTGAAGAGCTGCACCTTCAGCGCATACCAGCCCCAGTACACGCGATGGCGCTTGATCAGGCCGTTCTCGATCTCCATGACTTCGACCAGATCCATCTGCTCGCCCGCCGGAGCGCTCCGCGGATATTCCCAGGTCAGGACGCGCCCGTCAGTGAAGAAGCCCTGCTTGAACCGCTTGCGCTGCGGCGGATTGGTTTGAAACACCTTTGCGATGAAGGAGCGCAGATTTTCCTTGCCCTGCACGATGCCATCGCTGCCGTTCATAAGGTGCCGAACCAACGGACTTTCGATCGTGGCGTCATCCGCGTAAAGCGAAAGCGATGCTTCCAGGTCCTTCTTGCCCAGAGCCTCATCCCAAAGCCTGTAGATGCGTTCGATATCGTTTCGCGCTGTTTCGCTGGTCATGATGTTCCTCTCATTGCATGGAAGCGTGCCCAGCGTGGCAAGCCGCGGAGGAGTGATGTTTCATCAAATCCTGAAATGAGTTTTTCCCGAAATCGGCTATAGTCGCTTCGTCACGCACGGGAGTCCGAATGATGTTGCAAAAGCCATTGGTCCAGTCGGGCTTTTCGCGCGTCGCGGAGGCGCTGTCCGATCCCGCGCGCGAGGCAATCGTCAGCGCGCTTTCGGATGGCAAGGCGATGCCGGCCGGCGAACTTGCGTCGATCGCCGGCATATCGCCGCAAAGCGCAAGCGCGCACCTGCAGAAGCTCGTGGACGCGCGGGTGCTCTCGGTGCTCGCGCAGGGCAGGTTCAGATATTACCGGATCGACGACGACGAGGTTGCGGCGCTGATCGAAGGCCTCGTCAATCTCGCGGCGAAGACGCAAAGCGGCGGCCGCGCGCGCCGGCAGGTCGGCGATGAATTGCGCCAACTGCGCAGTTGCTATTGTCATCTCGCGGGCCAACTCGGAGTCTCACTGGGCGACACGCTGCTTCGGCGCGGGTTCGTCGAGCTCAACGGGCGGGCCGGCTAAGCAACAAAGAGCGGGCTTGCGTGGTGCAAGTCGGAAGGCATCGATTTCGAGCCGACCCGCGCCCCGCATTGCCGGCTCTGCAACGACTGGACCGAGCGCGTTCCCCATCTCTCCGGCCCGCTTGCCAAGGCGATCTTCGGGCATCTAACGGAAACGCGATGTATCGTGCCGCGCGACGTTCCGCGGGCGCTGCGACTGACGCCCCGGGGCCGTGCCTTCTTCGACCGGCTTGGCGCAAGGATTCCGTTCTGAGCGGAAACGCCTGTCAGTCGCTCTCCTCGACGTCGGTCTCGGGCCGATCGCTGCCTTCGGCAGTTTCGGTGTGCCATTTGCCGTCCGAGGTCTCGTATTCGATGATTTCGGTCCGCCCCGGTGCGCGCTGCTCGGCGGCAACGCGCTTGGCGGCTGCAAGCGCCTCAGCATGGGTCGCATAGCTCTCGGAAAACACGCCGTCGGCGGTGTAGGCCCAGCCGCCGTCATGCTGAACGATCCTGTAAGTGAAATGGCTCATGGGAAACCCGCCTGTTCGCAGTCGCGCCGTGCGCGTCCGCTATTTTATGGCAAAAACCGCGCGAGGATGTAGGATTTTAGGTCAGGTAATCGTCCATTTGGACAGGGGCGGCGTTGGGCCGTTCGACGTGCGAGGGCAGGCCAGGGAGTAGCTCATGTGCCGCAATATCAAGACCTTGTTCAATTTCGAGCCGCCGGCGACCGAGGACGAGATCCAGGCCTCTGCGCTGCAGTTCGTTCGAAAGCTTTCCGGCTTCAACAAGCCGTCGCAGGCCAACGAAGCGGCGTTCGACCGCGCGGTGGAAGAGGTGTCCGAAGCGGCGCGGCGGCTCCTGGACTCCCTGCACACCCATGCGCCGGCACGCGACCGCGCAGTCGAAGCGGAAAAGGCGCGCGAACGCTCGCGGCTCAGGTTCGGCCGCGCGTAGAGAGATTGTCGCGCCGGCGCTGTTCGCTCGCTACGACGCGGAAAAGATCATCGCCTAGATCGTCCTGTAGCCGCCATCGGCCATCACGATCCCGCCGGTGACATAGGAGGACAGGTCGGAGGCGAGGAAGAGGGCAGGCCCCACGATGTCCTCCGGCTGGCCGGCGCGGCCGAGCGGGGTATGGTCGATGAAAATCTTCACCAGGCCGGGGTCGTTGGCGCGCACGCTCGCATTCAACGGCGTTTCGATCAATCCGGGCCCGATCGCATTCACGCGCACGCCATGCTTGCCGAGCTCGGCCGCAAGCGCCCGGGTGAAGCCGAGCACCGCGTGCTTGGACGTGGTATAGGCCGGCGAGTTCGGCGTGCGCACATGCATGAAGGACTGGATCGAGCCGATGTTGACGATACGCCCCTTGCTGGCCTTCAGCGGCTCCAGGAAGGCGTGGGTGACGTTGAAGACGCCGTTGAGATTGATCGCCATGATGTCCTGCCAGTCTTTCAGCACGGCTTCGGTATCGGCGGTGAAGGCGTTGCGGCGGTTGATGCCGGCATTGTTGACGAGGATCGAGACCTGCCCGACCTTGGCGGCGATCTCTTTTGCAACCAAGAAGCAGTCCTCGCGCCGGGTGACATCGAGGCGAAAGCTCTCGGCGGACGCGCCCGCGTCGCGGATCTCCTTTACCACCTCGCGCGCCGCCTGCTCGTTGACGTCGAGCAGCACCACGCGTGCGCCCTCGCGCGCAAAGCCTTTTGCGATCGCGCGGCCGATGCCCGATGCCGCCCCGGTGATCACGGCGATATGTTTGTCGAGTAGCGGCATTTGAGTCCTCCCTAATTGTGTCTTTCGGCGTCCGCGACAAGTTCATTCAAATTGAAACCAGCGTCTCGAACCCGGTTGCCTGCGCTGCGAACTTCGGGCTCGAAAGAACTCTAGCAAATATATGATGCCAGTGCAGTTTTGGTTCGGACGTTCTCTTGAAGTATTCTCGTCAGAGATGAAGAGAACTTCGCAAACCGCAACACTGACGTAATCGCCAAGGTTTCTTTACGCGTGGGCGCTTAGAATTGCGCCATGGACACGCAGTTGAAGAACTGGGAGCTCTGGATCGACCGCCTGTGGTCGGCGGCTGCGATCGACTGGCATGAGGCCGCGCGCCTCGCGCTCGACATCGCAAGCGCCGCCCAGGACGACACGTTGCGTCACGCCGCGTCGCAGGGCCTGCCTTCCCTGCGCAACGCCGCGTTGTGGAGCGCCGACGATGCGGCGCGGGAGGCCGCGCGGCGGCGGCTCGGGGTGATCCGCGAGGCGCTGCATGCTTTGACCCTGCCGCGCTTCGGCAAGCGCGACGCTGCGCCGGCATCGCTCTCGGCGGAGGAACATTACCGGCAACTGCTCGGGCTGCCGCTCGACCGCCGCCTCAGCGCGCCAGAAATTCATCGGGCATTCAAGCGCGCGGCGAAGACCGCGCATCCGGATGCCGGCGGCGACGCGCGGGCCTTCCTCGAATTGTCCGCGGCGCGCGATGCGCTGATGAAGCAGGGCATCCGCTATCGCTAGCGTACGGCTTCGTGGATCGCGCGGCAGTGCTGCACGATGTTGTCATGGGCGACCACGAACGCTTTCAGCGGCGTGTCGATCTCGTAGAAATAGATATTGGCGATGAAGCCGTAGATGCCGGCATCGACGCTGGTCGGGTTGCCGCCATGCACATAGCCGCGCGGCGGAATCAGCGTCGACAGCGCCGCGAGATCGGCGAGCCCGCGCGCCATCGCGGCATCGGGATCGTAGCGGCCGATCCCCTGATAGTAATAGCGCTGGGCGTTGAACTCCTTTGCCTTGGCAAGACCCTCTTCCGTCACGCTCGGGTGCTCGCGCAACAGCGCGTCGCGGAAGAGAGGCCAGTAGCGCTCGTCCTTCCAGCGCGAATAGGACATCACCCAATAGAGATCGTCGAGCGTGCGCGCGATCAGGAGGTTTTGCGCGCGCTGCGCTGCGGTCAGCGCGGCATCGATGGTCAAGCGGTATTTGTCGATGACATAGGCGAGAATCGTCTCGCTGTCGCCGACGGTGTCGTTGCCATCGACGATGTAGGGCAGTTGCCCGCGCGGCGCCTTCGAGGCGTCGAAAATATGCTCATGGCGGAACGGTACGCCGGCGAGCTTCAGGAAGGCGAACACCTTCAGCCCGTAGCCGTTGTTGTCGGCGACGCCGAACAGCGTGGGATAGGAGTAGAGCGTCAGCATCGGTTCCTACCTCGGTTCTTGCGATCAATGAAAAAGGCCGATGAAGGTTTCGCCCATCGGCCTCGATCCAGGCAAGTCCTAAATTGTCAGAACCTGCACTTGCCGTACCTGCACTTGCCGTGCTTGAGCAAATCGTCCTTGACACCGAGCGCTGCGCCAAGGGTCGGGACCGGTTTGCTGATGACCTTGTAACCCGACGGCCACCCGCCGGCGAAGCGTCAGCGTCCCTGCAGCGATGCCACGCCCTCGATCTCGATTAGCATTTTCGGGTCGGGCAGCGCCTGCACGACGCAGGTGGTGCGGGCAGGGTAGGGCGGCGGACCGAATGCGCCGGCATAGAGCGCGTTCATCGTCGCGACATCGCTGGCGCGCGTCAGCAGCACGTTCACCTTGACGAGATCGCGGAAGCTGCCGCCGGCCTCGTCCAGCACGCGCTTGATATTGGCGACGACGTTCTTGAACTGCGCCTCGAAATTGTCGGGCAGCTCGCGCTTCTCGTCGAAGCCGGGAATGCCGGAGATGAAGAGCAGATCGCCTGTGCGCGTTGCGAAGGAGAGCGGCGGCGCCTTGATGCCGGCGGGCGGCGCGAAGTGCTTGATCTCTGACATCGGATACCTCGGGGCTTTTTTCCAGGAATTTCGACGGATGGAAGCTTAAGCTTTCCGGAGGCGCTATCCTATTCCTAATCCTTCCAGCAACGCCTGAATGATCGGGCGTTGTCCCTTCGTGACCTTGACCAGGGCTTCTTGCGGAGTGAACCAGCCGGCGCGATCGGCTTCCGGAAACTCCTGCATTCGCCCGGATCTCGGCGGCCACTCCAACGCAAAATTGTTGCTCTTGAACGATGCGAGATCGAACTCCCCTTCGACCGCGAAGGCACTGACCTGCTTGCCGCTCGGCTGCTTGAACACGCCGAGCGCGATGAACTCGCCGGTCGGCCGCTGCCCCGTCTCTTCCTCGAACTCGCGCTTCGCTGCAACCAGCGTGTCTTCGCCCTCCTCGACAAACCCTTTGGGGATCGACCAGGCGCCGTCGTCCTTCCTCGCCCAGTACGGGCCGCCCGGGTGCACCAGCAACAATTCGATCGCCCCGCGGCGGCGACGGAACATCAGAAGGCCGGCACTTTGCTTCGCCATGTTTTCGCCTTATGCGGCATCGGCGAATGCATTTCGCCTCCCCGCACCATTGGCTAGATTCGGCCGAGGTGATTCGTTTGGCTTGGCAATGCCGACCACATCCGGGAGAGACTATCACATGACCATGACATCCGCCCCGCGCGGCGCACTCCTTGCGCTGACGACTTTCGCCTTCACCACGCTGTCCACCGTCTGCCATGCCGAGAGCGGCACCGTGACGCTCACGATCTGGAAGGCGGGATGGATCATCGGCGGTTCCGGTGGCGGCGGCGTGCTGTATTTCCGCGGGCGGGCTTATCCGCTGTCGACCGGCGGGCTCGACTACGGCCTCGTGTTCGGCGGATCGAAGACTGTGCTGCACGGCACGGTCTCAAACATCTACCGGCCCTCGGATGTCGCCGGCGTCTACGGCGCGGCGGGCGCGGGACTTGCGATCGGCGGCGGGGCGCGTGCCATCGTGCTGACCAACCAGAAGGGCGCGGTGCTGGAATTGTCCGGCCGTCAGGTTGGGCTGATGGCGAACGCGGATTTGAGCGGGCTCGCGATCACGATGAGGTAGGGAAGATTCTCCCGCGCGGAGCTGCGGCGTGAGTTCCAAGTG
>Ga0310915_10000927_pt1 | contig 14726 bp, 15 predicted proteins | sample GREbulkMGAN111_FD_202508 | JGI IMG/M metagenome (GOLD analysis project Ga0310915, IMG submission 202508) | Lab enrichment of tropical soil microbial communities from Luquillo Experimental Forest, Puerto Rico - GRE.bulkMG.AN111 | ecosystem: Environmental > Terrestrial > Soil > Tropical forest >...
CCCCGGTGAACTTGCTCCGGAATATCAGGTCCATCATACAAGACCTGGCCGCTTCGGTCGCTTTGATGAAACGGAAGTTGTGAAAGCCGCAAGAGAGATTTCAGAAGCCGGAATGCCCTCCAAATCCGATTGATAACGCGTGACTGGCTCGGCTAAGGTTGATTGAATTCGGTTTGAGCGGAGGCTTTGATGAAACGCGCATTCATTGGCTTGAGCGACGCGATTTTGGAGCACCTCAAGAAATCCGCTCATTACTCGGTGATTCTTCTATTCCTGATCCTTTCGGCGACGAACGCGCCCGCAGAGTCCACGAACGTCAAGATCATGATGGATTGGGTCATCGGAAGCACCCATGCCCCATTCTTCATTGCGCAGGACAAGGGCTACTACAGGGCGAACGGCGTCACTGTGGATTCAATTGATGCGGGCAGAGGGGCAACGAACGTGGCGGTCAGCGTGGCGGGGGGCGTCTACCAGTTCGGCTGGGTCGATTTGCCGTCGATGATCCTGTTCAACGCCCAGAATCCGGCGTCTCCTCTGATCGCTGTCTACATGAGCTTTGACGAGACGCCCTCCTGCATCGTCACCCTCAAGTCGACAGGGATCAAGACCCCGAAGGACCTCGACGGCAAGAAGCTTGCCGGCGGCCCGGGCACGGCAATCCACGATACGATTTCGGTCCTGCTGGAGGCCGCCGGCGCACAGAGTGCGCGGATCAACTGGGTTGCGGTCAGCCCACAGTTGTTTTCTCCCATGTTGAAGCGCGGCGAGGTGGATGGGATTGGCGCGTTTGACAATGCGCAGGTTCCCGCCCTGATCAGCCTTGGCGTCAAACGGGAAGACATCGGCCTCATCCGATATTCCGATTTCGGCGCGAATCTCTACGGCCTTGCGCTGGTGACGACCAAGAAGTTTGCAGACGAAAATCCGAATACAGTGCGCGGCGTCGTCAGCGCCTTGAACCATGGTACCAAGGATGCGATCGCGGCACCCGAAGAGGCGCTTGTGCTTATGAAAAAGTACGATCCGCTCATGAATCTCGATATCGAGCGCGTGAGGCTGGAGATTGCCCTCGGTCACACCAACACCGCTCATACGGCTGCCCATGGCCTCAGCTCCGTTACGCCCGAGCGGCTGAAGAAGACGATCGACGCCATCGTGACGGCGTACAAGCTGCAGGTGAGCCCGTCGCCCGCGACGGTCTATACCGAGGCCTTTCTGCCGCCGGCTACCGAACGGATGCCCCCGAAATCGGCCAGGTGACTGGAGTTTCCTGTGGCGTCCTGCCCGGCGCGCTGACGAGCGCGGTTCCGCTCCCGGCAGGCGCGTTGGCACACCTCAAATACGCCGCAACGACGTCCGATACGTTTGCCGGCTCGTGCACGGACACCGACACCGATGAATCGCTTTCGGATGCGGCCGCGATCAGGTCGGCAAGCCCAGGGAAGGGTCAACTTCGTCGCGCGACTTCAGCACCTGCCTTAAGACCCGCAAAAAGTTGCCGCCCAGGATTTTCGTGATTTCGTTTTCGCGAAATTGTCGTTTCAAAAGATGCTCGGTGATATTCATGAGATCGTCCTCGTTCTCGAAGTTGGGTATCAACTTGTTTTGACCGACGCCGAAAATCTCATCCTCCGGGTACAAGGGGCCGTCGTCCTTGACGAAATCCAGTCCCAACCCGACGTGATCGATGCCGACCAGTTCGGCGATGTGGACGATGTGATCCACGAGCTTGTCGAGCGTCGGCTCCGCTGCGACCATGGTCGCAATCGCATTGACGCCGAGAACCCCACCCGATTTGGCCAGTGCCTTGATCTGCTCGTCATCGACCGTGCGAAAGTGGTGGTGCAGTTTTTTGCAGTTGGAGTGACTGCAACAAACCGGCCTCGAGGCAACACCCAAGACATCGAACCAGCCGGCCCGCGAAATATGCGCAAGATCGATGATCATGCCGAGCCGTTCCATTTCGCTCACGACGGCTCGGCCGAATTGAGAAAGCCCTCCGCCGGTTCGTTCTTCCTTCACGCCATCGGCGAGTTCGTTTCGCAGATTCCAGGTGATCTGCATTGCTCTGAGACCCAGGCAGTAGAAATTCCGGAGATTTTCAATGCGGCCCTCGAGCGGCCTACCGCCCTCGAAGCTGAGCATGAAATGGACGGTTTCAGGCGTGGGAGCGGAGGGCACGTCTTCGCGGTACAAAATCAATTTCATCTGACCCTGGGACGCCGCAATCTCCTCGCGCAAGGCGTCGATGTTCTCGAGCGCCGAGTTTAGATACCGGTACGTTCCGCGAACATGTGTCAGGCTATCACCGCAAATTGCGTAGAAGGTCGTCGAGATATTCGCCCGTTTCAGGCGTGGCACAGTGATGTTCAATACCGGGTGCTGCCTTCCCTGTTTTTCCAGGTGGAATTTTTCAAATACATCGCGATGACCTTCGACGATGACGGACTCCTTGTGGATTTTTTCGGCCTCTGGACTGGTCATCCGATGTTTCCTCTGAACTGGACAGGTGAAGTTCGATGAACGCCAAATGATAACGCCTGATGTGCCTGGATGAGTTGGGGAGAATTCAGGTTGCGCAGAACACGAGCAGAGCGGATCTACGGCTCATGTCGCTTCTTTTCCGAGTACACAGTGGCGTAGAGTATGCCGCCCCCCGACACGGCAGACAACCCAGAAAGAGAAAAGTAGAGCCCAGACGCGCGCAAGCTCATCCTTGCGGTACTCATTAAACAGGAGACCATGATGCTGCGACTTCCAGGTCACGATCGTTATGACCACGTCAATATCAACAACAGAAAGGATTACAGCTGGCCGGATGGCAAACGGCTAGCGATGTATATCGCCTGCAACGTCGAACATTTTGCGTTCGGAATCGGTTTGGGCGCTGATCCCGCCCATCGCCCCGGCCAAAATACACGCAACTACGCTTGGCGCGACTACGGCAACCGCATAGGCCAGTGGCGCCTGTTCGAACTTCTCGACGAACTGAAGTTGCCTGCCTCCATCCTCCTGAACAGTATCGTCTGCTATTATTATCCGGACCTCATCGAGAAGATAAAAGAGCGAGGTGATGACGTGATTTGTCATGGCCGCACGACGGCGGAAATCCATACGCCCTTTTGGGAGGAGGACGAAGCGCGCGTCGTGCGCGAATGCACCGACATCATTGGACAACATCTCGGGCGGAGGCCCACCGGCTGGATGGGCCCTGCTGCGCTGGAATCGAGGGTCACGCCCGACCTCCTGAAAGAAGCCGGGTATACGCACCTGCTGGACTGGCCGGTGGACGACCAGCCGATTTGGTTCCGCACGCGATCCGGACCGTTGCTGTCCGTGCCCTATCCGGTGGAGCTGAATGATTTTGGGACGCTGCTCGCGCGCGACCACACCGGTCGTGAATATGCGGACATGATCGTCGACCAGTTTGAAGAGATGCTCAAGCAATCCGAGCGGCATCCCTTGGTCTGTTCAGTCTCGCTGCACGGATTCGTGGTCGGGCAGCCGTTTCGGCTGCGGCCGTTGCGGCAGGCCATCACCCATTGCATGCAGCACCCGCTCAAGGATCGAGTCTGGTTGACGACCGCCGGAGATATTGCAAGTTACTGCTTTTCCCTTCCGCCCGGCACAATCCCCGGCGGCTAGGAACGCAGAGGCAAGAATAAATTGGCCGGAATCAGCAGATTGAAGACCTCGCTGATCGCGTGACCGTGATGACGGCGCGACCCGGCCTAGTGAAGGCAATCGTGCCAATCGACCTGCCGCGACCTCGCGATTCGACGTCGGATGCGTTTAACCGGTATCGTCGCGAGATCGCGCAACTCATCGAAGTTGAATCGCGAAAAGTCTTCGCTGCGGCCGCCGCATAACTCTCAAGCGCCAACTCATTTGATTCACGGCGATGACAAGAGAAGTGTTCAAGCGCGACTAATTTGGGCAATAATCGATACGTTTCATCCGCCGGCGATTATCCGAATGGTCTTTCCGCAATGAGCCGCTGCGGCGGCGCAATCCGCGGGCGCGCATCGTCGAGATGAAGGGCTGTGGCCACGCGCCGCCTCTGATGAGCGCCGAACAAATCGGGTGCGTGTCCGAATTTCTCAACGCATAGCCGGAGGACGCAGCGCACCCGCTCAGTTTGCTGCGCGCGCAGAAGCCCGGGCGCGCGAAGAACAAGGGCATTCGGGCGGCATACTTAAATTATTTCACTCATTTAGACATGTGCGAAGCAGACTGGGTAACTATCGGGTGACCTCGTCGTCGCCGCAACACAATGAGGGGGTTCAAAGGCTCGTTCTCAGTTCGCGGAGAGATTTATACGGCGGCTTTCTCGCGCTTCAGGCGATCGGGCCCCGAGGGAAATCGTATTGCTCCTCGTCGTGGCGCGCTCACTTCGCCACGGCAGCTGCGACTGGTTCAAGCCCGCTCTTCGTCAAACTGGCGGCTGCGGCAGGTGAGGCGAGGAATGCGATCAGCGCCTCCCCTGCAACCGGCTCCTTGGCCGCCGTTGCGATCCCGGCTGAAAACACGGTGATCTTCTGCACCTCGGGCGGCAACTGTCCAACGAAATCGCATGCGCTCAGTCGATAGTTTTCTAGCAATCTAGATGCCGCTTCGAAGAGTCTGCGACCTGCAATATCAGCCGCCGCGCCCGGCGCGAATCGTTATCGCCTCTTCGACTGCATTTGCCAGATGAGTAGAAATCCAATCATACCGATCTTTGCTTGTCGCACCCGCCGGGTTGTAGCATTTCACAATGGATGACAGCTTCTTTCCTGTGTTGCCATAACCGATGTAATCGAATGGATTGTCGCCTTTGTTTGAAGTGTCGCCATCGAGATTTTTCAAGCCGTGGATGTAAATTCCGACAACACCCAATCCATCGTCCCATGCTTTAATGATCTCGTAATTGATCCACTTTCGATTAGCTGTTCCTGTTCCAACAAGAACGACCGCACATGTTTTGCCGTTTATCTGGGAGGCGATCCATCTCTTAATCGCATCGTCGCCGCCTTTTGTGATGGATTCCCAGTCGTTGTCTGATACAGGTTTGTTACCCTCGATGACTCCAATATTTCGCACTTGGCTCGCTCGGGCATTGTCCGGCTTGTAATGAAAGCAGTAGAAGCAGTTGCGAGCCATTAGGCGCCTCCGTATCTGGATACGAAAAAGGGATCCCTGTCTGTAGCTAGTGGACCAAGCGTGTTGGATTAATTAAATCCCGCATAAGGGACAGGTAACTGAGCTCGTCGCGGAGTTCTGGATGCTCACGCTGTAAGGCTGCATTTCTCTCAAATAGCTTCGCCGCCGCGGCGCCGGTCGAGGCAATTGGAAACGCAGGGACGCCCGGCTGCAATTTCAGAAACATAGCATACTCTTCCTCAACACCCTCCATGCCGCCGATGAAGAGGCCGACAATAAATGGCCTCGCTAGCATTGCTTGGCGCATACGTTGCAGGCTCGCCGGTCGGTCGTTTTGAACAGCGTCGACCAATTCCACATGCTCAAACGCGGCATTGTCTTCTGGAAATTCGCGCTTGAAATACCGACTCTGGAACATCACTACCCGCTCTCCAACCGGAGTACCGGTCTGTGCGATTTGGAGGCGGATCATGGGGGTGATCGCGGGATGCCCGCCGAAAACTAGCTGGACCTGCTGTTCGACGACCACCATCGTAAGTGCCCGAACGGCATCCCGAATCGCGATGACATCTGCCGTATCAAAATACACGGGGTTGCGCGAAGGAAGTGGCACGCTGGCAGATAAGAAGACTCTCGATCCGACAGCATCGTTCATGGCGCGCTCTTTGCTTTTAGGTCGCTCAACCAACCCTTGGTGTCCACTAGGCTAATGCTCCGCGCGCCGGAAAGATTCCCATTCAGCCAGCTCAAGTGCTTGAGCCACCGGGTGCGGATGCCCGTCTGGTCGTACAGCAGAACGGGCGGAAGAGAGTACGTCCGACCCATACTTATCTCCCGCTGATGCAGCTGCTCCAGGGTTTCATACCGCTCGGCATCGGGAACGCCGATAGCTGGCTGCACCAGCACTTTATCACCGCCGGGTGCAGAAACAACGAGCGTCCGCTCCAACGTCGTGTGGACCGACAGTCCCGCTTTCCGGGCCTCGATCACAAATTCGCGCACGAGAAACGCATGTCGCGCCCCAATGGCTCTCGCTCGTAAGCTCTCCACCGCGTCGACGATCTCACCTACACACCTGTCCAGAAGTCGTGCGGCCGGACCCAGCGTCCTTTTCCGTTTAAAGTTCTCCTGTGAGAGTGGGTGAAACATGCTGAATGCTGCCGTTACCCCCTCCATTTGGCCGGGCCACAGCACTTGTAGAATTTGGATGTTGGAGGTATTGCCCCGCGCGAGCTCCTCTTCGGTCCACCGGCTGGCCAAGAACCCCGGAGAATCGAGCAAGACGGCCACGTCCGTGTCGGCTAAGCGGTGCCAAAGAATGTCTTGGAATGGCTCGCCAGGGAGCAAGACGCCATGTGTGTCGAGGAATACGTCGAAGCCGCCGGCGTCGAGGGCCTCGTAGAGTTGAGCCGCTACCCCACTCGTCTCAACCCGACGATAGCTGATGAAAAGACGACGTCTTTCCCTGAGGAGACCGAAACCTTCCAAAACGCGGGCTGCGAGACGCTCGAAATCAGTACCACACGCTGCGAGAGAAATTCCATTAAGATGGGCAATCTGTGGCGGCACCAGTGTGCGAAAGCGCATAATGTCCGCGACTACAGGGATGATTAAAACGCCATCTGCCAGGAGATTATCGAGCCTCTCTGTGTCGTGTCGATCCAATATGGGAGGTGACAAACCAAAGAACACGGCAACCGAGGGCATTCGTCGATTCATATCGGGACTAGTCGTCCCCGACATCACTCGGATAAGAAATTTGCTCGGGTTTACACCAAGTTGGTTGAAGGAAAGATTGACGGCGTTATCCAGGCGAGAGGCACAGTCCCTTACTTGCGCGTTACCCTCTGGACCGAGTACCACCAGCTGATATTGGCCCATGGGAGATAGCAAAACAGTCATCCGAACCCCTTCACGAGATGCCGAAGGCTCTCGGCCGATGGGCTAACCCCCAAGGCTGTCCGGCTCCGTCATTTCACGAGGGTTGCCTAATGGGTCCGAAGTGCGCGGATGCTTGTCATGCAGGAAGACCGCAAGCTGCGATCTTATGGATTCACCGTGAGACGCCACCGCCTCCTGAAATAGATGAAGTTGCACATCTTGAGGCAAATTGCTCCATATCCGAATAACAGCCTCGCCTAAAGCCCGAGTAAGCTGATCCGCAGTCACGCTGGGGGGTGGATTGGTGGACGGCATCTAAGCTATTCCCGTATCGGGCTGCCAAATGCGGATCATCCCATTATCCAGTCTGCCCGAAACCAGCAACAACATTTATCCAGAAAGGACTGGCATTCGCACCTGAACAGAGCAGTACTGTGACCGTTCCGAGCTGCCCCGCCGGGAAGCGAACGACGCCGCACCACCGCAATGGAGGATCCCGATGGCAAGACTTACCGATACGCAACTCGTCATTCTATCCGCTGCTTCGCAGCGCGATGATCGAGGAGTTGAACTGCCGACGAGCGTCAAGGGCGAAGCCGCCCGAAAGGTCGTCGCTAAGCTCATGCGCGCCGGCCTGCTGGAGGAAGTCCCAGCGGGTGGCGCGCTGCCGGTCTGGCGACGCGATGACGACAGCGGAGCGATGGCGCTTCGCATCACCAAGCACGGCCTCGAAGCGATCGACGTCGAGGATGAGGCGACGGCTGCTCCCAAGGACACAAGCGCTCGTCCTGCTCCCGCCTCCAAAGTCGAAACACCGGCACCCGAAGCCACTGCCTCCCGCCGGCAAGTTTCCGCTGCAGCACAGAAGTCCCCTCGTAAGAAGCATCGTCCGGGCAAGGCGAAGACCAAGACTGGCTCGCGACGCGAAAGCCGGGCGGGCTCGAAACAAGCTCGCGTGCTTGCGATGCTGTGCCGACCGGAGGGAGCGACGATTGCTGCCATCATGCGCGTCACCAACTGGCAGCAGCACTCGGTCCGCGGCTTCTTCGCTGGGGTGGTGCGCAAAAAGCTCGGCCTCGACCTCAACTCGGAGAAGGTCGACGGTGGCCGGGTCTATCGTATCGTCCACAGCGGGGGTGCTCGTTCCGTTTCCCGCCGATCGCGCCGTGGCGCGGCTTGAGTGCCATGCCGCGCGTGGTGATCGATCCGGCGGTGCCGGACGGAGAGTCGCTCGACAACGAGACTCGTCCCCACCCAATTGCCCTCAATTCATTTTTGAGCAAGGACACCGCTGGCAGCTCTTGGACCAAGTCAATGTCGGTGGCGTAAAATACTACGTTCGTCAGATTGCCGGAAGGGCAAAGGACCAGACGGGGCAAAACGAACATGTCCCACCCAACTCGTACACCGGTTTATGGGCTGATAATTGTACTGACAATCGGCTTCTCAGTCTTAACCTCTCCGCTGCAGGCCCGAATCCAACTCGATATAATCGCGAAATTTCGGAATGCGGAAGTGGAGCTTGATGTCGTCACTGTTGTTGATTCGGATGTTGAAGCATCAAAAAGCAAAGTAGCATTACTAGGCATCGCAACGCCCTTGCGCAGCTCCTTCTCCTTCAGGCTAGCGGAATGGTTGTCGCTAATTGACCTCTGGTCGAAGGCGGTGAAGGCGCAGTCTGACTCCTGGAAAGTCATCGGCTCGATGACGGAGACGGAAACGTCGGACGTCTCTCATCTCACGATAAGTGCTGGGCCCGGGGTCAAGTTCGTCATTAGTTCTTCCCAAAAAGGGACCGTTACGTTCGTTCTTTCGAAGGATGACATGGCTGGATTGGAGAAAGCTCTGTACCGAGTGAAGGAGTTTTTCTCGCGACAGCTTACCGCTGACTGGATCCGATTTGGCAAAAATGGTGGGCTGCGAACGCCCGTGGTGAAGAAGGCGATTGAGGAGGCAGTTGCCACCACTGGATCGCCGAATACGGCGCCCCACTCGTCGATACTGCGATTGCTCGTGAGTAGGATCGCACCCTTCTCGTAAGCGGCGGCTGACGAGCTGGGACGACCTCTGGCGCACGAGGAGAAAACGTACAACGAAGAAGCATGGCCGCCCTCACTGCCTTTCAAGGGCAAGTCTGCCGAAACCTGCGGTGGTGCGAGGCGTGCGGGTCTCGGACCCTCCCCCCACGATGGACAGGCCCCCGGCTTCGCGCGTCGAAAGACAGTCCAAACCTGCGGTGGTGTGAGGCGTGCGGGTCTCATATCAGACCCTCCCCCCACGATGGACAGGCCCCCGTCTCGCGCGTCGAAAGACATCCATCTTCGAAAAGGTGTCCCTATGATCCCAACGACAACCGCCAGCGCGGCCCCGCCAGCAACCTCAGGAAAATTGCTGTTCCATGTGATTGTTGACGACTTCGGCCGCACATTTTCCATGGACGGCCCCGGTGGGCCAAACGGGATACGGCTTCATTACGAAATGCTCCACGCGGCGCGAGTGAAAAAGGGGCGGCTTCGGGACTTCGATCTTAGGGCGGACTCACATGAAGCCGCTTTGGCGGAAATGCAGAATTCCTTCCCCGGCTACAAATTTTTAGGGACTTGGGCGTCGCCACAATCAAACTGAGACACGACCCGAGTAAGGGGGAGGTCGTGAGTTCAATCCTTACCGGCAGCACCACGAAAAGCTGATAGTATTGGGCTTTTGTAATCGCTCGCAACACGTCACTGGCGCAGCTCCTGCGTTGCCCGGAGCCCTTGCCCAGCAATGGCCTCTCCGAGGAAGCCATGGTAGACCAAGACTAACCAAAACGGCCGCGTGAGCCATTCCGGGAAATCAAAGGCCATATGACCTACGTCGCCAACACGCGCGTGATCGACAGCCACGATTTGTGGTCGCCACAGTTGATTGATCCTTTCGGACGGGCGATTACCTATCTGCGCGTCTCGGTGACCGATCGTTGCGACTTTCGCTGCGTCTATTGCATGTCGGAGAACATGGCGTTCCTGCCGAAGGCCGATCTGCTCTCGCTCGAGGAGCTGGACCGGCTGTGCAGCGCCTTCATCGCGCGCGGCGTGAGAAAGCTGACACTCACCGGCGGCGAACCGCTGGTGCGGCGCGGGATCATGACGCTCGTCGCCTCGCTCTCGCGCCATCTCTCGACCGGCGCGCTTGACGAGCTTACGCTGACCACCAACGGGTCGCAGCTGCCGAAATATGCGGGCGAACTCGCTGGCCATGGCGTGCGACGCATCAACGTCTCACTCGACACGCTCGACCCCGACAAGTTCCGCGCCATCACGCGCTGGGGCGAGCTGGACAAGGTCTTGGCCGGCATCGATGCCGCGCAGGCGGCCGGACTCAAGGTCAAGATCAATGCGGTTGCGCTCAAAGGCGTGAACGAGGACGAGTTCCCGGCACTGCTGGAATGGGCGCACGGGCGCGGCATGGAGTTGACCCTCATCGAGGTGATGCCGCTCGGCGACGTCGGCGAAGGCCGCCTCGATCAATACCTTCCGCTGTCGATCGTGCGGGCGCGCTTGGCCGAACGCTTCACGCTCGACGATATCGACTATCGCAGCGGCGGTCCCGCGCGCTACGTCAACGTCGCCGAGACCGGCGGCCGCCTCGGCTTCATCACGCCGCTGACCCACAATTTCTGCGAATCCTGCAATCGGGTGCGGGTGACCTGCACGGGAACCCTCTACATGTGCCTCGGTCAGGAAGACGCCGCCGATCTGCGCACGCCGTTGCGCGCGTCCGAAGGCAACGATTTGCTCGATGCGGCGATTGCGGAAGCGATTTCGCGCAAGCCCAAGGGGCACGATTTCGTCATCGACCGACGCCACCAGCGGCCGGCACTGTCTCGCCACATGAGCGTGACCGGCGGCTGAGCCCAGCTGCTCGATTGATTAGCTGCCTCTTCCGCCAGACACCTGGGTAGCTTCGGAGCGTAATCCTAGCTTTTGGAAAAGATTCTGCTTTGTGATCCCAGGAATGGAAGTCCCCGCGCGCTCTCCCGAATGGTCCGCCTCGGGGATTGCAGCATCCAATCGCGCCGAGGCGAGCTCTCGTCGCGGGTGTCCAGAAATCCGCGTCCTGGAAAGATGACTGCATGACTGCGTTGAATCGCCTAATCGGGACGACGCCTCTGTTCTGTTCGTGTTCGGTAAAGGTGGTTGTGAGCCCCTGATTTGAGCCTGCGTTTGTTCGCGATTGCCTGAAAATCGATCCACGCCGGCCGGCTAAAGCCGGCGGGGTGAGGTCTGGTCTAGTAGCGATAGTAGCGGCGTGCATAGTAGCGTCGCGGCGCGTAGTACCCACCGTAGTAAGCAGGCGCATAGGAATAACCGGCGTAGCCGTACGCCGGGTACCCGTAGCCGTACGCCGGATATCCGTAGCTGTAGCCGTACGCCGGATATCCGTAGCTGTAACCGTATGCCGGATACCCGTAACCGTAGCCGTAGGACCGCGACGCTAACGCGCCGCCGATTACGGCCGCGGCGATACCGGCACCGATCCAGCAACCCAAACACCTCGCCTCCGCAGGCTTCGGGGTAGCAATGGCTGTTGCGGCAATACTGGCTGCCGCGACGATGGCCGTGGTTGTCTTACGCATTGCGTCCTCCACAAGGTTCCTACTAACAGGCCCCATATAGTCAAAAAGCTCCCCCCGGCTGCCGGTCGACGCCTATCTGGGAACGCGAGGACATGGACGCAGGGAGCTTCTCGCCGTAGCGCGCTATCGGTAAATGTTCGGTTGGTGGCTACTGAGTGGCGGGCCCCCGACCGCCCGTCATGCCCCGGCAGACCGTGGGCGAGTCGCTGGCAAATTCTGCATGCCTCGATTTCGGTGGCAATAGAGAGGCTGCGCCGCTTGCGGCCGAACTTCCGGCTGTTCGCTGCGGGTGGCATGAGCGTGAGGTCATCGAGACTATTAACGGCGCATCGCTCGCGGATGTTGACCGCAGCCCTTGGCGCCCGCTAAGCGAACGTCATGGCAACCCGCGATGTGATCACCGAAAAGCTGACGAAAGCTTTCGCCCCGCAAAGCCTCGACGTGGTGGACCACCGGCACGAAGGACATGCCGGGCATCGGCCGGGCGGCGAGACTCATTTCAGGGTCTATATCGTGTCGGAAGCGTTCCGCGGGAAGGATCGCCTGCAACGCCACCGCATGGTGAACGAGACACTGTCCGGTGAACTCAAGGGCGGCGTGCACGCGCTTGCGATTCACGCGAGCGCGCCGGGGGAAAGTTCAACATAGTTCCCTGCCCTATTGCGGCGTGATGTTCGCCGCCTTGATGATCGCGCCCCACATCGCGCGCTCGGCGGCGATCCGCCTGGCGAAGTCGTCCAGGCTGTCGCCGACGGCGCGGGCGCCGGAACTCGCGAAGCAAATTGGGCCACTCACAGATTCAAAAGGGGCCACAGAGGGTTAAAAGAGGCCAGTACCGCCGCCGGTACTGGCCGGAATAGGCCAAGATGGCTGTAGATCAACCGTTCCCAAGAGGCACCTTTAAGGTCGCGCTAGGCCCCGGCGAACATGAGGTGTCGGTGATATTCAAGCCTACGCAAAGCACCGTCGTGTTCTTCATTATGCGCCCCGGTGAACTTGCTCCGCAATATCAGGTCCATCATACAAGACCTGGCCGCTTCGGTCGCTTTGATGAAACGGAAGTTGTGAAAGCCCCACACTGAGCAATAAGATTATCCAGAAAGGACTGGCATTCAGCCGCGATTGGAGCGGTAGTGTCGTCAATTCCGGGCGCTGAGGCGCTCCGAGATCCTGCCCCGCCGGCCTGATGGCCGAGGTGGGGCTTCGGCGGTGCGGCGTCGACGCCGCCTTAACCGAACGGAGGATCTCAATGTCGGAGTCCGTGAAGAAGCGCTCAGCAGCGCCATACGCAGCGGGTGCCGCAGCAGAGGCCCCGCAACAGGGCACGGTCGACCCCAAGGGCAAGAAGGCCGAACCGGGCTCGAAGCAATCGCGCGTCATTGCCATGCTGCAATCACCCGCGGGGGCGACGATTGCCGCCATGATGCAGGCCACTGGCTGGCAGCAGCACTCGGTGCGTGGCTTCCTGGCCGGCGTGGTGCGCAAGCGCCTCAGGCTCAAGCTTGGCTCGAAGAAGGTGGATGGGACCCGGGTGTACCGGGTTGCAAGCGGAGACAGCGGCAAGCCCGGTGCTCGCCGCTCCAAGCGCCAGTCGTCCTGAGCGCCCCTTGCCGCACATCAGGATCGGTCCCGCCCTGCCCGACCGCAAATCACTCGACGCCGAGATTGCGCGCCTGCGCGATCTCGGGGTCGGTGAGCTTCGCAGCCGTTGGCACACCGTGTTCGGGAGGCAGCCGCCCCCTCACCTGCCCCGCCATCTGTTGTTTCGCGTCCTGGCCTACCGGCTGCAGGCCGATCAGCTGGGTGACCTGGACGCCGAGACCGTACGCCTGCTCGATCGCTCGGGGTCTCCCGAAAAGGCCGGACAGCGTGCCGTGAGCGTGGGTGAGCGTACCGCAGAACTCAGGCCCGGCACTATGCTGGGCCGAGAATGGAACGGGCAGATGCACCGGGTAGCGGTCTTGACCGAAGGCTTTGCCTGGAACGGCAAGACCTATCGGAGCCTCACGAAGGTCGCGTTTGCGATCACCGGCACCCGCTGGAGCGGACCCAAATTCTTCGGGTTGCGCGACAGACGGTCGAAGGGATCTGCACCATGAATGCGAGGTCGATGAAGGTCGTTCGCTGCGCGATCTATACCCGCGTCTCGACCGACCAGGGGCTTGAGCAGGACTTCAACTCACTCGACGCCCAGTACGATGCCTCGCAAGCCTATATTCGCAGCCAAGCCCATGCGGGGTGGTCCCTGTTGCGGGCCAAATACGATGACGGTGGCTTCTCAGGCGGCAACACCGATCGGCCCGCCCTGCAGCGGCTCTTGGAGGAAGTGCGGGCCGGCAAGGTCGACGTCATCGTGGTCTACAAGGTCGACCGCCTGACCCGATCGCTGGCGGATTTTGCAAAGCTCGTCGAGCTGTTCGACCGGCACAACGTGTCTTTCGTATCGGTCACCCAGCAGTTCAACACCACCACCTCGATGGGGCGGCTGACGCTGAACGTGCTGCTATCATTTGCCCAGTTCGAGCGCGAGGTCACCTCCGAGCGCATCCGCGACAAGATCGCCGCCTCCAAGCGCAAGGGTCTCTGGGTCGGCGGCATGGCGCCGCTTGGCTATGATACGAAGGATCGCAGGATTACGGTCAATGAGCCGGAAGCAGAGACGGTAAGAACCATCTTCCGCAGCTACCTCAAGCTCGGCAGCCTCAATCTGCTCATGGCCGACCTGCGCAAGCGGGGCATCGTCACCAAGGTGCGCACGCTCAAGACCCGGGAGACCGTAGGCGGCATCCCGTTCACGCGCGGACCGCTCGCCCATTTGCTCCGCAATCGGTTCTATATCGGAGACGTGCCGTTTAAGGGTGAGATCCTCAATGGCGAGCAACCCGCCATTGTTGATCGGGACCTGTTCGAGGCCGTCCAGGCCAAGCTCAGCGAACAGGTGAACGGTCACAAAGCCGCACGGATGAAGTCCGAGGCCCTGCTGATCGGCCGTATCTTCGATGACCGCGGCAATCGCATGACCCCGAGCCACGCCCGCAAGGGCGGCGTCAAATACCGATACTATCTATCCTCCGCCCTGCTC
>Ga0310915_10000928_pt1 | contig 14722 bp, 11 predicted proteins | sample GREbulkMGAN111_FD_202508 | JGI IMG/M metagenome (GOLD analysis project Ga0310915, IMG submission 202508) | Lab enrichment of tropical soil microbial communities from Luquillo Experimental Forest, Puerto Rico - GRE.bulkMG.AN111 | ecosystem: Environmental > Terrestrial > Soil > Tropical forest >...
CAATGATCGCCTCTGCTTCGGCGGGTCGGTCGTGAATCATAAGCCAGCGCGGCGATTCCGGAATCCACAACCGCATGACAAAGATGATGAGCCCGAGCGTTGCGCCAATGAAGAACGCGAGCCGCCAGCCGAGCTCAGGATCAAATAGCGCCGGATCGAGCAGCACGATTGAGCCCCCTGCGCCAAGCGCCGCACCGACCCAGAAGCTGCCGTTTATGATAAGGTCTGTCCAGCCGCGATAACGAGCCGGGATCAGTTCCTGAATGGTCGAATTGATTGCTGTGTATTCGCCACCGATGCCGGCCCCGGTGAAGAAGCGGAAAATGACAAAAGTTGCGAGATTCCACGAGAACGCCGTCGCCGCTGTGGCGACGAGATAGACCGCAAGCGTGATGAAAAACAAGCGCTTTCTTCCGAGCCGATCAGTCAGCCAGCCGAAGAAGATTGCGCCGAGCACGGCCCCAGCGAGATAAGCGCTGCTGGCGATGCCGACATCCGTATTAGAGAATTGTAAGACCGGACTCTGTTTGAGCGCGCCCGATATCGCACCGGCGAGTGTTACCTCGAGGCCGTCAAAAATCCAGGTGATACCGAGCGCGACGACAACGAGCGTGTGGAACCGCCCCCAGGGAAGACGGTCAAGCCTTGCAGGTATGTCCGTTTCCAGAATCGAGCCGTCAGGCCGAGCATATGCCGACGAGTGCGCGGCAGACGGATTTTCCATCGCAAAGCTCGACACGCTCGGTTCATTCGACGAACGTGAGTGGCCGCGCAACTGCTTCAAGCGGCTTACGCTCGCAAGCTACGCCCCAAAGCGATTCGATCAGTGCGGCCAAAATCATGGCCATGGAGAGCACAAGATAACCTCTATAAAGATCTGCGGCTTTTCCCGCGGAGAGAGTGGCAAAAAGCCATGGACTCACACTTCCAATGCCCGTACCAACAGCAAAGAAGAAAGCAATTGCGAGTGCCCGGATCTCAAGCGGGAATATCTCTCCTGCGGTGAGATAGGCAGCACTCGCTGCCGCCGAAGCGAAGAAGAAGGTAATCATCCACGCGAGCGATAGGGTCAGCTCGGAAACCGCACCGATCATGAACAGATAGGCACTGATCGCAAGCAACGCCCCAGTGATCGCGTAGGTGCCCGAAATCATCCGCTTGCGTCCCAGGGTGTCAAATAACGGCCCGAGGAGAAGTGGTCCGAGAAAGTTTCCGGCAGCAAAGGGTAGAAAGTACCAACCGACAGTCCTTATAGGGACGTCGAAAAAGCGCGTCAGCACCAGAGCATGCGTGAAGAAAATTGCATTATAGACGAGTGCTTGGGCGGCCATGAGGCTGAAACTCACCAGAGCACGCCCTGGATAGACCTGAAAGACTGTCTGAACCACCTCGCGAAGAGGTGTACGCTTTCGACCAATTAATTGCACCTGCGGTAACCGTTCGGTCGAATCAAGCTGGCCGCGGAACTTATCCTCAATGCCTGCAACGATAGCCTCGGCCTCATCGGGGCGGCCGTGTGTCATTAGCCAACGTGGGCTCTCGGGAATTACCCGTCGGATACCTAAAACGATAAGCGCAAGGGCAGCGCCGATCAGAAATGCTACTCGCCATCCAAGCTCAGGATCCATGATGGTCGGATCGAGGAGCAAGGTCGAGGCCAGCGCTCCAATCGCAGCTCCGATCCAGAAGGTGCCGCCAATGAGAAGGTCCGTCCGCCCACGGAACTTGGCTGGAATAAGCTCCTGGATCGTTGAATTAATCGCTGCATACTCGCCGCCGATGCCCGTCCCCGTGAAAAAACGGAATACCGCCAAGCTTTCGAAGTTCCAAGACAAACCCGTTAATGCGGTGAATAGGAGATAAACAAGAAGGGTAACAAAGAATAGTCTCTTTCGTCCAAGTCCGTCAGTGAGCCAACCGAAGAACAATGAGCCAAGAACCAAGCCTGCTAGATACAAGCTGTTCGCAATGCCAACTTGAGGGCCACTCAAGTTCAAAACTGGGCTTTTCATAAGGGCAGGCGACAAGAGGCCGGCCAGCGTGACCTCAAGGCCGTTGAGGATCCAAGTGATACCGAGGCCAACTGCTACGAGGGTGTGAAAAGCGCCCCACGGAAGCCGATCCAACCGCGCGGGAATGTCTGTTTGAATTCGGTCCGACGTATAGACCCGCTGTTTAAAGGTGGGAGCCAGTTGCAGTTGGATACGTTGGGCTAGCTCAAAAGGTCCAACAAGGAACAAAAACATTGATGTGCAAAAGACAACAAATGAAGCAAGAGATAGCGCTCGCCATAGGTAATGAGAAGACCAAAATTGGTCCATGCTCCCGGGGGAGTCATAAATCTCCCAAAGCGAAAAGTACGAAAGTACAATTAATGCAACGCAGATGCATGCGAACGCAGTTAGATATGCCTTGGTCTCCCAGGGCGTCTCCTTTTCGTATATATATGCTCCAATGAAAACCACAAAGAACAAAACCGCAACGAAGATCAATGCTCCGAGCGCAACGCCCAATATCGTTCCCAAAAGTACGTCTACCAAAATATTCTGTGTCATGGCGATGCCAGGGGCGCTCCAGCTATGGTTCGTCCAAATTTCAAGATCCACTGCGAGACCGGGTAAGCTATCACCAACAACAACATAATCGTCAGCGCAAGCATGTAGCAGTCGAAAAAATCATCCGCGTTTTGCGGGCGGAGGAGCTCAGTTGACATCCAACGGCCGCAAGACATTATCAACAGGAGCGACAAGATAGTGAGGGTAATTAGTATTATCAGTGTCAATAGTGGTGCTACTGGTATGACTGGAGCAATCGGTGTGGGCGCAGTTATTAATGCCGGACGCAGCAACAACAGCAGAGCCACACCGGCAAGTGCCCCCATGACGATGCCGGTGAGCGCTCCCGCAATGGATGATGATAATCCCCTCTCGCTGTAAGCGACGATTATGGCCACAAAGACCGCCAGCACGATCGCGACGATGACTCCTGAAAGCTTCAGCGAACGCGGAACTCCAGCATCGACATTGACCTGAACGAAAGTCGGCTTGTCGGTCGGCCCGACGTGCTGAATATCGGGGGGCGCGCCCTCGATTTTCTCGAATGCAGGTTCCAGTTCAGGGGGCGCAGGCCTGTCCACGCCTTTGATGAGACGCCGTCTCGCTTCATCCTCGGAACAGTTGGTGAGATCGATGCGGCTCAGGTCCCCCAGCAGAGGCGGCATTTTGGATGTTGGCCTGACAATGACCGGGATGACCGACCCCTTCGTCCCGTCCGGGTCGTTCCAAATCTCGGACGCCCATTCCATCGGCGAATAGCGTGACGGCACGTAATCGGGCGAAATGACGGCGATCAAGCGGTCAGCAAAGGCGAGCTCGGTATTCGTCCAGCGCGGGACGTTGCCGCGCGCCGGGATCTCCCAGTCATGGACCGCAACTTCATGCCCTGCCTCCTTGAGGATCCAAGCAATCCAATGCGCCTTGGTTTGATCGGCCGAATTAAAGCTGATGAAAAACTTCTGTCCCATCGGAGTTACCGGGAGGAATTCAGCGGACCTCAGTCGTTAGTTGGGAGATTATCGTAGTTTTCTAAATAATCAAAAGCCTGTTGGGGGCTCCAGCCCAAAGCCGGACTGACGAGGACGACGGGCACCACCGCGGGGGTCCCTGCGACCGACACCCAGGCCAAAGGCGCCATCGCGGTGCAGTCCTACGGGCTGACCGCCACGCAGACCCTGTACAACGGCTTCCAGACGGCGACCCGCACGCGCCAGGCCGAAGGCCAAGTGTTCTCCGCCCGCGAGCAGTTGCGCACGACCGAGCAGACGGTCCTGCTCAGCGCCGCCACCGCCCACATGAACCTGTTGCAGACCGCGGCCATCCTCGAGCTGCAGCGCAGCAACGTGAATGTGCTCGAGGTGACGCTGCGGCAGACGCGCGACCGCTTCACCCGCCGGCGAGGTCACGCGCACGGACGTGGCTCCAAGAACGACCCTCTCCCGATCATCATATGTCAATCGTCAGGCCCGATGAGTTTGCGGGTGCGATCGTGCAGTCATAGTTATAATTGCTCTGAAAATCTGACCTATTCCAAACCGTCGCATTTTCCTGATTGACGTTGAAATAGAGCATCTTCGACCGTTTGGGGTCGTTCATCAGAATGCGTGCAACGGTTTCGCGGTCTGGGTGATTATGCTTCGTTCCGTCAGTCGATATGGCGAAGCGCGTGCAATCGAGCATCTTCAGAAGCGTTGGCGAAGTGTTGGCCTTGCTGCCGTGATGGCAAAGCTTGAACAGGTCGAGCCTCATCCGGTTCGTGTCGCTAAAGCCGAGCTTGCTGAGGGACCGCTCGATAACGCCCGGATGCGCGTCGGCCCCGAGCAGCACCCGTCGCCCTCCGAACTCCGCGAGAAAGGAAATGCTCGCCCCATTCGGCTCCGCCTTGTCCTCGATGAAAGGCTTTCTAGCCAACGCTTCGATGTTTAGGGGTGACAGCGCCTCAAAATCGCCGCGCGCGCGATCGGGGGCTTCGTCTGGATCGAGCGGCCGGAGGTTTGCCTTGGCGAGTTCCTTCATCCAAACCGGTTCAAGCGAGGCAAGTTCTTGATCGCCAGGCGACAACAGCCTGATCTTGAGGCCGCCCGCGAGTTCGATCGTCTGTAGCGCCGCTGGGCTATCGACCGAAACGATCCCGTTCGGGCCCAACGCTCGGTTCCAGGGCCAGTGAAAGCGAAGGATGCCGGCTGAGAGCTTCTCGCCCTGCTTGGCGCTCAGGGTTTCGAGGCCCTCCACCTTGCTGAGACGCGCTTCGGCATTCTTCAAGTGATGCCAAGCGTTGAACCAAACGTCCGCGGGTGCGAACGGCGCCGTCGCTTCTTTCAACAGCGGAATCGCGCCTTCTATGTGATCGGCGTCAATGTGGCTGATCACAAAAAGCTCGAAGCGGCCGATTTTTTCCAACGTGGGCCGTAACTTCTTGTAGTCATTTGTGCGGCCGAGATCGATGAGTGCGTGGTGGAGATTGCCTACCTCGCCCCAGGTCAGCACTAGCGCATCGCCGTCCGAGGCTGGATGCATGGTCAAGCGAAAGACGCTCATTCACTTACGCTCAGACGGGTAAACGCAACACAGTGAAGGCGCGAGTCGGGTCACACAGCTGCGCGACGCGGCGAGCGTTTTTGGCGGGGCCGGCGGTGTCTGGGTCGTCGCCAAACGCAGCAAGGCCTTGCGCAAGCCAATCTACCGCGAGCGAGTACACCGGGACGCCACGACGATAGGCATCGAGGAGCTGCGTTTTTGCCTCAACACGCCAAGCTTCGAAATTGTTACGCGATAGCAGCAGCCTCGCCACGATTACCGGGCCGTCTGGCAAGCCCGGAAACCAGTTGGTAAGATTCTGGAGCCACTGCTCTGGGATTTGCGCTTCGTCGAGCCGGCCGGTCGCAACGGCTACCAAAGCGCCAGCAGTAGCCGCAAATGGGTTCTCGACCTTTTCCAACACGGCGTCTCTGATTTTGCGCTCTTTCATTAGGGCGTCGAGCACTGCCGCGCTTCGCTCAAAATCGCGAAGGGCCAGGAAGGCCAGAAGACCGGACCATTGGCTCATTGGAACCACAGACGTTACGTGTGAGGTCGTGGTTCTCGCTAGCGCATCGACGATCAGTTCCGGTATCCAGGGGTCTTCCAGATGTTTGCCCAAGATGCCGAGGCTGGGGACTGCAACGATCTCGCGCCAGGCGGGGCCGGTGACCGCCGCCCAAGTCGGTTGATCAGCGAGCTCGGCCGTCGCCGCGCGCTGTCCACGGCGTGCCGGGAGTCGGCACGTTTCTGTATCGCTGATCGCTAACGCGAGGCCATTGTCGCTTTGATCTACCGCGCCGATCGCAAGCGCTTGAACATTGTTGTTGGGGGCTGCTCCCGGAAAATCGCCTGGCAGCCCCGGCAAAAATGGAATCGGCGCGGCCAAGAGCATGCCATTGGATAGCTCCGAAGCTAGGATTTTTTCATTACCGGCACCTAGCTCTTGGAGCCATGCGCGCGCCGCAGGCTCCCAAATCTGGATGCTCCCCTCTGACCTGGCGCCCCGAAGGTCGACACGCTCGATTTGCCTTAAATCACGCGGTATGCCCGGCAGATCGAGCTTCACATCAACCATCGCGCCGGGCTTCACCTCTATCTCTCGAGAGCGGGTCCGGCCATTTGGTGTGGCGAGGCTGACGGTGTACCGGCCGGGCTCGATTTCAAGTGAGGCCTCCGATCCGTCGGAGGAAAGGACGACCGTTTTCGCGCTGGCCGTGTCGTTGCCGCGTCGATTCAGGGTGGCAACGACGCTCGCGAGGACCGGCGCACCTCTGGCGGTGGCGTGGTCACCGCGTCTTTCATATTGTCCTCCGCGCATGCCAGATCGGGAAATTGCGGACAGGACGATCCGTCCCCGCCTGGAGCCTGTGCCCTGACCGCGAAATCCCGATGATCGGGTCACCCTCAAACGCTCTGGCAGTTCTCTAAACGCCACAGGTGGCAAGGGCTCCATCTCTATCTTGCCAATCATTCCGCCAGCTGCGTCGATCGCCTCTATGGTGCGCGCCTGGTACTTGGGCAGTTCCAGGCGAGCAAACGGCTCCGCGCCGGCGACCCCGATCACTTCCTTAATCAATGTCTGACCATCCATCACGCGGATGCGGCTGGTCGAGAAATCGTGCTTCGCCCCCAACGACACGAAAACCGTAGTCATGTCAGTCGGCGCGGCCACGGTAATCACGAACGGCGTCGATAGCTGGTTTTCGGGGTGCTGCAGCGGCTCACCGTCCTGCGCGTACAGACCAAGGAGGCGGGCCGCGGTGAGTCCTAGCCCATAGGTATCAACGGCCCAATCGTCGTTAGGCGAGGCCGCAAGGCCCCTGAGCGCATCCAAGAGCGCTTGGGCGAACAACGTCGGCGCATCTTTCCGGCCGTAAGCCTCGGCGCCAAGACCAGTCGAGCGCAGGACGTGTGGCCGGCGGGCCGCGAGGCCGGGGGTTGCCGCGGGGTTGATCAGTCTCGTCCCAAACTCCTGATCGAAGCGAAGACCGAGAGAAGTGGGTGTCCGGCAGCAATCGAAGATCAGCAGTTGTTGCTCGGGATCGACGTTCGCTAGCGACTCGATGAACTGCTCAATTTCGGACATGCCGGCAGTGGCGTCGTCCTCGTCCGTTCCATAATCCTCCAGCAGGAACGCCGTGCGTCGACCGAAGCTTTCCCCGTGGCTCGATAAGAATAAGAAGAGCAAGTTCTCCGGATGGGTCCGGGCTCGCGCTGCCCATGCCCTCACGGCTTTTTTGACGTTGGTGAACGTCGCGCGGGGGACGCTCGCGCCTTCGACATCAGAAAGCGCGCCGCCCGGAAGATCAGAGAGGAGGATCCCGAGGCTGCCTAGGGGCTTGCCGGGATTCTTGAAGCCGTCAGATCTGCGCCCTAGGGCGCCGTCCAGAAACCATTCTGCCATTGTCCGCGCTGCAATTGGGGGCGAACTGACTGGCGACACGCGATTGGACGCGTACTGGCCAACGCCAACGATAAGAGCGTGAGTGGAAGGACATGCCGACAGCGCTGGATCAAAATAAACGACCCCATCGTCCCGATCCGCTTTCGAGGTCGTGATGCCCATTCGCACTGGCCCCGTTGTCAGGAAACACCTACAGCGCAGCCTCGGCCTAGCTCACACGCAGCGCATTCGCCGGCGAAAGGCCTTGGTAGTCCGCCCGCTCGTCGATATTCGGCGTTGCGGATCAGCGAACCATCAGGAATAGCGCGCCGACGCACCAAATTCATGGGCCGCTCCTCTTTATGAAGAGCACAATTGTAGTGTCTCTTTGGAATGAACAGGAAACCCGACCAGGCCGGAGCGAGCGATTTGGGTATAGCCGCGTTGGGGCTTTGGGGAAACGCATCGGCTGTCTCACCTTCCGGCACGATATTCACATTCGCAACGTCGCTTGGCTGGGGCCCTCATCTCGCGTACGACAATGCGCCGATCGGCACATCCCTTATGATCGGCGTCCGAAAGGAGGAACCATCTCGAATTTTAGAAAGGACAAAAAATCCTAGTAAAAATCCAACACCGAATGTAAACGGAAGACCGATTGCGATTGGAACCTTATCCATCATACCGACGTGGAATCCCCAACGGTTTGTTGCCCAAATCACCAAAAACACAGCCGCCCAACTGGTACCAAATACCAGGCCATCAAGTACACGCTTTTGTCGCTCCGACGATATTGTGCCCCACATCGAATCCTGAGCGAGCAAGGCTGTGATCGCTCCGGTAACCCAAGGCATAAGCGCGAATATTAGATTATTTCGGGACAATAGCATAAATGTAGAGATCGATCCCTGGTGCCGCGCGCGCAATTCGAAGTATTCAAACGTCTCTCTGACTGGAAGTATCAATAGGACCGCCACGAATCCAACGGTCAAAATAAACGTGATGGGCATACCACCGAAGATGCCTGGGTTTGCAAATGCGTACCTCAGTTTAAGATGATAAACGAGTAAAAAATTGCAGAGAACGTTTAGAGACGAAACGACGAGTATCTTAGGAACTGCGATCGCTGCGCTGCCTATTGTCGAAACTCCAATGATGCTAAACCATATTAACGAGCAAACGATCAAAATCACTACAGCAACGAGCACAGAGGGAACAATACTTGGGGGCGGTTGAACAATCTTGAAGCCTATAGCTTCTAGTTGTCGCCGCCGACGGAAAAAATTCCATTCATTCGAAAGCACACCACGAACAACAAACAACAAAAGGCGATCTAGAAACAAGTCTATATCCTTCCGCAAATCCTCCATCATCGTGCCAACTGCGGTTTGGGCGGCGCTTTGCAACCTGTAAAGAGGTTCACTTTTTGCGGACATTGCCAACGCATTTAGCGTATGCCAATCATCGGAATGAGACCTTGATCGACCGACCTCTTCCATAATCGCACTATTGATTCTTGTCATACTCTTGACCGCGCGGATAATCTTAAATGAGAGAAGATCAAAGGTTTGCAATAAAGAGCCGTATGCCTCTGAATTCCGCTGCATAAAGGTACGGTATTGGTGCTCCCACTTCTCCAAGTGGTGCATAATAGCTGTGATCTTCAAAAATCGCGCCTGGATGACCGTCGCTTGCACCGCACGGAAATCGTCCGTCAAAAAGCCGATGCGAGCCAACTTGCGCTGCACTATCGCGGTATCCTCCTCCAATACCTCAAAAGGTGCGATGGCTAAAATTTCTTTGAACCGATATGCGTAAGCCGGAATCCCCACCATCCTATGGCAGAAATCTCGCCAGGACGAGGGAATCCAGGGAAGCAGCCATACGCCGATAAGTATCCAAACTGCTGTAATTGGAGAAACAAATTCGGCTACCAATATATAAAGCGTAACAAACGGAAAAATAAAACAAATGATACCCGCGTAATATAAGACGGCCCTCGTGTAGGAGCGTGTTCCTTTTAGGCTATGGAACCTGAACCGATAGAACAACGAGATAAGAAGAACGCCTCCGACATAGTCGAGGTGGTCGCGTGCCAACCAAGGCCATTCGGTAATCATCCCTGACCTTCATTTCGCGCGTTGCAAGTCATCTGTCCGGCTATTTTCGCCCGCAGTGCCATCAAGTCCGCATTTCCCGGCGCGAGTGTAATTGCCTGGTCGATGTCGGCTAGAGCTTCGGTATACCGTTCCAACTGAACTAACGCAGTGGCCCTTGACATGAGATATTTAGGTTCCACCCTGTTCAGTTTAATGGCCGCGCCAAAAGCATTTATCGCATCCTTCAAGACGCTCGGATTTTCGCCCGAACTGGCGAGTATGTTATGAACGATACCCTTCACCCAGTGATATTCAGCAGTATCGGGCCTAAGCTTAATTGCCTCGGCAATGTCGGACAAAGCAAGTTCATAGAATCCCACTCGCGCATACAAATTGGAACGGCGAATTCGGTATTCGGGCTCGTTCGGATCCAGCTCAATCGCAGAGGACAGGCTTGCGGCAGCTTTCGGTACTTGATTCTGTCCCAACTGCGTTCGACCGAGGTCGTAGTAAACTCGAGCGGCCAAGCGCTGATCAGCTTTGCGTTCCTCTATCAGGTTCCGACCAAGCCGCGGTAAGGTTTTAAGGTCGTCAGTGGTTTTTTGGTCAGTACCGATGGGCTGCATGAACTCGTTGAGTTTTTCGTCTGATTGAGGCTCGACTTTCTCCGTTGGAATGTCGCTTGCTGGTGCGACTCCATCGCGGGCCAGAGTGGGCGAGGCAGCTGCAGCGGTGAGGTTAGTTACTTCGAAGATCCTGCCGTCGGATGCACGCATATACAAGACTGGAATGGCCCACTCTATGTCTGAATCGTTCTTTATGAATTTGCGGGCGATCGTCACCGCGGTATCTACGGGATAGTTATTGGCAAGCGATTTGTAGAATCCTTCAGCTAGTCTTATGGCGGCTTTATCGCGGATCCGAAACTGCATGGCGACAACGGCTGGCAATCCTGAGCGAATGAGCGCAATCGCCGGACTTCCGAACTTGTCTCGGATATGCATTTTCGCGCTCTCGCAGCAATTTAGAACCGCCAATCGAAGGGATCTATTAGGAGTGCTCAGGAGAACCGCCAAATCCGAAGCAAACTTTTTGACTGGGTTGCCGTATTCATCGATGAGAACAATGAACCCAGTGTCTTCCGTTCTTCCTTCATTCGACGGGTCATCGGACTCTTCCTCGACACCTCCATGGCCGATGAAATGAAAGATATGCCAGTCATTTTCCATCAACTTACTGAGCAGATCAGATCCCGTTCCGCCCGGGACCCACTCGAAGATGACGCGCCCTTCTTGCTGAAGCTTATCGATTCCCTCAGCGATACGGCGCCTCTCTGCCGGCTCGTCCAGGCGCGGCCATTCCTCAGTCGCTGGATTTGCAATCATGCCTAAGATGCGAAGTGGACCGTTCACCCGCATTTGGCCCGCAGTACCCGCCAGGTCGAGATGTCTAACGACAGGCAACCGAAGACCGATATAACTTGGGGTCTCATTCTCGTCATAAAGATATTCCCAGGGGAGAGAAGAAAGTTCGGGAGGCTCGATACGAAGCTTTATCCTGAGATTATTTTCACCGTCACCGCTCACCACGCCTTTGCTTCGCACATACGCGTCGCGAATCGGCCCGGGCTCGACAAAGATGCTGCGAAACAGCTCGCGTCCAAAGTCCCTCAACACTCTTTCGGATTTGGACGTGGGTCCGCGATGACCTGCTTCATCGCCCCCCCGCAAAACAGCATTTTCAATTGTAAGGCGTAAGATATCGAGGTCTTTGGGATCTTCAGCAAATTTGAACTTGAGAGGACAGTGAATAGATTGCCCGCCGGGAGAGTTGAGAACTTTCCCGAAATACTCAAATGGGCGGCCTGAACTAATCTCAAGTTCGAAGTCTACCGCGCCCATCGCAGCCGCCTAACTAACTCGGCAATCCTCTTGTCTGTGGCCAAGCCCAGAGGCCATGTCCATCCACCTTGAAGGGATGATCGCACACAATTCTAAAGGTTGCAATGCCCTTCAGTCCTCCCTTAAAACGTGTATTGGTCGCCCCGCATGAACGGCCACCGCCAACTGCGAGGGCGTATAGCGCAAAACTATGCGATTGTGCGACGTAACTCTCTCCGAAGCTGATGTAAAATCTGCTACTTGATCTCTCGGACAGTGTCCGAAGACGTGCGTCGCAGTAGGCCGGCGGCCAGCGTGGACGATCTCGGGACGAGCCCATTCCGTCAGCGTCGACGCGGCTGGAGCCGCTCTGCCTCTGCAGCAGAAATTTGCGACGCGAAACAATGCAGACATCACAAGGACTTGCCATGCCACACCACTGTGGCACGCTCGCGCGTTTTTGTCCGAGAATTCCTGGGATCGTTTGACGGAGTTGGGCAAGGCTGACAGCCGGCGGCGCCTTTTGTCGCCAATTCCGTCGTCGCGGCTCGCCGGCAGCACGATGAAGACGAGCGGGCCGCAAGCGCCGCTGGCGGATGGGGCCTCCGTCTCCTGGTGAGTCGTTTCAATGAGTTACGGCACAGAACGCGGCTGTACGCACAAATTGCCCCACAGTCGGCCCCCCGTTCCTGGACGCGGTCCGTGTGCCCGCCAGTCGACAAATACTGTCACATGACAGGGTCAGGCGGCGCTGGCCGTTTTTTCATCTACATTCTCGACAATGACCGCAGTATCGTAAAATGAAATTTCCGGATGCGCACCATATCTCTGCGCGATCGTGGTTCTCCACGCCTCCGAATAGAACCGTTCGGCGGCCTCACGGCTATTCCAAAGATAGACGCCTCCTCCGGTTCGATCGTCTCCGTACAGGTAATATTTCCTGACGAGACCGGGGACGCCGCGTGCCCCTGCGGCGCTCGCCCAGCCGGAGGCATAGGCAGGAACATGGGTAGGTCCCCGAACGACCTTCTAAGCCACTGGAATTTATAGCTAGGCGTGGGTCTGCCTCCCGGTCCGGGGTTTTTGCCGCGAGTTCAAGCGCCCTGCTGACGGTCAGCACGTCGGCTTCCGCGAGAATGAGCTTGCAGACGTGCTGCCAGTGCGATCCAGTTTTTGGGAGAGGTACGCCGGACGCAACATAGCCGGGCTAGGTAGAGTCAGCGGCCCGCATATACATTTCGAGCACGTGCCAGATGATGAAGAAGACGGCGCCAGCAAGCAACAAAGTGAATTGCCACTGCTTCCACCGGCCCTTTTGTTGTGCCCACTGGAGTAGTTGTTGTGTGACCTGCGGGTCTGGCTGCACATTAGGATCGTCGCCTTTGAGTGCCATATCCACTCGGGCAACATGCGCCATGTATTCGGTTTCCTTGATAAGGATACGACTGCCGAAGTAGAGGCTCAGCGCCCAACAAATCACCGCAACACCCCATGGAATTTGTTGCCATGAGGCAACTGCCTCGTCAGTCTTATTAATCGCAAATCCAATGCAGGCACCAGTCGCAGCGAGCAGGTAGTAGTGCAGAAACCTTCGATGCACGAAACCGCGGGGCACGAGTCCAGGCTATGGATATTTGATCCAGTTAGTGGCCGCGCAGCTGATAAGAAGCACGAAACGAACGCACCGAGCCTCTCTGGGGACGACGGCAAATTGGGCGTTTTGCAAGCTGGGTGGTTTGCTCATTGGTGATTGTGCTGCATCGAAGCCGCAGCACGGAACAGCCTGGGCGGAGCATGGTCGTGCCCTGACGGCGGTTTAGCCCGGCATAACCAGACATAAATCCCTGGAGCTCCGAAGCTCGGGTGGGTTTCAGGCTTCGCTAACCCTTGCACAATAGCCTCGGTGAGGTTGACCGACGCACCATTGAAGTAGATGTATTTGACCTCCCGGCCGAGAATTTCGAGGATAAAATTATCGCCCATGTCGCAACCTCCATAGCCCACCGTCGCAGGTCATCTCCGCTTAGTTCGATCAGATCGAAGGCGTATAGAATACTTCGGCGTTTGTGCCGGCGATAGCGGATGCGGTTGAAGCTCGGCACGCCGTTGTCATCGACGGCGACGGCTGATTCTGCGGGACGCAACAAGTTTAGGGCGCTCGACGGGGGCTATAACTGGGTGTCCAGCGCGTTCAACCAATTCTGAGCTTCACTTGCAATCCAATTCTCGGCGTCATGAAGGGATTCAAAACCGCTAATGTACTGAATTCGGCCGCTTGCCCATTGGATGAAAACGCGCCAGCCGTCGCCCGCTTGCGCCGGGACGGCTTTCAACATCGTTATTTCACTCCCCCCAGCCCATCCGATGCGGAGTTAGCTCTGCCTCGCGGCAGAAATTGGGTGGATTCGACGGCCGGACGCAACATGGCCGGCATAGATAGCGGCTCTGCTACCATTTTGCTACCCAATTAGTCGGGACGCGACGGAACGGGGCGGTATGGGAGCATGGTTGCGAGCGCGGTTTATGCCCGAAAACCTTGACCAACTAGCACGCGACCGAACTAGCCGGGATAGCCGAAGGTGAACAGCATGACCGCTCAGTTCCAGCCGAGCGCCTTCCACGACAGATCCGGCAAGGTCTCCATGTAGTGGATCGTGTCCATCTTGATGTTTTGGTTGGTCTTATCGAATTCGACGCTGCCGGTCACACCGGAAAAGCCCTTTGTGGTGGCCATGATATCGCGGATCGACTGCGAGTCCTTGCCGCCGCGGCGAACGACGTCAGCGATGACCAGGATCTGATCGAAGGCGTGGGCATTGATGTGCGTCGGTTCCTGATTGTACTTGGCCTTGAAGGAGCGAATGAAATTCTGCACGACGTCGCGTTTGTCGGTCGGGTCGAACTGGACGATACGGACGTAGCCAAGCGCCGCCTTTCCGGCTTTTTGCTCGAAGCCAAAGGGCAACCAGATCGTGCCGAGTTGGATAGACTGTCCCCCGCCGCCCTTCGTAACCCCAGCCTGCGCCAGCGCTTGCGTGATGCGCAAACCTTGGCCCTCGAGCGTGTAGGTCGGGATCACATCCACTTTGCCGAGGCCGGCGATGCGCGTCGCGATCGCGGTGAAGTCGTTGACGTCGCGGCCGAAGCCGATATCGGCCAAGATTTGCCCGCCCAGGGACTTGAACGTGTCGCCGAAGACTTTCGCGTTGCCGATTCCGGCATTGGTGTTCTCATAGAGCAGTACCGCCGTGCGCGCGTTAAGGCGCTTATAGGCATTGGTAGCGA
>Ga0310915_10000931_pt1 | contig 14663 bp, 9 predicted proteins | sample GREbulkMGAN111_FD_202508 | JGI IMG/M metagenome (GOLD analysis project Ga0310915, IMG submission 202508) | Lab enrichment of tropical soil microbial communities from Luquillo Experimental Forest, Puerto Rico - GRE.bulkMG.AN111 | ecosystem: Environmental > Terrestrial > Soil > Tropical forest >...
TTACGCGCCGCCGGACGCGACGGGACCGTTCCATCTGCTGGTGGTAGGCGGCAGTCAGGGTGCGCGTGTGATGAGCGACGTCGTGCCCGGCGCGATCGAGCGGCTCGAGCCGGCCCTATGGAGCCGGCTGGTGCTCACGCAGCAGGTGCGCGAAGAGGACATCGCGCGGGTTCGTAGCGTTTACGATCGCCTCAAGATCAAATGCGAACTCGCGCCGTTCTTCACTGACCTCCCGGCGCGCCTTGCATCGAACCATCTGATCGTGTCGCGCTCGGGTGCCGGCACGGTGGCCGAGCTTGCAGCGATCGGCCGGCCTTCCATTCTGGTGCCGCTGCCCGGTTCGATCGATCAGGACCAGTTCGCCAATGCCGGCGTGCTGGCAAAGGTCGGGGGCGGTTTGCGCATCGCGCAGACGGAGTTCACGCCCGCTCGCCTCGCCGCGGAAATCTCGGCGCTCGCCGCTGAGCCCGCGAAGCTCGCGGCCATGGCGGCATCCGCAAGGACCGCCGGCCGACTCGACGCGGCCGAACGGCTGGCGGACCTGGTGGTGAAAATCGCTGGAATTTAGGCCGAGAGGCCGAAATTTCGGGCTCGGTTCGTTGTCGCCGGACTTGTTCCGGCCATGGCAGGCTTTAATAAGGCAACTCGTAACTGGGGAAACAGCATGAGACTGCCGCGCGAGATCGGACCCATCCACTTTGTCGGGATCGGCGGCATCGGCATGAGCGGCATCGCCGAGGTCCTGAACAATCTCGGCTATACGGTGCAGGGCTCGGATGCGGTCGATAGCGCAAACGTAGCGCGATTGCGGGAAAGGGGCGTCAAGGTCACGGTCGGCCACAAGGCCGAAAACGTCGACGGCGCCGACGTGGTTGTGGTCTCGACCGCGATCAAGCGCGACAATCCCGAATTGACGGCGGCGCGCGCCCAGCGCATTCCCGTGGTGCGCCGCGCGGAAATGCTCGCCGAATTGATGCGGCTGAAAAGCTGTGTGGCGATCGCCGGCACGCACGGCAAGACCACCACGACGACGATGGTCGCAACATTGCTCGATGCCGGCGGCCTCGATCCGACCGTCATCAACGGCGGCATCATCAACGCCTATGGCTCCAACGCGCGATTGGGCGCCGGCGACTGGATGGTGGTCGAAGCCGACGAGAGCGACGGCACGTTCCTGAAACTGCCATCCGATGTCGTGATCGTCACCAACATCGATCCCGAGCATCTCGATCACTTCGGGACTTTTGAGGCGATCCAGGACGCGTTCCGCGCCTTCGTCGAGAACGTACCGTTCTATGGCTTTGCCGTGATGTGCATCGATCATCCCGTCGTGCAGACGCTGGTCGGCAAGATCGAGGACCGCCGCATCATCACCTATGGCGAGAACCCGCAGGCAGACGCGCGGCTGGTCGATCTCGTGCCCATGGGCGCAGGGTCGAAATTCAACGTCGTGATCCGCGATCGCAAGACGGACGCCGCCCACGAGATCACCGGGATCACGTTGCCGATGCCCGGACAGCACAACGCGCTTAATGCCACGGCGGCGATTGCGGTCGCCCATCAGCTCGGCCTATCGGATGACGCCATCCGCAAGGCGATCGCGGGTTTTGGCGGCGTCAAGCGACGCTTCACCCGTACCGGCGAATGGAACGGCGTCACCGTCATCGACGATTACGGTCATCACCCGGTGGAGATCGCGGCCGTGCTGAAGGCGGCGCGCGGGTCTACCAACGGCAAGATCATCGCCGTGGTGCAGCCGCATCGCTACACGCGGCTACAATCGCTGTTCGAGGAGTTTTGCACCTGCTTCAACGACGCCGATGCGGTGGTTGTCGCGGAGGTCTACCCCGCCGGCGAGACGCCGATCGATGGCATCGACCGCGACCACTTCGTCCTCGGCTTGCGCGCGCACGGCCATCGCGAGGTGGTCCCGCTGCCGAAGCCGGCCGATCTTGCCGGCATCGTCAAGGGCCTCGCAACCCGCGGCGATCTCGTCGTCTGCCTCGGCGCAGGCAGCATCACGCAATGGGCCTACGCGCTGCCCGGCGAATTGAAGGCGTTGGGATAGCGTGGCACCCTTTACCGACATCACGCCAGAACTGAAGGCCGCGATGCCGGAACTGCGGGGGCGGCTGCTCGCCAATGAAAGCCTTGCGCCACTCACCTGGTTTCGTGTCGGCGGTCCGGCGCAAGTGTTGTTCACGCCTTCCGACGAGGACGACCTCGCGTATTTCCTTAAAAATCTGCCGCAAGAGCTTCCCGTCTATGTCGTCGGCGTTGGCTCCAACCTGATCGTGCGCGACGGCGGCATGCCGGGCATAGTGGTTCGCCTCTCGCCGCGAGGCTTTGGCGAAACCGCTGTCCAAGGCGACATCGTCGTCGCAGGCGCGGCCGCGCTCGACAGGCGCGTGGCGGAGACCGCGGCAGGCGCCAATCTCGCAGGCCTCGAATTTTACTTCGGCATTCCCGGCACGATCGGCGGCGCACTGCGCATGAATGCCGGCGCCAACGGCGCGGAGACGAAAGACGTGCTGGTCGAGGCCACCGGCATCGACCGCAACGGCACCGTCCACACCTTCTCCAACGCCGACATGAAATTCGTCTATCGCAACTCGGGCGTCGATCCCTCGATCGTCTTCACCTCGGCGCGCTTCCGCGGCGTCGCGGCCGCACCGGATGCGATTCGCGCGCGGATGGAGGAGGTGCAGCGTCACCGCGAAACCGCACAGCCGATCCGCGAGAAGACCGGCGGTTCCACCTTCAAGAATCCGCCCGGCAACAGCGCGTGGAAGCTGATCGATGCAGCGGGCTGCCGCGGCCTGCGCGTCGGCGGCGCGCAGGTCTCGCAAATGCACTGCAATTTTTTGATCAACACCGGCAATGCGACCGGGCATGATATTGAGACATTGGGTGAAACGGTCCGCAACCGTGTCAAAGAAACGTCCGGAATCGAGTTACATTGGGAAATCAAGCGCATCGGAATCGAGCGGACATGATGCGGGTCACCATTCTGTTCGGCGGAACCAACAAGGAGCGGCTGGTGTCGGTCGCAAGCGCGCAGGCGCTGTGCGAGGCGTTGCCCGAGGCCGACCTGTGGTTCTGGGAAGCCGATGACAGCGTGCACGAAACACAATCGAAAACCCTCCTTGGGCATGCGCGCCCCTTCGAGCATGCGTTCAAGCCCGGGGGGCGGCGCATCGCCTCCACCATCGATCAGGCGCTGGATCAGGCAAAGAGCGACGGCCGCGTGCTCGTGCTCGGCCTGCATGGCGGCAGAGCAGAGAACGGCGAACTGCAGGAAATGTGCGAGATGCGCGGCATTCCCTTCACGGGCTCGGGCTCGGCGTCGTCGAATCTTGCCTTCGACAAGGTCGCAGCAAAGCGCTTTGTGGAGATTGCGGGCGTCGTTGCGCCGAAAGGTGTTGCGCTGGAAGAGATCGAAACGGCACTGGCCGAGTACGGCAAGCTGATTGCCAAGCCCACGCGTGACGGCTCGAGTTACGGCCTGATCTTCGTCAACGCCAGGCAGGACCTCGTCGCCGTCCGCAACGCCGCCGCGACCGAAGACTACCTGATCGAGCCGCTTATCCCCGGCGTGGAAGCGACCTGCGGGGTTCTCGAGCGGTCGGACGGCTCGGTGATTTCGCTGCCGCCGGTCGAGATCGTGCCGGGAGAGGGGACCTTCGACTACACCGCAAAATATCTGCTGAAGTCGACACAGGAGATCTGCCCGGGACGCTTTTCGCCCGAGATCAGCGCGGCGATCATGGATCAAGCGTTGAAGGCGCACTGCGCGCTGTCCTGCAGCGGTTATTCGCGCACCGACTTCATCGTCTCGGACAAGGGGCCGATCTATCTCGAGACCAATACGCTGCCGGGCCTGACCAAGGCCTCGCTCTACCCCAAGGCACTGAAGGCACAGGGCATCGACTTTGCCGATTTTCTGCGCGACCAGATCGTGCAGGCGGAACGGCGCGCCCGGAAATAACCCGCTCGGGCCGGGGTCGCCGGTCGCCCGGGAGCGCGGCCCGTGCGAAAGGTAAAATCCTTAATATTTTGACGCAAATACCTCACAGCACGAATCAAAAACCGTCCCACCCGTACCGATTTTACCTTTTGTTTACCAGGAAGCCCGAAGGTTAACGCCGGCGGCGCATGTGGCGCTTGGCTGCCGGGGCGTGAGCTGTTGCGGATGTCCGCTTCGACGAAACGCAGCGCAGAGGAAGGCCCTCTGCTTCAACACCCGACCGGCAGACCCGAGACTTCATCTGCGCCAGGCCCGCAAGGGATTGCGGCCACAACGTTTGACGAGCTCGTGCAATGGATGGTGCAGGACGCCTCGCCCGGTCGGTTAGATCGCTGAGGCCCCAGGCTGACCTGAAGGCGGTTGCCATTGGTGCGGCCGTGCTGATGCGCGGGCTTCTCGGATTTGGCCGCGCACGCCCCACGCCTGTGGTCGACCGCGAGCCGCGGTCGCGCCTTGTGGCGATGATCGAGCGTCACGTGCCGCGTCGTGCCGGCATTGCCGCAACCGTGCTGCTGCTTTTTGCCAGTGCGGGCCTTGGCGTCGTCAGGGGCGGCCATGTCGATGAGGTGAGCGCGGCCATGAGCGACACCCGCAACGCGCTCGCCAACGCTATCGGATTTCGCATCACGGCTGTCGCCATCAACGGCCGCAAGCAGTTGACGCAGGACGAGGTGCTGGCGATCGGCGGCGTCAGCGGGCGTTCCTCGCTGCTGTTTCTCGATGCGACGGCTGTGCGCGAGCGGCTGAAGGCCAACCCCTGGATCGCCGACGCGACCGTGCTGAAACTCTATCCCGGCCATTTGCAGATTGACCTGGTCGAGCGCACCCCCTTTGCACTGTGGCAACGCGACGGCCGCCTCTCGGTGATTGCCGACGACGGCGCGGTGCTCGAGCCGTATGTGTCGCACCGCTTCGTGTCGCTGCCGCTCGTGGTCGGCAGCGGCGCCGAGACTCACGCGCGCGATTTCCTGGCGCTGCTGGCACGCTATCCGCAGGTCAATGCGGTGACCAAGGCCGCGATCTTCGTCGGCGAGCGGCGCTGGAATCTCAGGCTGAAGGACGGTCTCGACATCCGTCTGCCTGAGGCCGATGCCGGCAATGCGCTTGCCGCATTGAGCAAGCTCGACAAGGAAGATCACCTGTTCTCGCGCGACATCGTCGCCGTCGATATGCGCCTGCCCGACCGGCTGACCGTGCAGCTCTCCGACGATGCGGCGAAAGCCCGCGATGAGCAGTTCAGGAAATCCAGGAAGAAGGCCGGTGACGCATGAGCGGCATCGATCGCTTTCACACACCGAAGACGCGTCCGATGCCCTACAAGCGCACTGCGCTGGTGGCGTGCCTCGATATCGGCACCAGCAAGATCGCCTGCATGATCGCGCGGCTGAAACCCTGTCCGCCGAAAGATGCCTTGCGCGGGCGCAGCCATGCGGTGGAGCTGATCGGCTACAGCCAGATCCAGTCGCGCGGCGTGAAGGCGGGGGCGGTCGTCGATCTCGCCGAATGCGAGCAGACGGTGCGCCAGGCAGTGGCGCTGGCCGAGCGCATGGCGAAGGTTCGTGTCGAATCCGTGCTGCTCTCGGTCGCCGGCGGAAGGCCGCAAGGCCAGTTGATCGAAGCTGCCTCCGACATCAAGGGCGGCGCGGTGACGGCTGCCGATGTCGGCCGCGTCATCTCGACCGGCATGCGTCACGCCACCGGCGAGGGTCGCACCGTGCTGCACACGCTCCCGGTCGGCTATGCCTTGGATGGCGTCAAAGGCATCCGCGACCCGCGCGGCATGGTGGCGCGCCAGTTCGGCGTGGACATGAACGTCGTTACCGTGGATTCCACGGTGGCCAGGAATCTGATGCTGGTGGTCGAGCGCTGCCATCTCAATGTCGAGGCCATGGCGGCGAGTCCTTATGTCGCAGGTCTTGCCGTTTTGACCGACGACGAGGCGGATCTCGGGGCGGCCGTCGTCGAAATGGGAGCGGGGACCACGACGATCGCGACCTATTTGACCGGCCGTTTCGTTCACGCCAGCGGTTTTGCGGTAGGCGGACAACACGTCACCATGGACCTCGCGCGCGGACTCTCCGCATGCATTGCGGATGCCGAGCGAATCAAGACGTTATATGGCACCGTGCTGACCGGCGGGTCCGACGCGCGTGAGTTGATGTCCGTCCCCGCGGCCGGCGACGAGCGGGATGTTCCGCAGATCGTGTCCCGAGCCACGATCGCGAACATCGTCCGTCACCGCGTCGAGGAGATTTTTGAAATGGTCCGGGATCGGCTTGCGGATTCTCCCTTTGCGGCGGAGCCGAGGGCACGCGTGGTTTTGAGCGGCGGCGCCTCGCAGCTCACCGGCGTTCCCGAGCTTGCCACCCAGATCCTTGGCCGCCCGGTGCGTGTCGGCCGTCCGCTCGGTTTCGGCCGGTTGCCCCAGGAGGCCAAGACCGCCTCCTTCGCGGTCCCCGCGGGACTTCTGGTCTACCCCCAATACGCTCACCTCGAGCATGTCGAACCGCGGCATACGCGGCACTTCAGAACAGGGACTGACGGCTATTTCGGAAAGGTCGGACGATGGCTTCGCGAGGGCTTCTGATGGCTGTTTTCCGCAGCAAACGATTTTCACCAACTCCCGCGGCCGCCGGCCGGGGCGCAAGAACGCGCCCGTAATCGACGAGAGGCAACCATGGCACTCAATCTCACTCCTCCCGACATCCACGAGCTGAAGCCGCGTATCACCGTCTTCGGCGTCGGCGGCGCGGGCGGCAACGCCGTCAACAACATGATCACTGCCGGCTTGCAGGGGGTCGATTTCGTGGTCGCCAACACCGACGCGCAGGCGCTGACGATGTCGAAGGCCCCGCGCATCATCCAGATGGGCACCCAGGTCACCCAGGGACTCGGCGCAGGCTCGCAGCCGGACGTCGGCGCGGCCGCCGCGCAAGAGGTGATCGACGAGATCCGCGACCATCTCTCCGGCGCCAACATGGTGTTCGTCACCGCCGGCATGGGCGGCGGCACCGGCACCGGCGCGGCTCCCGTGATCGCGAAAACCGCCCGTGAGATGGGCATCCTCACCGTCGGCGTGGTGACCAAGCCTTTTCATTTCGAAGGCCAGCGGCGCATGCGCACCGCGGAGGCCGGCATCGCCGAGCTGCACAAGGTCGTCGACACGCTCCTGATCATCCCGAACCAGAACCTGTTCCGCGTCGCCAACGAAAAGACCACCTTCGCCGATGCCTTCGCGATGGCCGACCAGGTGCTCTATTCGGGCGTCGCCTGCATCACCGACCTGATGGTCAAGGAAGGCCTGATCAATCTCGACTTCGCCGACGTTCGCGCCGTGATGCGCGAGATGGGCAAGGCGATGATGGGTACCGGCGAAGCGTCCGGCGAGAAACGCGCGCTGACCGCAGCCGAGGCCGCAATCGCCAATCCGCTGATCGACGATTCCTCGATGAAGGGCGCACGCGGTCTTCTGATCTCCATCACCGGCGGCAAGGACCTGACACTGTTCGAGGTCGACGAAGCCGCGACCCGCATCCGCGAAGAGGTCGACCAGGACGCCAATATCATCGTCGGCGCGACATTCGATGAGGCGCTCGACGGCTTGATTCGCGTCTCCGTGGTTGCAACCGGCATCGAGCCCGAAAAGTTTACCCGCAGCATCACGCCGCCGACCGTGACCAGCCATAGCAGCCCCGTTGCTTCCTCCGGCGCGCCCGAGAACCGGCTGGCCGATCTGACGGCGCGGTTGCGCGCCGACAATGCACGGCTCGCCGACCGTGCCGCCAGGCAGGACGCGCAGCCAGCGGCGCAGGCCGCGGCGCCGCAGCGCACGACGCATGAGCGCGCGGCGCTCGCCGCTATCGCAGCGGCGGTGGCGCCCGAGATCCCCGCGGCGTCGGCGCCGGTTACGCCGGCCTCCTATGGCGACGTCACGGTACGGCCGATCGCCCAAAAGCCCTCTCTCTTCCCCGATCGCGATACCGCTCGCAGCGAGCCTGAGCAGCCGGCCACGCCGGAGACCTTCATTCCGCCGGCAGCGGAACGCCCGACGGCCCGAGCGCCGCGGATGCCGAAATTCGAGGAGCTGCCGATGCCGGCCCAGGCCGAGATTCGTCAGGCCCGCGGCGAATCAGAGGAGGAGCATCCGCAGAAGTCGCGGCTCTCGCTGCTGCAGCGCTTGGCCAATGTCGGCCTCGGCCGCCGCGATGAGGAGACCGAATCGCCGATTGCGGCCCGTGCCACTGGTCCCGCCATGCCGCCCTTGCCCGATCGCAAGGCCAAGCGCACGGGTTCCGAGCAGCCTGAACCGGTATCGGAGTATGCAAGACGGCCTGCGCCACAAGGTTTGGACAGCCATGGTCGGTCAGCACCTGTTGCGCCGGCGCCACAGGGAGACGACCATCTTGATATCCCCGCCTTCCTGCGCCGGCAGACGCCGTGAAGTTTGTTACAGCCTCGGCAACGAGAAAGGTCCCGGCTCGGGTGAGCCGGGACCGTTATTTTGAGGTCTGCAGGACGCGTCACACGGCGGGCAAGCGACTGATCCCAAATGGTTAATGGCGTAGTTAGAAAGATTACGGCCGCGTTGGAAGCGCTCTGCAGCGCGGCGCAATTTGGTTGAGGACGGGCGCCAATACGGCAGAGATAGGGTAACAATCGGTAAAAAAGCGTGAGTTGGCGCTCTTTGGGGCTGTGATTATGTTTGCGGCGACTTGGGGATACCTAAAAGCACGAATCGGCCGGGGGATTTCGGGGCCGAAGTTGCTTTGGGTAAAGTCGTAGTGGGCGGGTCTATCATGAAGTTCAGCCGGCAAACCACGCTTCGGTCGCAAGCTACTGTGACGGGTATCGGCGTGCATTCCGGGTTACCTGTCAGTTTGACCCTCGGACCTGCATCTGTTGATGCGGGTTTTGTTTTTGTGCGTACGAGCCTTGAGGGTCGCGACCGCGAGGTCCAGGCGACGGCCGAGGCCGTGATTTCCACAGAATTTGCCACCGTCCTGGGCGACCGCGAGGGTCCGCTGGTTGCCACGGCGGAACATGTCCTCGCCGCGCTTCGGGGAATGGGTGTCGACAACGCCACGATCGAGATCGACGGTCCCGAAGTTCCGATCATGGATGGCAGCGCAGCGGCCTTTGTCGCGGCGATCGACCAGGCGGGCGTGGTCAGCCAATCGGTGGCGCGCCGCTTCATCCAGGTCGTGAAGCCCGTCCAGGTCGCGATGGGCGACAGTTATGGCGAACTGCGTCCCCATGCATCGGGTTTCCGCGCCGAGGTCGAAATCGATTTCACCAATCCGGTCATCGGCCGGCAGACCTATTCGCTCGAACTTAGCCCGGAAGGGTTCCGTCGCGAGATTTGCCGCGCTCGCACATTCGGCTGCATGGCCGACGTCGCGCGGCTCTGGAGCGCCGGTTTTGCACTTGGCGCCTCCTTCGAGAACTCGCTGGTGTTCGATGAGAGCCGCCTGCTCAATCCCGAGGGGTTGCGGTTTGCCGATGAATGCGCGCGGCACAAGGTTTTGGACGTGGTGGGCGATCTGGCACTCGCCGGTCTGCCGCTGCTGGGCGCCTATCGCTCGCTGCGTGGCGGTCACAAGCTGAACTGCGCCGTACTCACCGCATTGATGGCCGATCGCAGCGCCTGGCGCGTGGTCGAAGCCGAGACCGTGCGGCGGTCCCGCACCCAGGTGGAGGCTGTGGGCGGTATGGTGGGCGGCCTCGTGGCGCCGGCCTTTGGCCCCGACATGTCCTGAGCGACCAAGGCCTTTTGCAGTAAGCACAATCAGTCGCACTGCCTTTTAGCCGCCTTAATCCGGGCGAAATGCCTGCCTATGCGGTTGGTTACTGCAGGTTTTTCGGCTACACGGGCTTCGGTCGCTTGGCGGCGCTGGGGCCACGGCAGCATCCGTCACCGGCAACGGTGGGTACCGTACGAAACGCACTGAAGACGTCAGGTTCTAGGGCACATGTCGGTACGGCATACAGCGCGCAAACAACGCAGCATATCGGCTGGCAGCCGGGCTGAAGGCCGGCGGCTTTGGCTCGCCGTCGCGCTGGTTGCGCTTGCGGTCCCGTTGGGCGGTTGCGGCACCGGCCCGCTTTGGGACAAGTTTTTGGCCAAGGACGATACGTTCGTCGATGAGCCCGCGGACAAGCTCTACAATGAGGGCTTGTACCTGATGAACGAGCGCAAGGATAACAAGGCAGCCTCGAAGAAATTCGAAGAGGTCGACCGTCAGCATCCTTATTCCGACTGGGCGCGCAAATCGCTGCTGATGTCGGCTTATTCCTATTATCAGTCCGGCGACTACGACAGTTGCATTGGCGCTGCGACCCGCTACGTGACGCTGCATCCCGGAAGTCCGGACGCCGCCTACGCGCAATACCTGATCGCGGCCTCGCATTACGACCAGATTCCCGACGTCTCGCGCGACCAGGGTCGGACCGAGAAGGCGATCGCTGCACTCGAAGAGGTGGTCCGGAAATATCCGACCTCGGAATATGCGGTCAGTGCCAAGGCCAAGATGCAGGCCGCGCGCGACCAAATCGCCGGCAAGGAAATGGATATCGGCCGCTACTACATGGAAAAGCGCGATTTCACCGGTGCCATCAACCGCTTCAAGACCGTCGTCACGCAGTACCAGACCACACGCCATGTCGAGGAAGCGCTGGCGCGTCTCACCGAAGCCTACATGGCAATCGGCGTGGTCGGCGAAGCGCAGACCGCCGCCGCCGTGCTCGGGCACAATTTTCCCGACAGCCGCTGGTACAAGGACGCCTATAATCTTGTAAGATCCGGCGGCGTCGAGCCGAGCGAGAATCAGGGTTCCTGGATCAGCAGGGCCTTCAAGAAAGTCGGCCTCGGCTAGGACTGGCTCAGGAACTTCTCCCGCATGCTGGCGCGTCTGTCGATCCGCGACATCGTCCTGATCGAGCGGCTTGATATCGAATTTGCCAAGGGGCTCGCGGTGCTCACCGGCGAAACCGGCGCCGGCAAATCGATCCTGCTCGATGCCTTTGCGCTGGCGCTCGGCGGCCGCGGCGATGCCGGCCTCGTTCGCCATGGCGCGGAGCAGGGGCAGGTCACCGCCGTGTTCGATGTGCCGCGGGATCATCCGGCCACCGCGATCCTGTCCGCTAACGGCCTGGACGATACCGGCGAGATGATCCTGCGCCGCGTACAGTTTGCCGACGGCCGCACCCGCGCTTTCGTCAACGACCAGACGATCAGCGTGCAGACCCTGAAGGCAGTCGGTTCGGCGCTGGTCGAGATCCACGGCCAGCATGACGAGCGCGCACTGGTCGATGCGGCGACGCATCGCCGCCTGCTGGATGCTTTTGCCGGCCTGGAGAAGGATGTCGGCGCACTCGAGGCGCTGTGGGATGCGCGCCGCACCGCCAACGCTGCGCTCGAAGAGCACCGCGCGAGCATGGAGCGTGCCGCGCGCGAGGCGGATTATCTGCGCCACGCCTCCGACGAGTTGAAGATGCTCGCGCCGAAGGACGGCGAGGAGACAGCGCTCGCCGAACGGCGTACCGCGATGATGGCCGGCGAGAAGATCGCGGCCGATCTGCGCGAGGCGCAGGACGCAGTCAGCGGCGATCATTCGCCGGTTGCGGCGCTGTCGGCGGCGGTGCGGCGGCTGGAACGTCGCGCGGCGAACTCGCCTGCGCTGGTCGAGCCCGCGGTGAAGGCGATCGATGCGGCGATCAACGCCCTGGAAGAGGCGGACCAGCATCTGACCACAGCGCTCGCCGCGGCCGATTTCGATCCCGCTGAGCTCGAACGCATCGAGGAACGGCTGTTCGCGCTGCGTGCCGCCTCGCGCAAATATTCGACGCCGGTGGACGGGCTCGCGGCGCTCGCCGCAAAATACGCCGCCGATGTCGCGCTGATCGACGCGGGCGCCGAGCAGTTGAAGAGACTGGAGGCGGCGGCCGGGGAGGCTGACCAACGCTACGCGTCTGCCGCCAGGAAACTCTCTGCCGCGCGGGAAAAATCCGCGCAAAAGTTGGACAGGGCGGTCAATGCGGAGCTCCCGCCGCTGAAGCTCGAGCGTGCCACGTTCACGACGCAGATCGAAAGCGATCCCGACTCAGCGGGACCTCAGGGCTTTGACCGCATCGAGTTCTGGGTCCAGACCAATCCCGGCACGAGGCCGGGGCCGCTGATGAAGGTCGCCTCCGGCGGCGAGCTTTCGCGCTTCCTGCTCGCGCTGAAGGTCGTCTTGTCCGATCGGGGCTCGGCACCCACGCTGGTGTTCGACGAGATCGATACCGGCGTCGGTGGAGCGGTGGCGGATGCGATCGGCGCCCGCCTTGCGCGGCTCGCGGGGAAGGTGCAGGTGATGGCGGTGACCCATGCGCCGCAGGTTGCGGTGCGTGCCAACCAGCACCTTCTGATCTCCAAGGATTCGCTCGACAAGGGCAAACGGGTCGCCACGCGCGTCAACGCGCTCGCCGCCGATCACCGCCGCGAGGAGATTGCCCGCATGCTGGCCGGCGCCGAGATCACCGCGGAGGCCCGCGCAGCGGCAGAGCGACTCTTGCGCGCCGCAACGGCTTGATTCTATCGTATTTTGCAATGTCAGTCCGGGGCGATGCGAAGCGTCGAGCCCGTCCTTCGGACTAGCCCGGAATGACGAACACAGCTTTGCATCATGATAACAAAATCAAAGAAAGCAAATCCGCTTCCCGATGTCGCCGACCTGACCAAGGCGCAGGCCAAGGTGGAGCACAAGCGTCTGGCGCTCGAGCTCGAAGGACACGACCGGCGCTATTACCAGGAAGACGCGCCGAGCGTCTCGGACGCCGAATACGACGCGCTGCGCCGGCGCTTCAACGCGATCGAGAAACGCTTTCCGGAGTTTGTCACGTCGGAGTCGCCGTCGCAGAAGATCGGCGCGGCGCCGTCGGGGCGTTTCAGGAAAGTCCGCCACGCCGTGCCGATGCTGTCGGTCGACAACGCCTTTGCGGAAGCGGATGTGCGCGACTTCGTCGGCCGCATCGCGCGTTTCCTCAAGCTTGCCGACGACAGGGTCGACTTTTCCGCCGAGCCGAAGATCGATGGGCTCTCGATGTCGCTGCGCTATGAGCATGGCGAGCTCGTCACCGCCGCGACTCGCGGCGACGGTGCGGAGGGTGAGGATGTCACCGCCAATATCCGCACGCTGGAGGACGTGCCGGAGAAGCTGAAAGGCCGCAACGTCCCCGAGATTTGCGAGGTGCGCGGCGAAGTCTACATGACCAAGAAGGCGTTTCTCGCGTTGAACGAGCGGCAGAAAGCGGCCGGCGACACCATCTTCGCCAATCCACGCAATTCGGCTGCCGGCTCGCTCCGCCAGAAGGATCCGTCCATCACTGCCTCGCGCCCGCTCGGCTTTTTCGCCTATGCCTGGGGCGAGATGAGCGACATGCCGGAGGCGACCCAGTCCGGCATGATCAAATGGTTCGAGCGCTGCGGCTTCAAGACCAATCCGCTGACGAAGCTTTGCCATTCGATCGACGAGCTGATCGCCTTTCATCGCAGGATCGAGGAGCAGCGCGCCGAGCTCGACTACGATATCGACGGCGTCGTCTACAAGGTCGATCGCATCGATTGGCAGGAGCGGCTCGGCTTCGTCTCGCGCACGCCGCGCTGGGCGATCGCCCACAAATTCCCGGCCGAGCGCGCGATGACCGTGCTGCGCGATATCGAGATCCAGGTGGGACGCACCGGCTCGTTTACGCCCGTAGGCAAGCTCGAACCGGTCGGGGTCGGCGGCGTCATCGTGCAGAACGTCACGCTGCACAACGAGGATTACATCAAGGGCATCGGCAACAAGGGCGAGGTGCTGCGCGAGGGCCGCGACATCAGGATCGGCGATACCGTGATCGTCCAGCGTGCCGGCGACGTGATCCCGCAGGTGGTCGATGTCGTGATCGACAAGCGGCCGAAGAACGCCAGAGAGTTTCACTTCCCGAAGAAATGTCCGTGCCCGCTGCACACCGACGTCGTGCGCGAGGAAACCGCAACCGGCGAGGAGGGTTCGCGCGCCCGCTGCAGCGGCGAGTTCGCCTGTCCCTATCAGAAGATCGAGCATCTGAAACTGTTTTGCTCGCGTCGCGCTTTCGACATCGACGGTCTCGGCGAAAAGCAGATCGAATATTTCTTCGAGCAGGGTTGGGTGAAGGAGCCCGCGGACATTTTCACGCTCGCCGCGCGCAACAACAGGATCAAGCTCGAGGAGATCGAGGGCTATGGCGAGACCTCGGTGCGCAATCTCTTCAATGCGATCGAGGCGCGGCGGCGGATTTCGCTGGAGCGCTTCATCTACGCGCTCGGCATGCGCCACGTCGGCGAAACCACGGCGCTGGCGCTGGCGCGCGGCTACGGCTCCTGGGATGCATTTCACGAGGCCTGCCTGAAGGTCGCCAAGGGCGACGAGGACGCGATTGCGGAGATGGACGCGCTGGACCAGATCGGCGACACCGTGATCGAGAGCATCGCAGCCTATTTCGGCGAGAACCACAACCGCGGCATCGTCGAGCGGCTCACGGAGGAGGTCACCATCCTCGATGCCGAAAGGCCCAGGAGCAGTTCGGCGATATCGGGCAAGACCGTGGTGTTCACGGGTTCGCTCGAGAAGATGAC
>Ga0310915_10000934_pt1 | contig 14654 bp, 8 predicted proteins | sample GREbulkMGAN111_FD_202508 | JGI IMG/M metagenome (GOLD analysis project Ga0310915, IMG submission 202508) | Lab enrichment of tropical soil microbial communities from Luquillo Experimental Forest, Puerto Rico - GRE.bulkMG.AN111 | ecosystem: Environmental > Terrestrial > Soil > Tropical forest >...
GGATAACGTGTTCTTGTTGGCGTCGCACCTGTCAGTCGAACGACGCCAGCAGCGCGGGAATATTACCCAACTCGGTGCAACTGCGTAAGTGGCATGACTTCACCCCCGCCTGGAATAAGGAGCGACGATTACACACTTGCACCGCACAAATGGTACAAACTCAGAAAACTTCGCACCGAAACCTCAGCTCAGGACAAGCAGCCGTCTGGCGTGTCCAAACGTCCGGTGCACAGTTTGCCCTCCGCCCATAGTGGTCGGATCCTGTCGGATCGTCAGGTCCGTTCCGGGTCAAAACCGGAAATGACGATCGGCGTTGGCCGTGTCCGCCCTACTCCCCCGAAGGCTGAAATTCATCGGGGCGATGATCTCGTCCGCTTCGAGCCAAAGGCGACATCAAGTGACCTATTCGAACACCTCGTCGGCACGGCCGAGCAGCGTCGCTGGCATTTCGATGCCGAGCGCCCTCGCGGTCTTGAGATTGACGGTCATCTCAAACCGAGTCGGTAGTTGCACCGGCAGATCGGCCGGCTTGGCCCCGTTGAGGATACGGTCGATATAGCCGGCCGCACGCCGATAGAGATCAACCGTATCAATGCCGTAAGAGATCAGACCTCCCGCCGCAACCATGAAGCGATATGGATAGATCGCTGGTATGCGATGGCGCGCTGCCAGCGTAACGATTAGGTCAAGATTGTGTCGGCTCGCGATGAAGGCGTCTGGCATCGAGACCACGCCTGTTGAACTACCGTCAAAGCTTGCGATTAAACGCTCAATTTCCCCGTCGTTGCGGACCGGAGCGACGATAGGCTCAACGCCCTGGAACTGCGCAGCAGCTTCGAAGGGCTTAATATAGTAATTCGAATACGTAGCCGTGTCTGGATTGAACATCAATGCCGCGTGCTTCGCGCGCGGGGCGATGTCCTTGAGCACTTCAATCCATTTACCAGCGAGCGACGATTCCACGTTGACGAAACCGGTGATGTTACCACCGGGGTGTGGAAGCCCTTCGACGAACCCGCTCCCAACTGGATCGGAGACGACAACGAACACGATCGGGATGGTCTTGGTCTCACGCTGGAGCGCCGCCACGGCCTGGGTAGTCTGGCCCAGGATCACATCGGGCTTCAACGCCACGAGTTCTTTCGCAAAGTCTTGCATCCGACCGACATTGGCCTCCCCCCACCGGACATCGACCTGAACATTGCGGCCATCGACCCAACCGAGGTCCCCAAGCGTCGTCTTAAACGCGGTGAGGCCCTCCTGACCCTGGGAATCGGTCGGAGCGATGCCCATGAGCACTCCGATTTGACGCTTGGCCGGCTGCGAGTACGCGGCCAGCGGTACGAGCGACGGTAGGCCCGCAAAAATCTTAATGAGATCGCGCCGTCTCATCGGCTCTCCCATGTAATACGGTTTCATAGTTGCTCAAAAAGAAGTGGCCAGCTAGGTCTGTTTCCGGTCCAACAGCGGACTCATGCACCGCAGCAAATTGCATCGTCATTCGATCACCTCGTCGGCGCGGGCGAGCAGCCCAGCCGGCACGCTAATGCCGAGCGCCTTCGCGGTCTTTAGATTGATGGCGAGTTCGTATTTGTGAGGGGCCTGCACGGGCAGATCGGCAGGTTTTTCACCCTTCAAGATGCGATTGACGTAGTCCGCTGCGCGTCGGTATTGGTCCTCAAAATTCGGGCCATAGGAGATCAATCCGCCAGCAGCAACAAAAGGTCGTTGAATGTAAACTGCTGGCAGCTTGTAGCGTGAAGCCGCTGCGATGATCAAATTGACATTGGTCGCTGCTGTCGGACCTGCCACCTGAATCATTCCTCCATTCGACCTCTGCGCGAAGGTCGCGATGGCGCGTTCGATCTGGGCCGGCCCGCGCATGTCGATTGAACTGACCTCGATGCCGACCAATGGCGCCACAGATTGGAGGACAGCGAACTGGCCGATCCCGTGAGCTGTACCGGCATTGCGGAGAACTGCTGCGTGGGTCACGCTTGGCGCAATCTCCTTGAGCAGTTCCAACCACTTTCCGCATAAGTTGTATTCAAACATCATGAAGCCGGTGGCGTTGGCGCCCGGCTGCGAGAGGCTCTCGACCAAGCCAGACCCCACAGGGTCGGGAGTGATGACAAACACTATGGGAATGGTTTGGCTGGCTTTCAGCGTCACCTCTGCGCTGGCGCCGCCCCCGGCCACAAGCACGTCCGGAGCAAGCGCAACGAGCTCCGCTGCATACTTTCGTAATGCAGCTTCGTCGCCTTCGGCATACCGCACCTCGATCTGCACGTTGCGCCCCGGCGTCCAACCCAACTGCTGGAGCCCTTCCAGAAATGCGGCATAGCGCGTCTTAGAGCCCGGCGTGTCTGCCGATATCGGTTCCAAAACAGCGACAAGCCGCATGCGCTGCTCCTGCTGCGCGCGTGCCATGAGCGGCCATGTGGCCGCGCCGCCGATCGACGCGATAAAATCCCGCCGCCTCATAGCGCCCCCCAAACGCTCAAAGCCTCCCTGCCGTTCAGACTAGCACAGCCGGTGTCGGTGCGCGATCAGGGTTGAGGTGGGCACGGCCGGCCCGAAGTCGCCTTTGGCTGCGGACATTACGACCTGGCTACTCCACGTCTGCTCTACAACCCAAAAGCAGACATTTGAAGCGCGGGCCGATATGTCAGCTTCGGGCTGCGTCCGGACTCACGCCGCAAGTTGGTCTAGCCCATTGCGCCGATTTAGTTCATTATTCTGTCGCAGTCCCGCTGATCAGGGAATGCCCGCACAACTCAACAAGCCGCAAAGCACGAGGAAACGTCATCGAACGATAAACGAGGAGGCACTGCCATGACTGCGACGACAATCGCCGTTGGCCCATTGTCGAAAGTCGAGCATCAATCGGCCCTACGCCGCGCCGTGATTGCGAGCACTGTCGGGACCACCATCGAATGGTACGACTTCCTCATCTACAGCACGGTGACCGGGCTGGTCTTCAGCAAGGTCTACTTCCCCGGCTCCGACCCATGGGTCGGCACGCTGCAGGCGTTCGGCGTGTATTTCGTCGGCTTCGTCGCGCGGCCGATCGGAGCCGCGATCTTCGGCCACTACGGCGATCGCATCGGCCGCAAGGCGACCCTCATCGTCACCTTGCTGATGACCGGGATCGCGACCGCTGCGGTCGGGCTGGTGCCGGGTTACGCCTCGATCGGCATCTGGGGTGCGGTGATCCTCACCGTGCTGCGCCTGATCCAGGGCATCGGCGTCGGCGGCGAATGGGGCGGCTCGGTGCTGCTCGCGATGGAGTGGGCCCAGACCAACAAGAACCGTGGCTTCATCGCCTCATGGCCGCAATTCGGCGCGCCGGCCGGACTATTCCTCGCCAACGTCGCGGTGCTGTTCTTCAGTTGGTACTCGGGCGATCAGTTCCTGAGCTGGGGCTGGCGCATCCCGTTCCTCATGAGCATTGTCATGGTGGCCATCGGGTTGTGGATCCGTCTCGGCATCCTTGAGACCCCGGTGTTCCAGCGCGTCCTCGCCGAGAACAAGGTCGAGCGCGCGCCGACGATCGAAGTGTTCAAGCGTCAGCCGCGCGAAATCATCCTGTCCGCGCTGTTGCGAATGGCCGAGCAGACCCCCGGATACATTTTCAACGCCTTCGTGCTCACCTACGGCACGCTGGTGTTGGGAGCCTCCCGCGATCTGCTGCTCACAGGACTGGTCGCCATGACCGCGCTCGGCTTCATCACGGCCCCGATTGCCGGCGCATTGTCGGATCGCATCGGCCGCAGGAAGGTCTACATTGGCGGATGCGTGTTCGTTGCCGCGTTCACGTTCGTCTATTTCGCGCTGCTCGATACGAAGGTCCCGGAGCTGATTTTCCTCGCCGTGGCGCTCTCGTTCATTCCGGTGATGACAATGTACGGCCCGCAGGCCGCGCTGATCGCGGAGTCGTTCACGCCGCGGCTGCGCTACAGCGGTGCCTCTATCGGCTATCAGCTAGCCTCGATCATTGCAGGCGGACCGGCGCCGTTCGTCGCTACCTGGCTGTTCTCGACATATCATTCCGCGCTCCCGATCGCCCTCTACGTCTGTGTCTGCGCGGCGATCAGCATCTGCGCGGCCTTGCTGCTCCCCGACCAAACCAATAAGGACATTGCGCACGAGGTGCACTACGGCAATGCCTGAGCTTCCGGGCGCCCGGCCATGCTGTGCCGGGCGCCACGCGGCGACACTGAACGATTGTCACGACACTCACCGCCCCCGGCGGTCCTGCCACTTTTTCTCGCCGATCAAACAGGGAACCCGGGGCACTTTCTCGGCGGCCGGGACGATCCGGCGCTCGGGCGTGAGGCCCGCCACTTCGAGGACAAGCTTGGTCCGGATCGCTTCCTGGAATTTTTCTCGATCCTTGATCGTCACCATGAAGGCGCCCGGCCCCCCGATCACGCAGTCCTCGTAATAGAGATCGAGATTTTCGATATCGGTCGTCGCATAGGATGGCTCCTTCACCATGATCGGAAGACCGTTGATGGTGATGCCATTCTGCAGGGCAGCGTCGCGCGCGCCGGTTACGGGAGCTCCGTCGTTGTTCGGCCCATCACCGGAAATATCGATGACGCGCCGCAACCCGCGATATGGGTTCTCTTTGAACAACTGCAGTGCAAAATTGATCGCGCCGGAAATCGACGTACTCGAACCCCGGCGAACCGGCGTTTTCATGATCTCGGTGGCCACCACATCCGCCGATTCCGGGCCGTCGATCACTCGCCAGGGAATGATGATCTTCTCGTCGCCCGACATCGACCATTCGAAATAGGTCACGGCCACCCTGCTGCTCGGACCGGCCCTTAGCGCCTGAAGGAAATCTTTGGAGACGAGGGCCTGTGCATAGCCCTCACGCTGAACTGCAAGTTCCTCCATGTCCATCGAATAGGAGACGTCGACGGCGATAACGAGCTCGAGATTGACGGATGTCACATTCTCTTTGGTGTCGGCGAATCGAGATTTCGGGCTCGGCGCGGCAATGCCGGCAACATCACCTCCGACTATCGCTCCCGCAACAAGCACCGCGGCGATCGAGACACACCAGCGCATGGCGACCCTCCAGTCCTTTCACGAGAATGGTGCCACCCAAAACGTGCCGCGAAAAGCAGAAACACGCGATTGTCGTTCACGTTCGCAGGAATCGAACCTGGAAGGACCATTTTTGGCCGGAGAGACGCTGCAGTCTGGCGATCGGGTGCGCAGGATTATGAAGAAGTTCGCGACCTCGCCCGTCGGGGCGTCTGATTAAGCCGTCAGGCGGCGCGCACGCGGGCGAGGAACTGGTCGACCTGGATACGCAGGGCATCGGCCTGATGCTTGAGCTCGCCGGCGTGGTCGCGCACCATGAGCGCGGACTGTCCGGTCTCGCCGGCCGCGTTCGCGAGGCTGGCGACTTTCTCGCTCACCACGCTGGTGCTCTGGGCGACGGTCGTGACGTTATGCGCCATCTCACGCGTCGTCGCGTCCTGCTGCTCGACCGCTGAGGCGACGGCGGTGGAGATATCGCTGACCTTGGATATTGTGGCGCCGATGCGCTCAATCGCCGCCACTGCGTCCCGGGTGGTGTTCTGGATCGCGCGGATCTGGTTGGAGATCTCCTCGGTCGCGGTCGCGGTCTGCGAGGCGAGCGCCTTCACCTCGCCGGCTACGACCGCGAATCCCTTGCCGGCCTCGCCGGCGCGTGCGGCCTCGATCGTGGCATTGAGCGCGAGCAGATTGGTCTGCGCCGCCACGGCCTGGATCAACTTGAGCACGTCGCCGATCTTCTGCGCCGCATTCGCCAGCGCGTGCATGGTCGCCCGCGTGCTCTCGGCTTCGTGCACGGCGGCCCCGGCAACCGTCGCGGATTCCCCGACCTTGCGGCCGATCTCGCTGATCGAGGCGCTAAGCTCCTCGGCCGCGGCGGCGATCGAGTGTACGCCGCGCGAGGCTTGCGCGGAGGCCGAGGCGGCCGAGCCCGCTTCCGTGTTCGCACTCGAGGCAACTTCGGCCATCGCCTTGGCGGTGTCGTGCATTTGCGCCGCCGAGCCCGTGACGGTCTCCGCGACGGTCTTGACCTCGCTCTCCAGGCGGCTGGCGAGCGTGAGGAGTTCGTTACGCCGCTCCTCGCTCATGCGGTTACGCTCTTCGGACGCTTGCTCGGCCCGGCGCCGCGCGTCTCGTCGAGCGTCGCGCAGGACGCTGAGCGCCGACGCCATCTCGGCGATCTCGTCCGTTCCCTGGGTGGAGATCTCCGCGTCGAGGTCGCCATCGGCGATGCGGGCCATGCTGCGCCCGAGCCCGGATACGCGGCGAACCACGCTGCCGCCGATGTAGAACCAGCCGAGCGCGAAGGCCGTCACCAGACTGACCAGCGCCAGGGCGACGAGAATAACCTGGCCGCGCCCGATCTCGCCGACCGAGGCGTGCGCGGTCTCTGCCGCGGCCGCCTCGCTGCGCCCGCGCAAGGCCGAAACCTCCCGCTCGAGCTCTCCCGCAAGCGCGCGGTTCTCCTCGATCACCTTCTCGCCCGTGACCGCGCCGCCGAATTCCTTGTCTTTGAGCTCGAAAATGTTGCCGTTGCGGCGCCCGACGCTTACGAGGTCGGCCACGAGCTTGGTTACCGCCCCATCCCTGAGGGCGACGGCCGCCCTGTCGAGATGGCCCGCCGCTGCGACGAAGCGGTCCTTGACGGGCGGCATTTGCTCCCTGTTGCGCAGATCGGCGGCCTCGACGAGGACTCCGAGAAGGAGATTAGCTTCGGCGCGCAGCTCCAGTATCGTCTGCAGCGCGACGAGATCGTTATCGGCAAGCGTGCCCAACCTGCGGCGGACGTCGGCGAGGTCGCCCTTGTCGGCGGCCTGCTCAATCGCCAGCGTAAGCGCGAAAGCTGCGTCGTCCACCATCGGCACGAGTTTCTCGGCAAGCTTCTCGTGCGCGGCGCGCACCGCGCCGACGAGGGTCGCGCGCTCGGTCGCGATCGCCCGGCGTTCTGCCACCGTCTGGGCCAGGCGATCGATATTTTCGGACATGCGTCGGGCGGTTTCCTTGAGCTTCGCGGCGTCCTCGCCGTGAAGCGCGGCCACCGCGTCGTTGAGCGCCACACGAGCGGCATCGAGCGCCTTGAGCGCGCGAGTACGCTCGTCCGCGCCGGAGGCGGCGAGCAGGGCCTGCGATTGGCCGACTACGTCCGCCGCCGCCATGGCGATATTGGAGGCCCGCGCCACGTGGGGCAGGCTCGTGCCGGTGACGACCTCGAGCGAGCGCCCGAGATGATCATACGACACGAACGCGGTCGCGCTCGCGAGCACCGTGATGGCCGCGACCGCGCCGAAGGCCGCGAACAACCGGCCCCGCAAGCCGAGCCCGTACCATGACATGGACTTCATCGTTCTCTCCCCTGCGCCACTGATGGTGCAGTCTGCCGCGAGCCGCTAGCGCGGCCCTGCGGCGCCTCAGAATTTGGCCTTCGCCAAGCTGGCGACGGGCTTGAAGCTGCCGTCGGCCTTGATCTCGGTGAGGAAGACCTCGCTCGAACCGCGATTGTCGCTCGGACCGTAGGTCAGCTTGAAGCCGCCAAGGTCGAAGCCGCCGCTCTTCTGCACGGCTTCGACGAACGCCTTGCGGGTCGGCTCGCCGTCGATCTTTGCGAGCACCGCGACGATCGCGCGGCCGACCAGATAGCCTTCGAGCGAGATGAACCCGGGCTCCGCGTCGGGCGCGCTCGCCTTGAGCGCCGCATGGTAGCGAGCGACCACCGGGATCGAGGTGTCCGTCGGGAACGGCACCACCTGGGTAACGACGGTGCCCTCGCCTCCGCCGCCGAGTTCCTTGGCAAGCGCGTCGGAGCCCACGAAGGAGATGTTGACGCAGGTCGCGTCGAACCTGATCTGCCGCGCGAGCTTGATGAACTGCGCCGCCGGTTTATAGGGCGCGATCATGATGACCGCGTCGGGCTTGGCCCGGCGGACCGCGAGGAGCGCGCCTTTCACCGCCACCGTATTGCGCTCGAACGTGCCCTCGGCAACGAGCTCCATCTTGCGCTTGTCGAGCGCCCGCTTCACGCCGGCGAGGCCTGCCTGACCGAACGCGTCGTCCTGGTATATGATCGCGATCCTGGTCGCGCCGAGATCCTTGGTCAGATGTGCGACCATGGCCTCGGTTTCCTCGAAATAGCTGGCGCGGACGTTCATCACCAGCGGCTTGTACGGGTCGCGCAGCGCCCCGCTGCCGGTGAATGCACCGATAAAGGGCGCGCCGGCCGCGCTTGCGATCGGCAACGTCGCCATCGCAGTCGGCGTGCCGACCGGGCCCGCGATCGCGAACACCTTGTCGTCGGCGAGCAGCTTCTTGACCACCTCGATCGATTGGGTCGGCTCGTAGCCGTCGTCGATGCTCTTGAGCTCGAGCTTGCGGCCCTTGACGCCGCCGGTCCTGTTCACCTCCGCGAAGGCGGCTTCCATGCCGATCTTCATGCCCTGTCCGAGTGCGCCCGCCGGGCCGCCGAGCGCGGCGGCCTGACCGAACAGGATCTTGTTGGCCGAGACGCCGTCTTCGGCAATGGCCGGAAAGACGGCCGCGAGCAACAATAGACAGGCGGTTGGAATCGCCTTCAGCGAAATAAGCATGCCGGGGTCCTTCTGCGGGCCTGGTCGGGCAAGGCCTTCGGACCGCTAGCGCCGCCGAAGGCAATAAGAGTTCCCAATATCGAATCTGGATTAGTATTACCCAGACACCATTTCCAAAACGTTGACGGCGGGGAAACGACGCACGAATCAAGGCGCTGTTTCTGTTGTGAAACCGCGCCAGAGTTTTGCGTTTTCGCGCCAAATTGAAAGAGCGGCGGCATGCGCCGCGGCAGGAGTAGCCTTTATTCGATCACCTCGTCGGCTAGCGCCAGCAACTTTGCCGGCATCTCCAAACGAAAAGTGATGAACTCGCGCCGCTGCATATGGTCTCACAAAGTCCGCATCGGCTAACAATCAGAACCTGCCACATCGCTGGGAAGATGAGATGTCCGCAACGTGGTTCCGTCCAGTCAGTTACCAGCGACCACTCCACTGTAGAGCGGACCGACCAGCTCTATGGTTTCGCCATTGAAGCGAGTCATCTGCATATGCTTTACAGGGAAATAGTCGGTTGGGCCGGTATTGATCCTGATGCCGGGAAGTAGCAGGCCTAATTCAAGTTCCTTGATGCTGGCCGCCTGCCGCATAACGTTTTCGCGTGTGAGATCGTCGCCGCACTGCCTCAAAACCTGGACCATCGTTTGAGCGACGAGATATCCATAGGCCGTGAATGTATCGATGCGGTTACCTTCAGGATAATATGCGGCCATAAAGGCCTCCCATTCCTTGACTGCCGGATCGTCGTTCCAAAGCGGGCTAGAGGGATCTTTGAGATAGCCCGCCGACAGGATGCCCTTCGCAATCTCCATGCCGGCAGGTTTCATGACCGCGCCGACTGAATTCGATATGCTCGCAAGCAGTCTGATCGGCTTCCAATCCAGTTCAGCCATCTTGCGTATGGCCTGGACGGCGGCCTTCGGCGAAGCTGCCAAGAAGACAACGTCGGCACCGGAATTCTTGAGGGTAACGACCTGTGAATCGACCGTCGGATCGGTGATTTCGTAAGGGACTTCGGCAACGACCTGCATCTTGCCTTCAAGCCCATCCTTGAGGCCCGCCAGGTATTCCTTGCCCACATCTACGTTTATATAAAGGACGCCGATTTTGGTGCCCGGGTGGTTCTTCAGCAAATATTGCGCGTAGATGCGCCCCTCGTTCTCGGCCGTCGGTTGCCATCCCATCGTCCAAGGGAAATTCTTCGGATCGCCGAATCTCTTGTTGGGGGCCGCGACAAAGAGCTGGGGCACCTTCCTGTCATTGAGATATTTCTCGATAGCAATATTCATCGACCCGCCCAGGCTCTGAAAAATCAAAAGGACCTCGTCGCCCTCAACGAGCTTGCGCGCCTGTTCGACCGTTTTCGCGGGATTGGAGCCATCGTCATAGCTGACGAACTTGATCTTGCGTCCGTTGATGCCGCCCTCCGCATTGATCTTGTTGAAGTATGCGGCTTCGGTCTTTCCGATGACGCTGTACGACGAGATCGCACCACTGTACGGCATGGTGTTGCCGATCTTTATTTCAGTGTCGCTGGCGCCCGGATCGTACTTTTTTTGAGCAAACGAGGGGCTTACCGCGATGGTCGCGAGTCCGAGAACACTCAGGATCAGTAGCCGCAGGCCACCCATAGTTCCCTCCCGGCAAGAAGCATGGTGCGCCGTTATTCGTCGCACTAAGAACTAGAGTAATTCCGACTACCCTATCGCGAGTTGAAGGTGAGAACATCTGAAATCGAGATTGCGTTCGCCAATTTTTGACTGACCTTTGTCCGCTCAGGCTCATCTGCGCACATTACGACCGACCTACTCCATGCCTGCTGAACATCAAAAGCGGACATTTGGAGCGCGGGCCGGTATGTCAGCTTCGGACCGGCCATGACTGGACGATTTGGCCGTCACATCGCGCCCGAATTTGCGCGTGCGTCCTCCGGTGCCAGGACCACTTTGACCGCAGCAATCTTATGTAACATGATACACAACTTCATCTGATACTTCGCGCTCGTGCGGAAGGTCATACGGGGGAAACGACGATGAGCTCATTACACATGGCGATCGCGCTGAGCATGATTACTTTATCTTCCGCGCCGCTGGTTTGGCCCATCGAGGCCTCGGCGCAAGTGAAGGTTTTGATTTCAGGTGGTTTCTCTGGTGCATACGAACGGCTGCTGCCGGAGTTCGAGCGAACAAGCGGAATCAAGGTCACGACAGGATCCGGTTCGTCACAGGGCGATGGGCCTCAAACGATCAAAGCACAACTCGCGCGGGGCGTGCCGGCAGACGTGGTGATCCTCTCGAGGGAGGGTCTCAGCGAACTGATCGCCGCAAGCCGGATCGCGATCGGGACGGACAAGGATCTTGCCCGAACTGGTCTCGGCGTGGCAGTGCGGGCTCATGGTCAGAAACCCGACGTAAGTACGGTTGAGGCGGTCAAACAAACGCTGCTGCGTGCCAATGTCGTCGCGATACCTGGAAGCACTGGCGGCATTTGGCTTACGACCAACCTGTTTCCCCGACTCGGCATCGCTGAACAGGTCAGGGTGAAGTTGACGGGGCGCGGCACCCAGGCAACCGGCATGGTCGCTGCAGGAGATGCGGACCTTGCCGTCCTGCCAATCAGCGAAATCCTCCACGCATCAGGCGTCGATTTTGCTGGCGCCCTCCCTGCCGAAATCCAGTTCGTCCAGACGTTTTCTGCCGCCGTGGTAGCTGGCTCAACCGAGATCGAAGGGGCTAAGCGATTGATCGAATTCCTCGCCTCCGCTGAAGCATCCGAAGGAATCAGGACCAGCGGATTGGAACCGTTGGCGACCTCAAGATAGCGCGTTCATTTCGAACGTCGGTTCAGCCTTGAATGTCGCGCGCACCGGCATGTCCAAGGGCGGGAGCCGACTTTGGCGCCTGAACATCGCAAGACATCGCGCCGCAGCCAACGGCGCTCGTCGCCAACGGCTCAATCAACGAAGCTCAGCGAGCAAGGCTTTGGCCTTTCGCAGGTCGCGTGTGTCAAATCCTTCCGTGAACCAGTCGTACGTCGGAGCCAGAAGGTCATGTGCCGCTCGCCGCTTGCCCTGATCGCTCAAGAGCCGCGCCAGACTCATGGCCGCGCGCAATTCCCACGACTTTGCCTGTTGTGCCCGCGCGACTGTGAGGGAACGCTCGAAATGCGTTTGCGCTTTCGCCACGTCACGCTGCGGCGACTTGAGCGCGATTTCCCCGGCAACGCGATGAGCCTCGGCCTCGCACCACGTTTCCTTGGTTGCTTGCATCGCCGTCATTGCCTTGCCGATGCAGCGCCAGGCCGCATCGAATTGGCCCGAATCTGCATGGGCGATGGCCAACATGAACTCATGCTCCGGCGTAAATATCGTCGATCCCGCCGACCGCCACAAATCGATACCTGATGTGACCATCTCGACTGCCGAGGCATTCCCCGTGAGGGTCAGGACATAGCCCCGCCGTAACACTCCTTCCGCCCTTCGGAACGCGGCACCCTTCTCCTCTGCCAGGACGACAAGTTCGTCGATACACTCGTTCGCAGCGTCGTAGTTCCCGCAGTAGGTATTGATGAGAATCGGGAAATTCAGCGTAAACATCAAAGTGGCAGCATGTTCGATCTGGCGCGCTTCCAATAGCGCGCAGTCTGCATCCTTGAGCGCGGCCTCGGGATAACCGAGCAGCCACAGATCCATCGACCGAAAAGCCAGGCACGTCACCCGCAGATCCTGGCCAAATCGCGTGATCAATCGCCGGTGCTCGGCGGGGCGGTAAAGGGCGAGCACTTGATTGTAGTGCGCCAGCGCCCCGACGAAGTCCCCCGTAAACGCGAGAGTACTCGCCATGGTGCGGTGTCCCACCATGAGCGGCACCGGCGTTCCTTCCTTCTCGCCAAACGCCAGAAAACGGGCAGCAAGTTCTCGCGCGATGTCACCATTGAAGCTTATGAAATTGACGATCCACTGGCCAAAGAGAGCCGACAGCAGCAATGAAGGGTCGGCGAGGGATTCTCCGAGCCGTTCCGCCTCGTCGATCAGCAATCTCACCTGAGCCACGGCAGCCTTGGTTTCGGGCGCGCCATATCCTTTGACATGCATGAGCGTGTTCAAGAGCGCGACTTGAAAAATGATCTGCTCGCGCCGCAGGTTGGGCGTGCTGGGCAAGGTGGCGATTTGCGCCAGAGCCTGGGTAAGTTGTTCTGCGGCCTCGACCAGCGCCGAGCGCTCCTGCGACCGCTGTCCCGCCTTGCCCCACAGGTGCGCCGATTTCTCGATGAGGTCGGCCTTCGTGTAGTGACGCGCCAGCAGCTCGGGCTGGCTCTCGGCGATTTCCGCAAACTGATTTTCGAGGATTTCGGCGATGCGCGCATGCAGTACGCGCCTCGGCTCCCGCAGCAGCGTACTGTAGGCTGCATCCTGCACCAGCGCATGCTTGAACAGGTAGCTTGCGTGCGGTGGGGTGCCCTCTCGAAACAACAAACCTGCCGCTATGAGCCGGTCGAGGTCGGAGTCCAATTCCGCCTCGGGCTTTCGCACGACCGCAGCCAGCAACATGTGGGGAAATTCCCGGCCGATGGCTGCGCCGACCTGCGCCACCTCTTTCGCCGGGCCGAGGCGGTCGAGCCGCGACATCAGCGAAGCCTGCAGGCTTGCCGGAACCGCGACGCTGGGCGCTGGTTTCCCTGCAACGGCCCGCTGCGCTTCACCTTCGCCTTCCGCATCCAGCACCGCCTTGGTCATCTCCTCGACGAACAGTGGAATTCCGTCGCTGCGCTCGATGATGTCCTGGCGGATGCGCGCCGCCAGCGAACGGTTGCCGACGACTTCCTCGATGAGCGAGCTGACGTCGCGTCCGCTCAGCCGATTGAGGGTCAGCGCAGTTACGTGCGACCGTCCAACCCAGGGCGGGCTGAATTCCGGCCTGAAAGTAACGAGCATCAAGAGCCGGTGGCTTACAGCCAGATCCACCAACCTGGCGAACAATTCAAGGCTGGTGGGATCGGTCCAATGCGCATCTTCGAAAATCAACAGCACAGGACTGATTTGCGTCAGCGCCTCGAGCTGCGCACAGAGAGCCCCAAGCGTCTTCTGACGACGGAGCTGCGGCTCGACTTCGATCGGAGGATAACGTCCATCGTTGGGCAGCGACAGCAACTCGGCAATTACGGACGCATTCTCAGGCGGCGTCGAGCTTTGCGCCAGCAGCGCATCGAGCTTATCCAATTTGGTTTGCGGGCTGTCATCGTCTTCCAGTGCGGCGACGCGCGTCAACTGGCTGATGATCGGATACAGTGCGCTGTCGGTATGCTGGGGCGAACAGACGTAACGCAGGCGGATGTGCGGCTCGCCCGCAAGTTGGTCCAACAGCGCGAAAGCGAGCCGTGATTTGCCGATCCCCGCTTCGCCGGAAAGCAGAACCACCTGACCTTCGCCGCTCTTGGCGCGGGACCACCGCCGAAGCAGCAACTCAAGCTCTTCTTCCCGCCCAACCAAGGGCGTCAGGTCGCCTGCGTGGAGCGCCTCAAAGCGGCTCGCTACCGAGCTAGGCCGTAGTGCCGCCCAGGCGCGCACGCCGCCTTGGATGCCCTTGAGGTCTTTCGTCCCCAGGTCCTCCAGTTCGAACAGATTTCCGAGAAGCTTGCGGGTGCCCTCAGCAATGACCACCATGCTGGGCGGCGCGATCGCTTGCAACCGCGCGGCCAGGTTTGGGGTTTCACCCACAATGCCGCGTTCCTGAGCGCCGCCCGATCCGATCAGATCCCCGACGATCACCACTCCCGTGGCTATGCCGACGCGGATTTGCAGAAGAACCGGGGTCTTGAGAGCGGATACCGCCGCGATCAGTTCCAACCCGGCCCGCACGGCGCGCTCGGGATCGTCCTCGTGAGCCTCGGGATAACCGAAATAAATGAGAGCGCCATCGCCCATGTATTTTGCCACGAAGCCGTCGAAGCGCCGCACCGTGTCAGCGACACACGCCTGGTAGCTTGAAATGATGTCTCGTAGATCCTCAGGGTCCATGC
>Ga0310915_10000941_pt1 | contig 14590 bp, 14 predicted proteins | sample GREbulkMGAN111_FD_202508 | JGI IMG/M metagenome (GOLD analysis project Ga0310915, IMG submission 202508) | Lab enrichment of tropical soil microbial communities from Luquillo Experimental Forest, Puerto Rico - GRE.bulkMG.AN111 | ecosystem: Environmental > Terrestrial > Soil > Tropical forest >...
CGGCCAAGCTTGATGCCAACCGTCCAGTCCGGGTCGTTGAACTCGGTCTTTTCGGTGGCGGCGAGATCCCAATAGCGGACAATGTGGTCAAGGTCCGCCGGGACCTCGTCGACAACGGCGCACCACCCGCGCTTGAAATAGAGCCCGGCGGCCGGCCGAATCTTCCAATTGCCACCCAGCAGCCGCTCGCACTCGAGCAGCGGCAGCGACCGCAGCCAGCTGACATAGTCTGGGTTCACCTGCAGCAGAGCGGGATTGTCGAACACGCTCGCCGGGATGAATGTGACGCTGAGCGGTCTCGGCACCTCGAAGCCCGGCGGCTGATCCTTCCCCAGCGGCAGGTATTCCATCAAGTCTTCCGGCCGATCGGCCCATTCGATCTTGTCCGCCACCCGAACATAATAGCGCAGAACACCGGCCCGCTCAGGGATTGGAAACCCGGTCTCCGGGTCGAGCCACCACTCCAGAAAGTCGGCGACCCAACTATCCGCATCGGGATTGCATGTCGCACGGATGTAAGGCCGTACTCCGCACGTCGAGCGATTCCGGCTGATCATGTTAGAAGAACTGATGCCTGGAGAAGTGGGTCAGCTCATCGAAACAGATCAGCGTGATCTGCGCGCCCTGCCAGTCGTAAACTGTGCTGTCAAACTGTAGGTGCGAAAATTTGATCTTCCCTCCGCGTCGCCAGCGCCACTCGCGCGGTCCGAGGTGCGGCTTCCCACCAGTTCGCGGGTAGAGGTTTTGGGTCTCATCCCATAAGCCACCGGGATTGGTGATCTGCGGCATCGTGCGCCGGAAGCAGACCACGGTGAAATTCGGAACCCGGCTGACATAGCGCAGTGGCTCGATGAGCAATGCGACAGTTTTCCCGCCACCGGCCGCGCCGCCGTAGATGCAGATGTCGGCCGGGGTTCGCAGAAATTCGGTTTGAGGTCCGGGCTGTGCCGAAATCGTCGTGGTGCTTAATAGCGACATCGGTCACACTCCATGCGGCGAAGCTGTGTGTCGCTCGGGGAGCGGAGCAAGACAGTTATCGAGCAGAGCGCCCACAGCTTTTTTGATCGGTAGGGGTCTTGTTCGCGCTCTGGAAATCGCGGTCTGGGACCTCAGATAAAATATAAACATCATGATCTTCCTACTTCTAAATAGACGAAATCCATAGACTAGACTGAGTTATCTGCTTTTAATTAATGTTCAAAGTAGCTATTGTTGCGGCTTTTTGTTAGTGAAGTATTTTTCCTGCGCTTTTCGCAGTACCTCTGTCAGCCCAGGATCTCGGCCATTATCGGGGACAATAACCACCTTTGAAATCGCCTCGGCATCGCTGCCTGGAGTCGGGTTCTCCGGCTCCTTAGCCTCCCGCCAATTCGCTCGCGATTTCAGCCAGAAAATCTGCGCCGCGACACTGCCTCCCTCCGCGGCATCGAACAGAAATCCTGTGACCTTTGCATTCGCCTCGGCGATGCCGAGGTCAAGCTCATTACGAAAGTGCTTGCGCAGCGTCTTTGTATCGCAGCGGATCATCGTAGCGATGTCCTCCTGCCGGATCCCGTGAGCTGCCAAGGACCGCACTTGCTCGCGCATTGCATCAGTCGCGAGGAACGCTTTTCGCGCCATGCGTACCTCCTAACTGACTGGGATCCGGCCCATTTCAGCTGGCGGCACACCCTCCTTGTCGACCAACACCGAGATAGCCCACCCCAATGTGAGCATGACGGCAGTGAGCGTATCGTAATCCGCCTTGGTATGGAGCCGTGGATTGTACACGCAGGGCACTAATCGCTCGATCGGCCAACACGCAACCCGGCGGGCTGGCCTCAGACCCGCATATGCGGGCGCCGATGGTATTAAGAACATTTTTCACCCTAATCAAATCTAAAGAAATAACGCGTTAGCAGATCATCGTGCTTTGCTCTATCGGCCAAACCTCCTACAACCTGATCTCAATCATGTGGTCCACGAAGCGAACAGCCTGCTCTAGGTCAACTGGAAGGTGACAGAAGGCTGCTGATGGGTTGAAGGCCGCTGATGGGTTGTCAGGCGTCGCCTGCGCGCAATTCTGCGATCGTCTGCTAGTACTAGCGGTAGCTATCAAAAAGTCGTTTTGACCTGTCTCTTCTCCCCTGGGCGGATTCCCCTTATCGTGAGGTTTGGTGCGTGGCAGAAAATCTAAGTTAAACTCGAAGAAAGCCGCCGCTCCCGATGCCTCGCAATAGCTCTCCGGATCGATGTGGTGAGCTTGGAGCAGCCAGCGCAATCTCGTCATCACAGCGGCGACGGAGCCGGCGCGAATGTGTCGCAACAACGCTGCGGCGATGACACCTTCGACGAGGTTCCATTTTGAATAAGCACGGTGGTTTCCCTGCCCGACTCCGGGCGACGCGGTAATAATCCCGCGATTGACGCACTCGCGAATTTCCCCTCTGCCAAGAGAAGTTACTCGCTGCAACTCGGCGAACGTGAACGGTCCCGCCTTTGTTCCCATCTGAATGCTGATCCAGATAAAATCACAGCACGGTATCATGCTTTCCTCCAGGAGTCAAGCATCGCGCGTTTCTCCAGCGTGTGCCGGCTGATATTACGATAGCTGGCCAATCCGCTTGGTTCCCTCCAGGGATAGGGGTCTGGCCGATGGAATGATCGAAGGCCCGACTGTGATTGGCCGGCACGCGAGCGTCCTCCCCGCTCAAATATCCACGCCGAGTTGACGAGGCCGGCTGCTGGGGAATTGGCGGGAAATTCCCTAGTTCGCGAGCGCATTTCTAAGCGCTTGAAAATCAGAACCTCTATACGAAATAAGCCCAGGGATCCGGGCTCACCTGGCTCTTTTTATAGACGGGAAATTGAGCCCGACCGTTACGCGACGTGTTTGGCTGGGGCGGGAGGATTCGAACCTCCGTATCGCGGAATCAAAATCCGCTGCCTTACCACTTGGCTACGCCCCAATCGGTGCCAGTGCGAAGCTAATTCGTGCGAAATTAATCCCAAAGGCCGGTATCGGCAAGGAAACCCCCGGCGGCACACCACCAAGAGGGCTCGGCCGCGGCGAGCCTCGCGCGCGCCGTATCGGCAGCGCCGCGATCGTCAAACAGCGCAAAACAGGTCGCGCCGCTGCCGCTCATGCGCGGCAGACGAGCACCCGGTAATCCGCCGAGGCGCACCAGAACCGTCTCGATTTCCGGGACGCGACCGATGGCCGCCTCGGTCAGATCGTTGCGGCGCAGAGACAACGCGCCGGCAAGACTCGCGGCGTCGCTCGGCATTGGCGCGAACCGTGCAGCCTCACCGAATGGGCCATGCCGCGCGGCAAACACGGCTGCGGTCAGCAGCGGCTGACGCGGATTGACGAGCAGGATACCCGCCTCGGGCAGCGCGCCGGCCGGCTCGAGGCGTTCGCCGATGCCGCCGACCCACACCGCATCGCGATACAGACAGGCCGGAACATCGGCGCCGAGCCCGGCGCCCAGCTCGCGTAGAGCTTCATCGCTTATCGAAACCTGCCACAGCTTTCTCAGCGCCAGCAGCACAGCGGCGGCATCGCTCGATCCGCCGCCGAGCCCCCCGGCGACCGGCAGGTTCTTCTTCAGCCGCAGCGCCGCTCCGGCGGCGATGCCGGTGCGGTCGGCGAGAAGTCTGGCGGCTTGCAGCACCAGGTTATCGGCGCGCACCGGCCGGAGGCCCGCCGCTTCGGGCCCGTTGACCTCAAGCGATAGCGCAGCGGCTGGTTCGGCGGTGATGTGATCGCCGATATCTACAAAGGCAACCAAGCTGTCAACCAAGTGATAGCCGTCGGCCCGCCGGCCGAGCACGTGCAGATAGAGGTTGACCTTCGCCGCGGCGTGGACAGTAACCACCACCCCGGGGCTCACCCGCCGCGGGCGGCCTTCCCGTCAGTCGGGACGGTGCCCCCGTCGAGCTTGGCTTGGATCGGCTTGATCTCGTCGTCCTGCGGTCCGAATTGCAGCGCGCGGCGCCATTGATAACGCGCCTCGTTTGCCCGTCCGCTTTGCCAATAGGCATCGCCAAGGTGATCGTTGATCGTCGGATCCTCAGGCACCAGCTCGATCGCCTTTTCCAAATATTGAACGGCGCTCGTGTAGTCGCCGAGGCGGTAATGCGCCCAGCCGAGACTATCGACGATATAGCCGTCCTCCGGCCGCAGCTCGACCGCCTTCTCGATCATTTTGAGGCCACGCTCGAGGTTCTCGCCGCGGTCGATCCAGGAATAGCCGAGGTAGTTGAGAACGAGCGGCTGGTCATGCTTCAATTCGAGCGCATGCAGCAGATCTGCTTCCGCTCGATTCCACTGTCCCGAGCGTTCGAGCGCGATGCCGCGGCTATAGTACAACGACCAGCGTTCCGGCATGCCCGAAGCCTGAAAGCGTCGGATCGCCTCGTCATACGCTTCAACCGCCTGGTCGAACCGCTTCTTGCCGCGCAACAGGTCGCCGAGCTGCATGTCGGCGCCCGCCCGTGTCGGCGCCTCGGCGCCCATCTCCTTCAGCTGAGCGATCGCCTCGTCGGTGCGGTCGAGCAACTCGAGATCGGCAGCGACGCGCAGCCCCGTCGACCACGAATAGGGCGAACTCTGCGGGATTTTGGCGAGGATCGCCATACTCTCGTTCGGCTTGTTCTGGGCGCTGAGAACATCGGCAACCAAAATTTGCGCCAGCACCATATTCGGGCGGAGTTGCAGGGCGCAGCGACCGTAAAGGAGTGCCAGGTCGAGCGTTTCCGGCTGGTTGACGACGCTCGCCAAGTCGAAGAGTGCCTCGGCGAGACCGTCCTCGGGGGAATTGATCTGCGGGTGCGGCGGACCCGATGGCCGGCCGTCGAGGATCGATTCCGCGAGCTCGCTGCCGGCGTTGTCCTTGACAAATCTCTCGTAAAGCGCCTGCGCTTCGTCGTTACGCCCATGGCGTTCGTAGAAATTCGCCATCGTATCGGTGAGGCGCCAGTTGAGCTGTGGGCTCGCCTCGAGCGTCTTCTTGAAATTGTCTTCGGCCAGATCGGCGCGCCCCGCAAGATCTTCGATTAGGCCGAGTTGAAAATCCTTGAGCGGACTAAACCCGTTGAATTTATCGAGTTCCTGCAGCGCGGCCTCGGCGCCGGAAACATCGCCAATCCCCATCCGGGTCCACGCGAGAGCCAGCGGGCGTACAAAACGATGCACCCCCTCGGCAGGCAGCGCCTCGGCACGGGCCACCGCCCCCGCATTGTCGCCGGCCTTGACCCGGTCGATCAGCAGGATGAGATCGGCCATCGCATCGGTGGAATCGAGTTTGAGCTCGCTTTCGGCGAGGGGCTTGGCGCGGCCGAAGTCACCGACGCTAGCTTCCATCAGAAAGGCGCGGGTGATCAGTTCAGGCGAACCGGGATCGGCTTTGAGAGCGCTTTCGAACCAGGTTGCGGCCGCTCGGTAATCGCGCTCTTGCTGCGCATGACGGCCCGCTAGATACGCGCCGAACGGCACTTCGGCTAAGGGCTCGGGCTTATCGAGGCTCGGCGCCGCCTCGCTCGTTCCGGCGGCGAGCGCTGCGAATACGAAGCTTACCAGAGTCCAACCGCAACAAACCTTTGCTACTGAGCTTCCCATGTATTCCCTACCCATTCACCCGCATCACATGTTCGGATAATTAGGTCCGCCGCCTCCCTCCGGTACGACCCAATCGATGTTCTGCTCTGGATCCTTGATGTCGCAGGTTTTGCAATGAACGCAATTCTGCGCGTTTATCTGTAAATACGGCTCGCTGCCGGCCTGCTGCACGATCTCGTAGACACCGGCCGGACAATAGCGCTCTTCCGGCGAATCGTAGAGCCGATAATTGACCGCAATCGCCTTCTCAGGATGGCGCAGCCGCAGATGCGGCGGCTGGTCCTCCTCGTGGTTGGTGTTCGAGACGAAGACCGAGGAAAGCCGATCGAAGGTGATCTTGCCGTCGGGCCGAGGGTATTCGATCGGCCGCGCCTCGCTCGCTCTCATCAATTGCCGGTAGTCGGGGTAGTGATGCAAGGTCCACGGTGCGTTACCGCGGAAGACGTACGTATCCAGCGCCGAATAGGCGAGACCGGCCCACAGGCCCCAGCGGAAGCTCGGCCGGATGTTGCGCACCCGGCGCAATTCGTCCCACACCCAGCTCTCTTCGAGCGCGCGCCTGACCTCCGCACCGGGTTCGCCGGTGATCCGGCGGTAGACCGTCTCGGCCGCTGCCATCCCCGATTTCATTGCTGTGTGGCTGCCTTTGATTTTGGGAACATTGATAAAGCCGGCGGCGCAGCCGATCAGCGCGCCGCCGGGAAAATCGAGGCGCGGGATCGACTGAAATCCCCCTTCGTTAAGTGCTCGCGCGCCGTAGGCGGTGCGCCTGCCACCTTCGAAAAAGGGGCGGATCGCCGGGTGCGTCTTGAAGCGCTGGAATTCCTCGAACGGGTTCAAAAACGGATTCTTGTAATCGAGCCCGATCACGAACCCGACTGCCACCTGCCGGTCCTCGAGGTGGTAGAGAAAGGAGCCGCCATAGGTGGCGGCGTCGAGCGGCCAGCCGATCGTGTGGATGACGAGCCCGGGCTGATGCCGCGCGGCGTCGGTCTCCCACAGTTCCTTGATACCGATGGCATAGGTCTGCGGACCAATTCCATCGCGCAGGCGAAAGCGCTGCTCGAGGAGCTTCGTCAGCGAGCCGCGGCAACCTTCCGCGAAAAGCGTCTGTTTGCCGATCAGCTCGACGCCGGGCTGGTAACGATCCGTCGAGCGGCCGTCTTTGCCGATTCCCATGTCGCCGGTCGCGACCCCCGTCACGCGGCCGGCAGTGTCGTACAGCACCTCGGCCGCGGCGAATCCGGGATAGATCTCGACGCCGAGCCCTTCGGCCTGCTGCGCCAGCCAGCGACACAGATTGCCCAAGCTGATGATGTAATTGCCATGATTGGCCATTTGTGGCGGCGTCGGCAGGCGCAGCGAACGCGTTCGCGTCAGCAGCAGAAAGCGATCTTCCGCCGCCGGGGTGACGAGCGGAGCGCCTTGCTCGCGCCAGTCTGGGATCAGTTCGTTCAGCGCCCGCGGCTCGAAGACCGCGCCGGAGAGGATGTGGGCTCCGACCTCGGAGCCCTTTTCGACGATACAGACGTCGAGCTCGCGCTCGCCGGCCGAGGCGAGCTGTTTCAGACGGATCGCCGCGGCGAGACCGGACGGCCCGGCGCCGACGATGACGACGTCGTACTCCATCCGCTCGCGCTGAACCCGCTCCTCGCCCATCACCCTTCCGCCGGTGCGTTCGGCGCGACTATAGAGGATCTCGGAAAAAACGGGAGTGCGCTGCAGATGCCGACCGAGCGCGAGATGGCTGTTGCGCTGTTACGCTGGTATGTCGAGATGGGGGCGGACGAGGCGATCGACGAGCAGCCGGCGGACCGGCTCGCGCCGCCGTCCGCCCCCCCGGTGCGTCCGCCACTGCCGCAAGGCACCCCCCCGATTGCCGTATCGGCCCCGCCCTCGCTGGCCGAATCGCTCGGTGAAGCCGCTCAGTCGGCGCGCCGGTTCGCGGCCGGCGCCGAGACAGTCGAAGCGCTAGCGGCGCTCGTTGCCCAATTCGATGGCTGCTTGTTGAAGTCCACGGCGACGAACACGGTTTTCATCGACGGCAATCCCGGGGCCCCCGTCATGATTATCGGTGAGGCGCCGGGTGCGGACGAGGACCGCATCGGCCGGCCTTTCGTCGGTCGCGCCGGCCAGCTTCTCGACCGCATGCTGGCGGCGATCGGGCTCGATCGCGGCAACGTCCTGATCACCAACGTCGTTTACTGGCGGCCCCCGGGAAATCGCACGCCGACCGCAGCAGAAATTGCCTCGTGCTTGCCCTTCGTGTTCCGCCTCATCGCGCTGGTGCGGCCCAAAGTGCTGGTTCTATCCGGCGGCACCGCGGCGGGCGCGCTGCTGCCGCAAGGACAAGGTATCACCCGATTGCGCGGCCGATGGTTCGATCTCGCAGTGCCCGGTCTCGACCAGCCGGTCCCGACACTGCCGATGTTCCACCCCTCCTTTTTGCTGCGCACGCCGGAGCGCAAACGTGAAGCCTGGCGCGATCTCCTCTCGCTGCGTACCCGCCTCGACGAACTGCTTGCGGCCGAGAACGACGGTGGCTCCGAGCCCGAGTAAAATTAGAGCTAGGGATCACCGACGATGCAGTTGAAGGACACCGGCGACGGCTTTTCTATCCATGCTCCGCGGCAACCCAAATCTTCTTTACGCCTTCAAGTTTATCGAGGACGCGGGCGAGCTGGACAACCGCATCACTCTAGACGAACTTCCCCCCCGGGGACAGAACCTGCATGCGGCCAATAAACAACCCAACCCCCTGAATGGCTCGCTCAACTATTTGCGGGTTCGCAAGTAGGCCTCTGCAAACGCCTGGGCAACCGTTCGGTTAGGGTTCTCTGTGCAGTAAGTGAGAGCTTGAGCTTCGATGCTGGGGATCAGCCCCACATCGATGGTGCTGGCCCGGAAATGCGATGCCTGATAGCCGATATAGAACATCGATGCCGCGTCGAGATCCTCTGGCGACAACTTCAACAGGTCTTGGCAGCTTGCCCTGCCGATATTTACGATATGGTTCACTGGCGCCGACTCGGCCGCTGCCGTTGCCGGGGCTGGGGCCGGAGCAGGCGCTGGAGCTGCGGCCAGTTCCGGTTCGGATTGGGCGGTGGCCTCCGGTGATTGTGTTTGCGCACAGGCAACCAGCAAGCCCGACAACAGTAAAGCGGCGGTTTTCCGGTTCATCGCGTTGCTCGCGTCCTAAGAGCTTTTTTTCGGCGCCGGTCATTATCATGGTAGAATTGATCCACTTTAAGTGACATAGATCAATGGCAAAAGATGGTTCACCCTCGATAATTGAGTGGGTTCCAGGTCCTGCGGATGTCATCGGTTGTGGCGTTGGGCATGCTTTCACGGGGCGGACACCGGCTCCCAAGCAGTCGCGAGCTGGAACGAGATTTGGGCCAAATACACCGAGTGAGGCCGCAGCGATGGCTAAGTGTCTGTTTTACATAGCGCCGATCGCTTCGATCGGGTTGATGGCTACGCAGGCACTCGCCGCCCCGACCGCCTGGAGCGGCGTCGTCGGCCGCAACATCATCGCCGCGACGGCCGAAGCGAAAGATGCGTCGCTAGTGCTCGTGCGCGGGAGCGGCTGTTTTCGCGGCGGTGGCGGCGGTGGTCGTGGCGGCGGCGGTCGTGCCGGCGGTGGGTATGCCGGAGGCGGCGCTAACCGCGGAAGTTTCAACCGCGGCGGTGCCGCTGGGGGCGGTTCCTGGGCCGGTGTCGCTGGTGGCAGCCGCGGGAACATCAACCGCGGTAATTTCAACAGCGCCAACGTCAACCGTGGAAACTTCAACAGCGCCAACGTCAACCGCGGGAACTTCAACACCGCCAATATAAACCGCGGGAACATCAACACCGGTAATGTCAATGTGAACCGGAACGTCAACGTCAGCGGCGGCGGCTACGGCGGCGGTTATTATGGGCCGGGTTGGGGTGGCGTTGCCGCAGGTGTCGCGGCGGGCGCAGTAGTCGGCGCCGCCGTCGCCACGCCGCACTACTATGCAGCCCCCGCCCCCGCGTATCCGTATTGCCCCTACCCGAATTACCCGAACTGCTATTGCCCGTACCCGGACTACCCGAACTGCGGGCTTTAACCGCCCCGGCGGGATAACGGTTGGACCGGAACAAACCGACAGGTTCTGATCCTACAAGAAGACGCTGAGGTTCTTGTCGAGCAGGACGTTGGCGTCGAGCACGATCGTGCGCCTCCTCACTTTCCATGCGCCGTTCGCCTTGCGCAGCAAATCCTCGCGACACCCGGAGAGGAGCTGATGATCCGTCTCCAGATGGGATCGGTACACCAGAAACGCGGTCCTGGCCTCGACCTCGCCATTCTCCAGCGGCGCTGCTTCGAGGTTGCCGATCAGGTGACGGGTGCGCGACGGGGGATCCTCGGCCCAGGCCATCCCGGTGTCGAGCCGGGCCACCCGCATCTCGAGATAGCGCCTATCCTCCTCAAGAATCGCCAGATCACCGAGCGGTGTCAGCTCGCGCTGCGCCTCCCGGCGCGGAACGTTCTTGCGGCGGGGCATGAAGTAAAGAACATCCTCGGTGAAGAGATCGAGCCACTCGTTGAGCTTACGCTCGTCGAGCAGCCAGGCCTCGCGGATGTAGAATGGCATCAGCTCGAGCCAGAGCGCCTGCTGCGGTGCCAGCGCCACTGAGTGGGCCGCAGCCTGCGGCGCGCGTTTTGTGTTCATCGGATCATCCGCTAACCGTGCATAGTCGCGGTGCCGTCGAAGCGGGCCTTGATCGGGTCGAGCGGGATTTGTGCCCAGCTCCCGGCATTCATGAACTCCTCCCAGCGCCGATAGAAGAGGCGCTGGTTGTTTTCCGAGATGTAGCGCTCGGAGACGAGCCCCGGATAATCCGGATGCGGCCCCGCATGCCCCAAGCCCATCGACAGATCCTGGGAATGCCGGCGCGAGAGGCGGCTAGTGCCTGCTTGGGTCACCTGACGCCAGTTATCGACGTCGTCCTGCTCGAACATTCCAGCGGCGCCGTTATTGGCCTGGCTGCCGATACGGATGACGCGCTTGATGTCCTCAGGAGCATCCCGGTCCACCAGCACGAAGTGCCAGAACTCGGTCTTCAGCGGCCCGCGCGGCAGGGCGAGCCGCAGCCCCAAGATCCCATTCGGAAAGATCGAATGGTTGCCGAGCTGCACGCGGTGCGCGCGCAATGTGCCGAGCCGCCGCTCGACCTCCGGCATCGTCGTCTCGTAGTACTCCTGGAACAGCCGGAACGTCTCGCTCGACACGCCGTGCGCGTAGCGCGGGGTGTTGTCGTCCGCGTCGCGGAACGTGATCGAGTGCCCGTTGACAAAAGCGTGCTTGTTGGGGCTCGCGAACTGGTCCTCATGCGACAGCGGCGGGCGGCCGAGCCACCGCGTCTGCACCCGGGCGCTCGCAAAATGGCTCGTCGGGACGTGGTAGTTGTCCGAGCAATTGTCCACCATCGTCTTCCAGTTGGCGGGCTCAAGCCATTTGATGGGGCCGAGCGCCTGCATGCCGCCGTCCCGACGGTTGAAGACGGTGTCGAGATACCAGCGCGCGTCGCCGAGATAGGCCTCGAGACTCGGGGCGTCCTTGGCCCAGGTCGCAAAGACGATGCCGGCGTAGGTCTCGACGCGCGCCTCGATCAGACCGAGCGAGGATTTGTCGAGCGCGTCGTAATAGGCTTCCGACTCCCCGGGGACGTATTCGAGAGTACCGTCGTTGCGGTAGGTCCAGCCGTGATAGGTGCACATGAAGCGCTTGGCATTGCCGTCGTCAACGCGGCATACGCGGTTGCCGCGGTGGCGGCACATGTTTAGGAGCGCGTGCAGTCGGCCCTCTCCGTCGCGGGTCAGGATGACCGGGTCCTCGGCCATGTATGTGTGAAAGAAATCGTCGGCCGCCGGCACCAGGCTCTCGTGCCCGATCATCAGCCAGGCGCGCCCGAAGATCTTCTCCATCTCGTCGTCGTAGACGGCTTGCTCGCTGAAGATGCGGCGTTCGATTTTGCCGGTGGACGGGTCGATGACGGTGTACTTCCGAGTGGCGCCCATATCCGAAGCTCCCTCTCGTGGTCATCATAGCAGGGGCGGAGGCGCATCAGCACGGTTATGATCCGTCCCGGACCATCGGAGACGCAAAAATGCTCAAGACGATAGTGATCGGCGCCGGTGTGATGGGCGCCTCGGTTGCGTATCGACTGGCGCAAGCCGGCGCCGCCGTCACGGTGCTGGAAGCGACGCGCATCGGCGGCGGCACCTCCGGCATCAGCTTCGCCTGGACCAACGCGCACAAGAAGCCGCCAAAGCCCTATCACGATCTGAACGTCGCCGGCATGAAGGCGCATGCCGCGCTGGCTGATGAATTCGGCGCGACACCATGGTGGCACGGCGGCGGCAGTCTGGAATGGGAAGCCGAGCCCGACCGCGCGGCGCAGCGTGAAAACGTCGAGCAGTTGCGGTCCTGGGGCTATGCTGCGGAGTGGATCACGCTGCGCCAGGTCCAGGAATTGGAGCCGGACATTGATCCAGCGACGATCGGCGACGCGCCGGTGGCGTTTTTCCCGGGAGAGGGCTGGCTCGATCCGGTAGTCTACGCGCATGCCATGCTGTCTGCCGCACGACTTCGCCATGGCGCGAAAGTCGTCTGCGGCACGCGGATCGTCGACCTGATCTTGGCCGGCGATCGCGCGACCGGCGTCCGGGTCGCCGACGGCACGCAATACGAGGCCGACATCGTCGTGAATTGCGCGGGCCGCTGGACCAACGAAGCTACCCGCGATGCCGGTCTGCATTTGCCGCTCGCACCGACCTTGGGATTTTTGGTGTTCACGCCCCCTGTCGCCGCCAGCTTGAGCCGTGTGGTCCGCACCACCGTCATCGACGCGCGCCCCGATGGCGCGGGACGCCTGATGCTGCATTGGAACGCGACCGATGCGACATTGAGCTTTGACACGAGGCTCAATCCATCGATGCCGGAGGCGCGCGATCTGGTACGGCGCGCCCGACAGCTGCTGCCCTCGATTGGCGAGGTCGAGCCGGAGGCGGTGCGCATCGCCATCCGGCCGATCCCTGGCGACCATTTCTCTGCCATCGGACCGATGCCGCGGACTTCCGGCTACTATATCGCCATCACCCATAGCGGCGTGACGATGTCGCCGTTCCTCGGATCAGCGGTGGCCGACGAGATCGTCGGTGGACGGCAAAGGCCCGAGCTCGCCGATTTCCGGCCTGCGCGCTTCTTCAATTGATTTGGAAACCACATCAAAATGTAGGCAATTGGCGAACAGTACTAACGCTTGTCAGCCCCGGACCCGGAGGGTTTGATGTCACGACCCCGAGCAGCTGACGATTTCGCGACAATCCGTACCCGCATGGAGGAGCTGCGCCGGGAGAGGCGCAACGAGCAGCCCGTCCCGACAACCGATACCAGCGTCGCGTTTCATCGGGGCCCTTGTGCCTGTGGCAGGAGCCTGTTCCCCGACGAGTGCGACGGGTCGTGCAAGTTTTGAAAAGGCACGAGATTGTCGTGCTTTTCGGCGAACCGCTGGGGGGTTAAGCTGCCGCATAGCCCTTGGAGGAAAGCCATGATGATCGATATGCATGCTCATTGGAGGCCCGCCGAAATAGCCGACGCGCTGCGCGCCCGGACCCGGGAACCACGCATTCTGCGCAATCCCGATGGTGTCGAGGTGCTGAAATCCGGACGGATGGGCGAAGAGCCGCTCGCCAATGCGTTCGATGACATCGATTTCCATCTCGCGCGGATGGACCGCCAGGGAGTGGATACGAGCGTGCTGTCCCTCCTCGGCTCGTTCTGCTGGATCGAAGCCCAGCCGCTGGAAGAGGCTGGGCCGTTGTGCCAGACCGTCAACGACGGACTTTCCGCAATTTGCCGGAAGCACCCCGGCCGCTTCGCCGCCTACGCCGCGCTGCCTCTTAGGGACATTTCTGCTGCCGCCAGCGAGTTCGAGCGGGCGCTCGAGCTGCCGGGCATGATCGGAGCGCAGGTGCCGGGTAACTATTTCCTGACGCGCAAGGACGCCCAAGCGATGCGTCCGCTGCTGGACGTCGCGAACCGTCACCACGCGGCGCTTTTCATCCATAACGGCCCGCGGCCGGGCGACGCTTATCCGAAAGTCTCCGGCGACACAGACAACGCCCGCCGCCGCAATGGCACGCTCGACATGCAGGCGAGCTTGTCATCGGTGATGGTGACCTTGTGTCTGACCGACTGCCTCGCGGACTACCCCGACGCGGTGATCCACGTTCATAATTTGGGCGGCAATATCCCCTACGAGGTCGAGCGTATGGACCACCGCTGCCTGCTCGACACGCCGCAGGAGGAGCTGCCGTCGTCGCGCTTCCGCAAGGCGAAGGTATATGTGGACTGCAACTCGTTTGGCCCCCGTTCGATCGAGGCGGCGGTGAGACTGTACGGCGCCGAGCGCATCGTGTGCGGCACCGACGGCACCGAGTTCGGCTGCGACTGGACCCGGAAGGCGCTCGCGGAAGCAGAGATCGGCGAAGAAGCGCGCGAGCGGATCCTGCACGGCAATGCCGCCGCGATGCTCGCCCGGGTCAAGGCGGCGCAGCGCGAAAGAGCCGCCGCCTAACTAGCCGCGATTCGTCGATAACTTTAACCGTCTTCGTAGCAATGAAGGCGCGAGAGTCTACCCAGCAAGAGCGAGCCCAGAAGCGCCTGCGCATAAAAATCACGACTGCGCGAAAAGCTCGCAGCTGGTGGAGAATATAGGGATACCCGGCCGTTCGGTCGAACCGGCACCGTTGCGGGGAGAGACGGCAGCTGCGTAACCTCGCTCCATGACGCCGCTCACCCTCGACGACATCGAAGCGCTGGCGGTAGGTTCGTGGATTCTCGGCACCGGCGGTGGCGGCAGCCCTTATCTCGGGCTCCTCAATATGCGCCGGCTCTATGCCGAGGGGCACCGGGTCTTCCTGCTGTCGCCTGTCGCCCTCGCCGACGAAGACTGCGT
>Ga0310915_10000951_pt1 | contig 14553 bp, 13 predicted proteins | sample GREbulkMGAN111_FD_202508 | JGI IMG/M metagenome (GOLD analysis project Ga0310915, IMG submission 202508) | Lab enrichment of tropical soil microbial communities from Luquillo Experimental Forest, Puerto Rico - GRE.bulkMG.AN111 | ecosystem: Environmental > Terrestrial > Soil > Tropical forest >...
ACGATCAAAGTCTCCGCGACCGGCCCCGAGGCTCGCGAGGCCATCGCGGCGATCACCAAACTCGTCGAGAGCAAGTTCAACGAAGAGGGAACCTAGAGCACGATCCGAAGCGGGGTGGGCACCGGTTTTTGCTCGCGACAAACGCGGAACGCATTTGCGCAAGCTGGAGCGAAATGGCGATTCGACGTAAAGCGATCGCCTGCAGGCTTACTTCGACGGTGGCTGGATAAAAATCTTCCATTCGGTCGCGGGGCCGGGATGGCCCTGGAAGAAGCGCTGCGTCGTCATCACCAGTTGCTCGGCGTTCGGCGCATTCTCCTTCATCCAGGCCTCGCAGGTCGGCAGCCGGCCGTCGGTAGTGTCGCAGATGCCGATGAAACCGAGCCGCCTGGCCTCTTCCAGCGAGGTCAGGCCGGACGACCACAATTCTCCGGGCGTGAGCGGCGCCGGATGATCAGGGCTGTAGAAGGTCATGGGCTCGCCGACCTCGGTCGTGCCGGCAACGACCGCCCATCGTGAGCCGAAACGCATATGCCAGGCTTCCGTCAGCTCGCGCGCGAGCTGGGAGCGCGCGCCATAACTGTTGGCGCTGTTCGAACTCTCCTCCATCACCAGCACGGCGATACGCGAAGCGGCGGCAAGCGTTGCGAGCGACAGCACCAGCCAGATCGCTGCGATCCGGAACAATGCGGTCAAGGGAATGCGTACGGCGGGAATGGCAACGAGCGCCAACGGCACGAGGAAGAACAGCGAGATGCCCCAGTCCGTTTTCATGTAGATTTCGAAGGCGAGCGCGCCGAGCGGCGGACCGATTGCGACGATGCCCTGGATCATCCAGATATTGAGCGCCTGTGTTTCATTGACGCCGTGGTTCTCGCCGCGTGCCCAGGCGCGCGACAACCATCGCGGCCGCCACAGCAGCGTGAGCGCGGCGAGCGCGATCGGAACCGCCAGCAGCGCGAGATTGTGGCCGACATAGGCCCGCACCAGTCGTCCGCTCCAGGCGCGGTCCGACAGGCCATACACATCGCCCGCATAGGTGATCGGCACGAAATTGACGCCCCAGAGCCAGATCAGATGCGGGATCATCGCGACCACGAGGGTTGCAATCGCAACCCACGGTGCCGGCGAGCGCAGGAAGTTGAGCCGCTGCGGATGAAGCAGTGCGGCAAGGCCGATGGCGCCGATCATGGTCAGCACCCAATATTTCGTCATCAGCGCGAGCGCGCCGGCAAGGCCCAGCCAGATGCCGGACTGCCACGAGCGCTTTTCGAAGGCATTCAGATAAGCGAGTACGACAAGCGGCAGCGTGACGAGCTGCAAGAGGTCGGGGTTGTACTTGAAGCCTTTGAAATTGAAGATCGGGTAGAGCGCGAGCATCATCACGACAAAGAACGCGCGGCGGCGGTCGACCACGCGCAAGCTGACGAACCAGCAGATCACGAGGCTGATGGCCAGCGTCGTCATCGCCAGCGCGTAGGTCGCCCAATCGGCGACGGGAAAGAAGCGGAACCAGAGTCCCGCGATCCAGCCGGAGAGCGGCGGATGCTTGCCATAGCCGAGCTGGAATTTCTGGCCCCAGGCAAACGCCTCCGCGACGTCCATATGGACGTCCTGCGCCGCCTTGAGCTTGATCAGGATCAGCGTCCAGATCAGGCCGTGCACGATGGCGAAGCTGATGACGAGCCAAAGGCCGGTCTCGGGATTGCGCGCGCGCGCGGCGAGCCATGCCGCCGGCCGCCGCAGGCTGAGATGCCTGCGCGCACGCTGTGCCGTGGGCCAAAACGATGCGGTTGACATGAACTCACCGGTAGCGCGTTTTGCAACGGAGTGGAATCAGCTTGGCGTGAAGAAGTGCTTATAAGATAACGCAATATGGTTGCCGCACGGGGAGGCGGATGCTATCCCGCGCCCCATGACGACCGCCCCCATTTCCAACATCCGCAACTTCGCCATCGTCGCCCATATCGACCACGGCAAATCGACGCTGGCCGACAGGCTGATTCAGATGACCGGCGGCCTTTCCGATCGCGAGATGGCGGGCAAGGAACAGGTGCTCGATTCCATGGATATCGAGCGCGAGCGCGGCATCACCATCAAGGCGCAGACCGTCCGGCTGAATTATCGCGGCAAGGACGGCAAGGATTACGTGTTCAACCTGATGGACACGCCGGGCCATGTCGATTTCGCCTACGAAGTCTCGCGTTCGCTCGCGGCCTGCGAGGGCTCGCTCCTGGTGGTCGACGCGAGCCAGGGCGTGGAAGCGCAAACGCTCGCCAACGTCTATCAGGCGATCGACAACAATCACGAGATCGTGCCGGTTTTGAACAAGGTCGATCTGCCCGCGGCCGAGCCCGAGAAAGTGAAACAGCAGATCGAGGACGTGATCGGCATCGATGCGTCCGATGCGATCCAGATTTCGGCCAAGACCGGCCAGGGCGTGTCCGACGTGCTGGAAGCGATCGTCACCCGCCTGCCGCCGCCGAAGGGCGACCGTGACGCGACGCTGAAAGCGCTTCTCGTCGACAGTTGGTACGACGTCTATCTCGGTGTCGTCGTGCTCGTCCGCATCGTCGATGGCGCGATGAAGAAGGGCCAGCGCATCCGCATGATGGGCACCAACGCGGCCTACGATGTCGAGCGCGTCGGCTTCTTCACGCCGAAAATGCAGCAGGTCGACGAACTCGGTCCCGGGGAGATCGGGTTCATCACGGCCGCGATCAAGGAAGTCGCCGACACGCGCGTGGGCGACACCATCACCGATGACCGCAAGCCGGTGACCGAGATGCTGCCCGGCTTCAAGCCGGCGATTCCGGTCGTGTTCTGCGGCCTGTTTCCGGTCGACGCGGACGATTTCGAATCCTTGCGTGCGGCGATGGGCAAGCTCAGGCTGAACGATGCGAGCTTTTCGTTCGAGATGGAGACGTCGGCCGCGCTCGGATTCGGTTTCCGCTGCGGCTTTCTCGGGCTGTTGCATCTGGAAATCATCCAGGAGCGGCTGCAGCGCGAGTTCGACCTCAACCTGATCGCGACCGCGCCAAGCGTGATCTACAAGATGAAGCTGACCGACGGCTCGGAAATCGAGATTCACAATCCGGTCGATATGCCGGACGTGGTGAAGATCGCCGAGATCGAGGAGCCCTGGATCGAGGCGACGATCCTCACTCCCGACGAATATCTCGGCAGCGTCCTGAAGCTTTGTCAGGACCGGCGCGGCGCCCAAAAGGAGCTCACTTACGTGGGCAGCCGCGCGATGGTGAAATACGACCTGCCATTGAACGAGGTGGTGTTCGATTTCTACGATCGCCTGAAGTCGGTCTCCAAGGGTTATGCGTCCTTCGACTATCATTTGACCGACTACAAGCCGGCCGATCTCGTCAAGATGCAGATCCTGGTCAACGGCGAGCCCGTGGATGCGCTCTCGATGCTGGTGCATCGCACCCGCGCGGAGGGCCGCGGCCGCGCCATGGTCGAGAAGATGAAGGAACTGATCCCGCCGCACATGTTCCAGATTCCCATCCAGGCGGCGATCGGCGGCAAAGTGATCGCACGCGAGACCGTGCGGGCCCTGCGCAAAGACGTTACCGCAAAGTGCTACGGCGGCGACGTCACGCGCAAACGGAAGCTGCTGGAGAAGCAGAAGGAAGGCAAGAAGCGGATGCGGCAGTTCGGCAAGGTCGACATCCCGCAGGAGGCCTTCATTGCCGCGCTGAAGGTGGATAGCTGAGTCCGGAGGTTTTACGATCAAGAGAACAGGCAAACTCAAGCGAACTAGAAAGATATCTCAGGCTGAACTTTCCAAGGCTCTGAGCTACATTCGCGCGCCCATGATCGAGATGGCCTATGAAGCCGAATCCGGTGCACTTGTGAACGTGAATCGCTTCTGACGGACCGGTCTGCTACGCTGCATCCATGTCACGCATTCTTTCCATATCGATCGCCCTCCTCCTCTCCCTGACACCGGCCATGACCTCGGGCGCACCCGCGCAGAAGCGTCACGCCGCGCACTGGCATGGCTACGGCTTCCTGCCCGGCTATCACCAGCCGCCGAACAATGCTGTCCCCATTTATGGCCGGAAGGGAGCCGTCACGGGGGAGCCGGACTATTCTCCCCAATATTACGGCTATGACGGCGAGTGGCACTATTTCGGACGCCCCGGCTTTTACCGCGGCCGCTACAACGGCGGCAGCTTTGGCCCGTGCTGGAATTGGACGCCGATCGGGCCGGCGTGGAATTGCGGGTAGACGTCGTCATTCCGGGGCGCGCGTTAGCGCGAGCCCGCAATCCATGGCGTCGCGCATCGGGCGGCGCTTCGCGCGGACCCGTTGGCGCGTCCCGAAATGACGATGGTGGGGGGCGACGCATGGCAGCATGGTGGCCGGCCACCTTGTCCTTCATCACCAGATAGACGACGATCCCCTCGCGCAAATGCAACAAAAGCAAAGCGCCGAGGAAATGCATGAGCAAGTCGTCCCGGTTCGACTATGGCTGGGTTGTCGTCGGCGCGGGCGCACTGATGACCTGCGTGGGCTTCGGCGCGATGCTGTCGCTCGCTGTGTTCCTGCAGCCGATCTCGGAAGCGATGGGCTGGTCGCGCGCAGGCGTCTCGGCCGCAGCGACGCTGGATTTCCTTTGCATGGCCGTGGCCGCGTTCTTCTGGGGTATGCTATCCGACCGCTTCGGCACACGGATCGTGGTGCTGGCCGGAAGTGCGATACTCGGCCTCGGGCTGGTGCTCGCAAGCCAGGCGCAAAACCTTTGGCAATTCCAGCTCGCGTTCGGCGGGCTGATCGGGATCGCCGCCGGCAGCTTCTACGCGCCGATGGTTGCAGTCGCGAGCGCCTGGATCGAACAGCATCGGAGCCTCGCCGTTGCGCTGGTATCCGCCGGCATGGGTGTGGCGCCGCTGACGGTGGCGCCGTCGGCGAGCTGGCTGATCACGACCTATGACTGGCGCACGGCGATGCTGGTGATCGGGATTGCCGCATGGGCGCTGCTCATCCCCGCGTGCTTCCTGGTGCGTCCGGCGCCGCACGGTGCGGGCAACTCCGCCGCTGACACGAAAGACGCGCCGGAGATGGAATGGACCGCGGCGCGGGCGCTGCGCACGCCGCAATTCGCCGCCCTGGCTGGCGCGCATTTCGCCTGCTGCGCAGCGCATTCGGGGCCGATTTTCCACATGGTATCCTATGCGATGGTCTGCGGCATCGCGCCGCTCACCGCGGTCACCGTCTACAGCCTCGCCGGCTTTTCCGGCCTTGGCGGGCGGCTCCTGCTCGGCGCGCTGGCCGACCGCCTCGGCGCGAAACCGGTTCTGGTCGGCGGCCTCTTCGTGCAGGCGCTTTCGATTGCGACCTATCTGGCGGTGGCGCAGCTCGGCGAGTTCTACGCGCTTTCGGTCGTGTTCGGCCTCGCCTATGGCGGCGTGATGCCGCTCTATGCCGTGCTGGTGCGCGAGTTCTTCGGCGCGCGCATCATGGGCACGGTGTTCGGCGCGGTGTCTGCCTTTGCGAGCCTCGGCATGGCGCTGGGACCCTGGGCCGGCGGCTATGTCTTCGACACGTTCCACGGCTACACTTGGCTGCACGCCGGTTCATTCGCCATTGGCCTTGCTGCCGTCGTGGTGGCGCTGAGCTTCTCGTCCAAACGCCCGACGTCGCTCGATCTTTCCCGCGCCGCGGCCTGACGCATCCGGCCCTTGCCGTCGCGCCCCAGATAGACCACTGTTGCAGACAACAATTGATCGCTCGATAAAGAGGGCAAGGAAACCGCGATGAACAGGCAGCCTGCTTTTGGCCTTGTCGAACGAGCGCGCGCGCTTCAACCCCTGATCGCGCGCGAGGCCGACGAAATCGAGCGGACACGGCGGCTGACGCCGGCGCTGACCACGGCGTTGATCGAGAACGGGCTTTATCGGGTGCTGTTGCCGCAAAGCTTCGGCGGGGCGGAAGCGCCGCTCGACGTGTTCATGCAGATGCAGGAGGAGGTGGCGAAGGCCGACGCCTCCACCGCCTGGTGCCTCGGCCAATGCGCCGTCTGCGCCATGATCGCGGCCTATCTCGAGCCGGACGCGGCGAACGAGATCTTCAACACGCCGCCCGGCATCCTCGCCTGGGGCGCAATCGCGCATGAGGTGAAGGCGGTTCCCGGCGGCTACATGGCGAACGCGCGCTGGGACTTTGCCTCGGGCTCGCGCCAGGCGAGCTGGCTGGGCGCCCATGTCCGCGTGGTCGAAGCGGATGGCACGCCGCGCAAGAAGAAGGACGGATCGCCGGAAATTCGTACCATCCTGTTCCCCGTGACAAGCGCCACCATGTACGACGTCTGGGACGTGATCGGGCTGAAAGGCACGGGCACCGATTCCTATTCGGTCGACAACCTCTTCATCCCGGAAAAATTCGCTGCACTTCGAGACGACCCGAATGCGGTGGGCGAGAAGGGGCCGCTCTACAAGCTGACGACCAACGCCGTATTCAGTATGGGCTTTGCGGCGACCGCGCTCGGCGTCGCGCGTGCGACGCTCGATGCCGCGATCGAGCTTTCGCGCAGCAAGATTCCGCAGGGCTTGGGGGCGATGCGTGAGAACAACGCCGTGCAGGGACTGATCGGCCGCACGGAAGCGAGGTTGCGCGCGGCGCGCGCCTATCTCTACGCAACGGCAAGCGAGGTCTGGCACGATCTCGAGCGCGGCGATCCCGTGACGGAAGCACATCGCATCGCGCTGCGCATCGCCGCGACCTGGACCATTCACCAGTCGACATCAGTCGTCGACGTCGCCTATCACATGGCCGGCGCCACTGCCGTGTTCGCGGCAAATCCCTTCGAGCGGCGTTTCCGCGACATGCACACGATCGCGCAGCAGATCCAGGCCCGCGACACCCATTACGAAGACGCCGGGAGGGCGATACTCTCGGCCAGGCTGCAGAAGCCGCCGACGGCGCGGTAGCGCCACCCGAGACAATCGGTCCGAGAGGCTAAAGCTGCGTCTGCGCTGACAGGCACCAGGCAGCCGGATATTCTGCCCGCCTGTTGGCTTGGGTGCGATCGGCGGGCTCGGTACCGCAGTCATGCTCCCCCGCGCGGCTCGTGCGCAGGCCACGATGCCGGTCGTCGGATGTCTCAGCAGCTCAAATGCAGGGTTTGCAACCTTTCTGGCCGCGTTCCGGGAGGGACCGAGCGAACAAGGTTTCGTCGACGGAAAGAACGTGAGGATCGAATATCGATCGGTCGACGAAAGTCGGTATGACCGCTTGCCGGCGCTGGCCAAAGAATTGGTCGAGCATCATGTGTCCGTCATCTTCGCCAATCCAATTCCTGCGGCGCCCGCGGCCAAAGCCGCGGCCGGCGCAACCCCCGTGGTTTTTGCCGTCGGCAGCGATCCCGTTGGCACCGGGCCGGTCTCAAGCATCAACCGGCCCGGCGGCAACATTATCGGCGTCAGCTTCCTGACGGTAGCGCTCGCCGCCACAAGTATTTTTCGGCGAGCCTGATTCACGCCACGATCCCGACGCGATTTCCGGCTTCGGCGGCATTCGCCTCACATTACTCGCCTTCAGGAGCTAAGCGACCTCCGTATTGGGTGCGCTTGACACGCACCAACAGGACTGCCGCATGCGCAAATCAACCCATTGCGAGGGCCGCGCGCTCCCTCTTTCCTGATCCTGCGTTCGCCGCTTAGAGTGAGATCATGAACGCCCGACTGATTCTCATCCCGCTCCTGATGATGATGCTTGCCCGCGCCTGCCCGGCGCTCGCGCAGGACAAGGGCACCGTCGACGCCAAGCCGCTGCCGCCGCTTGCCAATCCCAACGACCCCAAGATCGGCGCCAAGCAACTCTTCGCGCGCAAGCTGTTGCCGTCGTCAGGACCGCCCAAGGTGATCGGCGCCTACAACAAAGGCTGCGTGGCGGGCGCGGCGAAGATGCCCCTCAACGGCGACAACTGGCAGGTGATGCGGCTGTCGCGCAACCGCTATTGGGGATATCCCGGCACGATCGCATTGTTGAAGCGGCTCGCCGCCAATGTCCACAAGGACACGGGCTGGCCGGGCATCCTGGTCGGCGACATCGGCCAGCCCCGCGGCGGACCCGCGCTGTCCGGCCATGCCAGCCACCAGATCGGACTCGATGCCGACATCTGGCTGACCCCGATGCCGGATCATCGCCTGTCGCGCGAAGAGCGCGAGGAAATGTCGGCGACCATGATGGTGCGCGAGGACCGTCTCGACGTCGATCCGAAGGCATGGACGCCGCAGCACTGGATGTTGCTGCGCGACGCCGCGCAGGAGCCCGGCGTGCAGCGGATCTTCGTCAATGCCGCAATCAAGAAGGCGCTGTGTCGCGAGGCCAAGGGCGACCGGAGCTGGCTCGCAAAGATCAGGCCATGGTATGGCCACGACTACCACTTCCACATCCGCATGAGGTGCCCAGCCGGCAGCAGCGAATGCAAGGGCCAGTCGGATCAGGGCGGCGGGGAAGGCTGCAATGCCTCCGACCTCGCCTACTGGTTCAAGGATTCGATCATCCACCCCAAACCGGAGCCGGAACCGAAGGAGCCGCCGAAACCGAAGGTGGGGATCACGCTGGCGCAACTGCCGAAGGCTTGCCGCGCGGTGCTGAACGCGCCGGACGCCAAGCGATAAGCTGGACTATCCCTGCACGGCCGAGTTGCGCTAGGATCATTCCGCGGGACGCCGTAAGCGCCCCGCGTCCTGCGGACGATGGTCCCAATCTCCTCACTTCATTCAAACGTCGCACGCGCGTGGCAAAACCGCGCGCGGCTCAACCGTGCGAGACAGACAGATGCGCATCAGTGCACGCAACCAGATCAGGGGCACCGTGATCGAAGTGAAAAAGGGCGCGACCACTTCGCATGTCCGCGTCGACATCGGCGGCAATGTCGTGACCTCCTCCATCACCAACGAGGCCGTCGATGAGCTCGGCATCAAGGCGAAGGATTCCGTGATCGTGGTGATCAAGGCATCCGACGTGATGATCGGGGTGGACTAGCCATGCGTCCACCACTGTTGATCGCGCTTGCGCTGCTCGGCGCCGCTCCCGCGTTCGCGGCCGAGGAGCCGAGCGGCTGCGACAAGTTCAAATGGAATATCGACCATGAGCGCGCCGCGCTCACGTCAACCGATCAGCAGATGCTCGCCTCGGGGACCGAACTCACCGCGCTGCCTGCAAGGGGCGTGATCCTGGCCCTGGTCGCGCCGGCCGAGGCGAAGCTGCCGTCGCCGCCCGAACGTGGCCCGAAGGACGGCACGCTCGCCGGCTTCGCGAGCTTCAAGACGGCCCCCAAGACGGGCCTCTACACCATCAGCCTGTCTGCCGGCGCCTGGGTCGACGTGGTTCAGGACGGCCACTTCCTGAAGCCCAGAGCTTTCAGCGGCGCGACCGATTGCGAGGGCATCCGCAAGACCATGAAGTATGAATTGGCTGCGAGCCCCTTCGTCCTGCAAATCTCCGGCACCCCGGAACAGGCGATCTCGATCGCGATCCTGCCGTCGGACTAGGGCGGGCCCTTTACCCGACGGCCCAAGCTGTTATCTTTGGTGCGCGATATCCTTGTTCGGCCGTAAGCCCGATGGGACACGCGGAACGGCGCTTCCGCATTCGTCGCACTTCAATACCAGCAACGCCTGATCTGCGCGCGTTCGACGCCCGCGCGACCGGGCATGGAGCGCCATGATGCAACGTCTTGCCGGAGTTCTGCTGAGCCTCGCGCTCCTGTGCGCGGCAGCGCTTTCGCCTGCCGTGGCCGAGGAAAAGACCCTGACCGTATTCGCCGCAGCTTCGATGAAGAACGCGCTTGACGACATCGATGCGGCCTTCACGGCAAAGACCGGCGTCAAGATCACCGCCAGTTATGCCGCGAGTTCGACGCTGGCAAAACAGATCGAGCAAGGCGCGCCGGCGGACATCTTCGTGTCCGCCGACACCGACTGGATGGACTATGCGGCGGCCAGGAAATCCATCAACGAAGCGACGCGCATCAATCTGCTCGGTAACAGCCTCGTGCTGATTGCGCCGAAGGACTCGAAGATCGGCGACGTGACGATCGGCGCGGGCTTCGATCTGGCAAAACTGGCCGGTGACGGCCGGATCGCAACCGGCGACGTCAAGGCCGTCCCGGTCGGCAAATACGCCAAGGCCGCACTGGAAAAGCTCGGGGCGTGGCAGGCCGCAGAGCCCAAATTCGCGATGGCCGACAGCGTGCGCGCCGCGCTGACGCTGGTCGCGCGCGGCGAGGCTGTGCTCGGCATCGTCTATGCGACCGATGCCAAGGTCGAGCCCGGCGTCAAGGTCGTCGGCACTTTTCCGGCCGACTCTCACCCGCCGATCATCTATCCGGTGGCGGCGACCGCGATGGCAAAGCCGGAGGCCAACCAATATCTCAATTATCTGCATTCGTCGGCCGCGAAGGCCGTGCTGGAAAAATACGGCTTCGTCTATCTGATCAAGCAGACATCCTAGATGAGCTGTGCCTTGGTGGGATCGAACTGTCCGCGGGCTCACTTACCCTCCCCAGGAGGGGAAGGTGAGCAGTTTTACCAAGCGCCAGTCTTCTGAAGTGTTCGACATCACAACCACGGAATGGACTGCGATCCTGCTCTCGCTCAGGGTTGCCATCGTTGCGACGCTTGTCGCGACGCCGATCGGAATCGCGCTTGCGTGGCTGCTGGCGCGGCGAAATTTCTGGGGCAAGTCGTTCGTCGACGCGCTGGTGCATCTGCCGCTGGTGCTGCCGCCGGTCGTGACCGGCTATCTCCTGCTTCTCACCTTCGGCCGGCGCGGCCCGCTCGGCGCGTGGCTGGCCGATCATCTCGGCATCGTCTTCGCGTTCCGCTGGACCGGCGCGGCGCTCGCCTGCGGCGTGATGGCGTTTCCGCTCCTGGTCCGCCCGATCCGTCTCTCGATCGAGGCCGTCGACCGCCGCCTCGAACAGGCCGCGGAGACCTTGGGCGCGCCGCCGTGGCGGGTGTTCCTCAACGTCACGCTGCCGTTGTCGCTGCCGGGCGTACTTGCCGGCATGGTGCTCGGCTTTGCCAAGGCGATCGGCGAGTTCGGCGCCACTATCACCTTCGTCTCCAACATACCCGGCGAGACGCAGACCATTTCATCCGCGATCTATTCGCTGATCCAGACGCCCGACGGCGATGCCGCGGCATTGCGGCTGGTCGTGGTATCGACGGCGATCGCGTTTGCGGCTTTGATCGCCTCGGAATGGTTCGCGCGACGCGCGACCCAACGTCTGCACGGGAATTGACGATGCTGCGGGTCGACGTACAAAAGCAGCTCGGCGAGTTTTCGCTGTCGGCCGCCTTCGCAAGCGAAGGCCGGGTCACCGGGCTGTTCGGTGCATCCGGTGCCGGCAAGACCTCACTGGTCAACATGATCGCAGGGCTGATGCGGCCCGACCGCGGCACCATCTCTATCGACGACGAGATCCTCGACGACACCGAAAAGGCCATTCATGTCCCGGCCCATCGTCGCCGCATCGGTTATGTGTTTCAGGATGCACGGCTGTTTCCGCATCTCGATGTCGCGCAGAACCTCGACTATGGGCGGCGCATGAACGGCCTTCCCGACGATGGCGCGCACAAGACGCGCGTCATGGCGCTGCTCGATATCGGCCATCTGCTCAATCGCCGGCCAGGCAAATTGTCGGGCGGAGAGCGCCAGCGTGTCGCACTCGGACGCGCGCTGTTGTCGAAGCCGCGGCTGTTGCTGCTCGACGAACCGCTCGGCTCGCTCGACGAAGGCCGGCGCGCGGAAATCCTGCCCTATCTCGTGCGGCTGCGCGATGAAGCGCGGGTCCCCATGGTCTATGTGAGCCACGACGCCGCCGAGATGCGCCAGGTCGCGACCCAGATCGTGATGTTGCGGCAGGGGCGCGTGACGTCGTTCGGCGGCGTCAGGGTGCTCGCGGGGTAGGCACGCGAGTGCCCGTTTTCAGATTCAAGATTTCAGACAGCAAGAGGATATGCGTCCGCATTCCCGCGACGCCGGTTGCGCCCGAGCTTTGGCTTTGACACATGTCCCTCGGGCTAAGAGGGCGCAGGGAATGCCGGGTGCGCCGCTCGCACCCATAGCCTCGCGTGGGAATGAAGAGAACCACACGAGTTTCAGTCACCACAGGTCGAGCCGCTTCCGCGACATTCCCTGCGCAATGGTTTTAACGGTTTCTTCCGAGCTCTCCCCGGAGACCAGGCTTTGTTGTCTCCGTCGTGAGCGGATCGCTCCGCTCACTTAGCGCGAGCCATGGCGCGCCAGGACCACACGTCCTTACAACGCCACTCGCTGCAACTTCCTGCGACGGGCTTTCTTGTTGAAAGATAAGGACTTTCCGTTCATGAAGTCTCAGGCGGGATGAGCCAGTTTCAGCCCGTTTCACAACAAAATGGTGTCAAGGCACCCGACCCGTTGACCTGCTCCACGGGGCTGCGGGCCGGGATGCCACGGCCCTGTCACCAGAAGGACGAACAGAGCAATGCCTGTTATCAACGAAGCGTACTGCCAAACCAAGGTGCAAGAGCGTGACCGCAAAGGCGACAGCGGCAGGGGCAGCGTCCCCGGCCTCATGATTGTCAGATCGCCAACGGCGGGCACCTCCTTCACCTTCCGCTACATCAATCCCGTGACGCGCAAGCGCGACCACGAGCCGCTTGGCGACTATGACGCGGAAACCAACTCGCTGGACCGTGTCCGTCAGCGGGCCATCGCGCTCAGAGGCCGTGTCGAGCGCGGCGAGAACATCAAGCAGACCCAGCGCGCTGAGCGAGCCGCCATGAGCGCCGAGGGATTGACGGTCGGCCAGCTGATCGATCTGCGGATCGAGTTCATGAAAGCCGACAATCCGGTAGTAAAGGCCGATGGCAACGTTCGGCCCCGCGTCGAGACTTGGCGCAATGTCGCTGGCCACCTGAATCGGTTTATCCGGCCTGAGCTTGGCCGCATGCTCGCAAAGGACGTGACCAACCACGATCTCGCAGTGATCCAGAATAAGCTTTCCGAGAACTACATCAGCAACGCTCGCCATTTTCGTCGGGCCGCGACGAGCATGTTCAAGTGGGCTGCAGAAGCCGGTCGCCAATATATCCCTTGCTCGCCGTGTCACGGTCTGCCGAAGCTTGTGGTCGAAGAATCCCGCGACCGGCATCTTGAGGCCCATGAACTCAGGACGCTCTGGCGCGGCCTTGACGGCGCGAACCGATGGGGGATCAAGACGAGGCTCGCGATCAAATTCCAACTCGCGACCATGCTGCGCTCTGCCGAATTGATTGCGCTGCATACGAGTGAGATCATCGATCTCAGCGGCGAAAAACCCTACACCAAAATCCCGCTGGGGCGCGTCAAGAAACGGCGCGTGATTGAAGTGCCGCTCAGCCCGCTCGCGGTTGAGATCATCAAGGAAGCCTTGGGAGATCGCAAAGAGGGCTATGTGTTCTGCAATCCGCGCGATCCCAACGAACCGCTGCACCGTCAAGCCGCTGCCGGTGTCCTGCACGGTCGCAAAAAGAATGGCAACGACGGGCTCTGTGCGTTTCTTGGTCTGAGCCTGTTCACGCCGCACGATCTGCGCCGCACAGCGGCGACGATAGCTGGTGACTTGGGATTCAGGCAGCAACTGATTGAACTCTGTCTCGACCATCAGAAGCAAGCGACAGTGACGATCTATGATCGTTCGGAGCGCCGAGAGAAAAAGCGTAAGGTTCTCGACGCGGTCGCCGACGAAATCCGCCGCATCGTCGCCGACGAGCCAGAAATGCGATTGGCGGCCTAGCCAGAGCAACACGCGGGCGCACGCGCGATGAAGAAGCCTCGGTGCCACATAGAGTGCCGGGGTAGGTTCACGGTGAAGCAAGCCGCAATAGGCATCCTCGCCTCGGTGAGCGGGACGCGCTACAGCCAACTGCCGATGACTTTGCGGTCTTGCGATTGGTCCTTTTGGCCCCTTAGGGGAGACGGCCGGTCCTCGGGAGGAAAGGACCGGCCGCGGGCGAACCCGGCGTGGGGCGGACCAGGGAAGGAGGCGCCGAGCCCTTGCGAAGCTGCCTGCCCCCGCTAGGCAAACTGGTATCCAACAAGGAGCGTTGATGCGAGTGAAGCAGTCCAAATCTCGGCAAATTCTAGCGAATGCGGATGTTGATCACAGGCCGAGGCGAGACCTTTCAACAGCCTGAGCTGGTGCACCCGTCTCGGACAGTCTCCGGCGGTGGCGCGCGGCGCTGATCAGGATCTGTTGTATCCTCGTCGCTGTACAGGCAGCCTGAACCGCCGCAATTGTCAGCAACGTCACATCGCGGTGACTTAGCTGTGAACTTTCAGGAGCTTGTCCACGCTCCGGCCACGATTCGTCGCCATGTGTGACGCCGCCGTTCATTGGGCGGGATTACAGGATCTCGGAGTGCGACGACCAGCACTTACGCCATTACGGTCGCAACAGCCTCTAGGCTTGACCATCATAGTCGGCCTCGTCCGCGCCCACGGACAGGTTGCCCCAGCTCGTCACCCGCTCCAGGCGGACCGCGATGACGGGCCGTTCGG
>Ga0310915_10000952_pt1 | contig 14550 bp, 13 predicted proteins | sample GREbulkMGAN111_FD_202508 | JGI IMG/M metagenome (GOLD analysis project Ga0310915, IMG submission 202508) | Lab enrichment of tropical soil microbial communities from Luquillo Experimental Forest, Puerto Rico - GRE.bulkMG.AN111 | ecosystem: Environmental > Terrestrial > Soil > Tropical forest >...
AAGACAGCGATAAAATAAAGTTTGCTTAGCATTAATATGACAATAATCATCTAAACAACCGCGTAAATAATCACGCATTTTCAAAAGATGATTAAATCGGTTTATATTATAGTTAACGGTCCTCCTTTATTCGTAGATATTTTTAGAAGAGCTTTCCCTAATCTGGATGTAGGATCTGAAATACCTAAAGAAGCCTACAAGAACATACTTGTAGCTATGGAACCCAATCCAGTTCAGGAGAACTCCATCCTCAATTATGCCTCTAAGAATTGCTCTAACCTCTTCTATTTAGGACCTAATCCTTCTAATTACATTAAGCTAGCCAAGTACAGAGAGGTAATGGTCTATGATGTTACATATGAACAGCTACGAGAGCTTCAAATGACCTTAGGCAAAGTTCACATGGTAGCTAATCCAGCTGTATATTTAGAGTTCCCCAATAGAACTAAACATCAAATCCATGTATATGGAGTACTCAAGCAAGGACCTGTAGATTATGTAGAGCTATTCAACCTCTCAGCTAGAGTAACTGTCAAACTTGGACTTTTAGATGCAGACACCCAACAGATAGCAGAACTAGAAGAATACATTAACCATAAAGGTATCCCGGTGACCATAAAAATCATACATACTATAGATGAATATTTCAAGTTCTTCAATGATGTAGATCGAATGCTTCAAGATCCTGAATTTCAAGCTCTAGGTTTAGCTTCTAACATTCCTGATCGAGAACTATTGGAATATAGAACTTATAGAAATGTAGCTTTAGCCTCCAAGAGATTATATGATCTTAGCAAGATTCTCTTAATCATTGATAACTCGGAACCTGAAGGCACTAGCTATCTCAAAGCTCAGACTCTAGATCATACATCACTTCAAGAACTTCATACTCAAGTATCTGAACTAGATTCGATCGATCTAGCTGATGATATAGTTCATTACGAGAAATATGAATCTCTAAATCCAACATCATTAGATCCTCTAGAACATCATAGATCGATCTTGCAATCTAAATCGAATCTTAAAGGCAGTATAGAGCTAATATCTAATCCATATCATCTATTCATTGAAAAGCCTAAACTTCATCTGTTCTATGGCAAATTACCTATAGATTATCCTTGGTCTGGAATCTTAGATCTCAACCTTAGACAGTTGGATGAGCTCTTTGCTTCATCCTTATTCCAAAAGTCTCTTCTAACCTGTCATGGTTTTACTACTTATTCTAATCTAGCTAAGGAATACATCATGGAATTATATGCTAAACTAACGATTAAATCTCTAGATCCTGAGTTTCAGGTTAAGGCCTTATTCTATCCCATCGGCATGACTAAACATATCAAAGTAGGAGGTAAACGTTTAGTATATCTTTACGAACCCGACACTAATCCATATTGCATTTATGATTTCAACACATCCTTAGATAAGTATTGTTATAATATTGCATTACCCGACACCTTTATCTTAGATGACATCTCGAACCCTTACTCCAGAGGTTGTTCTAAAATCCTAAAACAGCGATATCCTAACTTGATTAACTTCTCATTTAACATAGTAGATCCAGGCCAGTCTATGGATTCCAACTATCCTCAAGTTAAGTCAGCCTATTGGGATCTACATAAAGCTATTAAAAGTGTTACTCCAACCCTAGAACCCTATAATGCTGACGTTTACATTACAGAACTAGATCTAATTTGTACATCATCCAAGATATTAGCTTATTGTATTATACATTCCATTCCTATTATAATTAATAAATGCCCCCTTTCACTTGAATATTTAGGCAATGATTATCCCTTATTTTCCGAAAATAATATCACTGAAGGAAGCATCCAACTAGCTACCTTGTATTTGAATTTGCTACGACCTAAACTTCCGTTAGAATAAATGTTATCCTTAACTGCTAACACCATCAAGACTTTAGGTAGAACTAATTTTCACTCTAGCATAATCCTCATTAACATGCTAGAACGACATGTAATTTATACCGTAAGCATCCAAAAGGATCTTCAGCTACATGATAAACAACTATACTCCGATCTTAAATATGCTATGATATTTCGCAACTTCATTGCAGATGAATTATTAGATGAAGGTTATGTTGTCTTCTATAAGGATGTATCTCACTTATAGAAAACGAATATAAAGTTATAACACCTCAGGTTCGAGGTGTTATATGTAGTCTAGAGTAACTAGAATGAATACATTTTCGGAGCAAAGCATAAAGAGCGATGAAACACTTTTTGGTTACTTCATGATGATTTTTTTCATGAACTCTATAGGTTCCACATAATTTTTTCTAAAATCTATAAGCTTTAGGAACAGGATTTCATGAAATTTAAACATATATTGTTCTAAAGAATATGTTATTATACCATCACTGTAATGGTATAATATTAGAGTAGTAGTTTTAAGAACTTGAACGAGATGACTAGGTCATCTCTTCGGAGGAAGGGTTAACCCTTCCGCCAACGAGTACTTTAGGAGCTAGCTCCTGCTCCGGCGGAAGGGTTAACCCTTCCGCCCACAAGTTCGGAACAATAACGAAGCATAAAGAGCGATTATACATTGATTTCTCATGAAGTTTGTGACATAAAGCTTATAGATTTTAGAAAAAATTATTATAACCCTTCAACACTTATGAAAAACAATGAATGAAAGGTTTAAAGAGTATTTCTTGATTAGTCTAAGCTGATCTATAATATCTCAGAGAAGAGATATTATAACTTTTTATATCTATTTTTCATGAACTTCAGAGGGTTAGGCGTAGAAACTTTGTTTCTACTTCGGAGGAAGGCTTAAGCCTTCCGCCAATAATTTTTTTAAAATCTATAGACTGTAGATAACATGAAATCGTTAAAATCAATGTATGAAATTCTTAAAACTACTACTCTAATATTATACCATTATAGTGATGGTATAATAACCTATTCTTTAGAACAATATATGTTTAAATTTCATGAAATCCTGTTCTTAAAGCTCTATAAACTTTAAAGAAGTTTAGAGGAACCTATAGAGTTCATGAAAAATATAACATAGAAGGTCTAAAAGCTCTTTACTACTGCTCTAGGGTAACATATAACATCGCTTCGAAGCGATGTTATAACTTTTATACATAATTAAGCTTGATGATATCTTTGACGAAGTTAGTATAATAGAAGTCGGTATTTACAATGTTAATTTTATCTCTATCAAACTCTTGAAGCCATGATGATAAGATGGAGTATTGTTGCTTAGATAGATCTTCAACCGAGAAAGTTCTTGGATGAGATACAATGCCATTAACCATCATATAAAGCGATGGTGTTAAGACTACTTGAGAAACGAAGCCCTTAGAGAAATCAGATCGTGCATTAAGACTGGAGTTGAGGCTTAACTTGAGTAAATCTAAGTTTTGAACATTAGGCCATGGAGTTACCATGTTAGAGCTAGGTTCTGCTAATAGTAATGGCGCTAAATAGGAATTAGCATAGAAGAGCTTGAAACGTTTGTTGGCATCACGAAACTCAGAATAAGTGTTGTTGAAGGTTAGTTCCGAAGCTATATTCTCAGAACCTAGAATGCTTAGGGTTACATTAGCAAAAGCTTGATGGATAGCTAATGTACTGAAACCATAGAGGTGATTAAAATCTAAACTGATGAGCTCTGATGGATGATCGTCAGACCATGCCTTAATGGCTAGAAGTTCTTCAGCTACAGGTTTAGCATTGAGAGCATGGCATAACTTAAAGATGAGATCTGTATCACGACAAACCCTAAGATCGAAGTGACGAAGTCCATGATTGAGCTGATCTACAATAGAGCATTTCTGGGTTCTAACCCATGGAGCTACAAAGGATTTAATGTTAGTGGTGTTGAGATGGTAGGCTGAGAAGATGTTAACTAAGGTTGGAATTAAAGCCATAACTGGATCCGAAGTGATATCTACAGAGTATGAATCGCTATTACTATCGTTGATGGCATAAGTTCCTGAATCATGACTAGCTGGAATCTTGATGTTACTTAACTTAACATCTTGAATGATATGGGACAAATCCTTCATCCATCTATCAGATCTGAGGTTTTTACGGATCTCAATGGACTGTCCACACTTGGGCCAATCAGGTTTTAATCCCATGGTTACGGAGGTCATCATAGCCACGCATAAAAATGGCACAATTAATTTCCACAACATTTAAGATCTATTAAACAATTATATTATGAAAAATCATAATATAATTTATCAGTAAGCTTTAATTTTCATGCTTTGGAGCTTCTTCGGATAAATCATAGGCATAAGAGGCATCGTCTGAGTTTTGACGTTCTAGAGCTTCTTCATCGTTATGGTCTAATTCTTCCAAGTTAAGAGTATCTAGCTTTTTGCGTTTAAGTAACAGATAAGCTTTGATATCTTCCTCCTTTTCATCACAATAGAGATAGAACTCTTTAACTCTGAGGATACCTTGTTGTGTTATATGTGCAAATAATCTACCTGCAGCTATATCCATGACATCAGTTATGATAAGACCTAAATCTCTAGATAAAATGCTCTTAGGATCGTAGAGACCATCAGTACCTATCAAACCATGTCTAGATGCCAACATTCGATATTCCATATCCTTGAGCATAGATTTAAAGAAAAAGTTTATTAGCTCTGGTGTTGTAGGATCCTGCAATTTAAGAGATAAATCTTCCATGAACTTATAGTTTCCATAGTTATGATAGCCTCCAATGCTATTGGAGAAAACTATTATAATTTCCCTGCCCTCTGTATCTGCTAGAGCATAAGCTAGAACCAGATCTCTGATCTCAAGTCTTCTGGTTTCAGAGGTTACTGAGGTAGTTTCAGCAAAATGGATATCTATGTTTCTCGTTCTTGTAACCCAAAATATAATAGCATAGAAACCTGTAATTAACAGAGCAAAACTTACATCAAATGCAGTATACATAGCTGCATGAAATGCTAACTGGACTATTCTTCTCACTAGAATATAGTTAGGGATTAAGGGATCTAAATTTCCTATGATGAAAGTTATGATAGCTAAAGGTAAACATATAATCAAAGCCATAACAAATTCGGTTCTATAAATTAAAGGGTCATCATACATACCAAAGAAGCGCTTCAAAACTTTATAGAAGCTTATATCTGCTTCGGTCCTTTTAAACCTAATTAGAGACCATATCAAAACCACTGTAGCTGGAAGCAATACAGCTACTATAGAAACCACAAATTTAACTATAGAAGTGACTATAATTTGAGAAGAATAAGATGCAGATGGTATCAAGAGTTGAATCATAGGAGCCATAGCCACTACAATGATAATCCACAAGATCAAACTTTGAGAGTACTCTTCTGGAATAGCATTCAAGAGCTCATCTAATCTGTTATTACGTCTGATTTTAGCATTAGTTTCTTCTAATTTGTAGTTATCACCTGAGTAGATTTCATTATAGAAGCTAAAGCTACGTTCCTGGATGTATTTCTTAAACACATATCTAACAAAACTAGAGAAATATAATATAGACATAGCTACATAGTAAGCATATTCTATACCACTGAAATCCATGTTAAAATAAGTAAAGTAGAATCCCGTAGCTGTATAAGTCATAATAAGACTAATTCCTATGGTTGTAGCAAATCTTCGCTCCAGCATTACTGTAGTGTACCAGTACTTATAGGCTAAAATTAAAGCTATTACACCTATAAACATTAGAACTCCGTATCTCATATATTTCAAGTTATTGTAAACCGTCCATCTAGACATAGAAACAAAGTAATCGAAGCCATCACATAAATTAGGATTTGTAGCTACTAAACTACTTAGAGGTCTAGCATAGATATAGTAATCACCTGTGTAACTTACTATCTTATACTTAGTTAAAGATCCAACCGGAGCTAAACCTATGATAAAAACAATCCATGAGTCATTAGTCCATTGCAATGATGGCATGATGTATCTAACACCTGAAGCTAAATTAACTACAGTAACCCCAGAACTAGATATATTTCCAGTACCATTGTTTATAGTATCTATCACTGTACCAAAAATAATACTGGAACCATCTGTTAATAACGTATCTAAGGCTATGCTAGAGGAGCAATAAGAACTTTTAAAAATACCATCCTTAACACATGAAACCGGTGCATTGATGAAACCGACCCCAGGATATCGAACTGGAACCTCTCCCATAGTTATAATAGTATGGGTTGTATTAGCCCTTATACTAGTCCATTGTTCAGCTCCAAAACCTCTATCAAAGAGATAACATGAATCTGCTCTTACTGAAAAAAGTGAAGCAGATAGTAACAAACTTATACCATATACAATTAAATTCTTCATTAGATTTATTCTTCGAAAAATTACCATTCATGGCCTCAATTTTGTCAGATCCAGAAATAAGAGCTCAAGCCTTTGATTCATTGATTGGTTCTAAATGGTTCTTCCATCATGTATCTCAACTTAGAGCAATTCCTAGATTTATTTTAATATTTCTTTCTATACCTTTCACTGTTATACAGCTTATATTGGCTATAATTTGGATTAACAACTTCGGATAGAGATATGAGTACTGGAGCGAAGCGTCGAGTCTTAAGAAAGTTTAAGTATATTATACCTTAACATCAAGGTATAATAAATAGAGAAGCGTTAAATAGAGAAGCGTTACATAACTATACTATATTCTTTATCATGATGTTGTAATTTCATTACAACTTTAGATTGTTCTTTCAATGGAACTTGATCTGAAGGATAGCAATTCACTTTAGCAATGATAGTTTCCAGTTGATCAGAGTTTAAACTAGCTATAACATCCAATACTTTATTTCTAGTACATGGTATAGTAAAATAATTACTATTAATGGATAGCTCTTCTACATTAATATGGTTCATGAAGCTAATAGCATATCGTAATTTAAGATAAAAATATGGAGTGCTTGAAGGCTCTAATTTTAGATGGAATGGAACTCTGACTTGCTCAGTGCTATAATTGCTAAGGATGAAGTTTCTAATAGTGTCAGAGTCTTCTAAATTCAAACATGGTAAAACTGGAACTCTAAAAACCCAGAAGAAAGATTTAGTTCCAGCTCTCATCTTTACCTTGAAACAGGTAACTTCATGAAACCAATCTCTAATAAAGTTATCTATTGCATCCCATTGGAGCTCGTAGTTAGGATCATATTCTAAGTGTAAGCCCTCCCAACGTTCAAGAGCTCTAAGCTCTTGAACTCTATTTTGGATTAAAGGGCTTAGGTCTAAATCAGAGCAGATAAAGACATCTCTGACTCTAACAAATGGAAGAGCTACTGTTTCATCCTGAAGTGAAGCTAAGAAATTATTAAACACTAAAGCTGGAATTAACTTATCTCTATATAAAGAGCAGATTGCTATAATAATGACGAGATCTGGACCTAAAACCGTGAAACCATCCAGATGCTCACAGTCTATGGTTTCATTATCCATAGTTATTCTCAGTCCTTGAGCATCTAAAGGATAGATCAGCTTAGAGTCTGGATTAATAATTTCTTCATCGTAATCGGTTATCATAACTCCTGTGTATAAGTTAGCCATCATCATAGCAAGTTCTGGACTAGCGTTAGTATAAGTTAAATAAGATGAATCCATATTTTGTTCTTTTTCTATTACCAAAATTCTCATATAAATGTTATGTTATTACGTTTCAGACATTCATTTGGAACTGTGTGATGATAATTCTATAAGTTTCGACTGGTTGATGCCTAATGAAACTGGTTCTATCATTATCTTAGCTGGCGATATAGGAGATCCTTTTGCTAATCACTTCGAGCAACTCATCCAGTTTCTATCTGAGCACTATGAAGCTATAGTCTATGTTCCAGGTAACCATGAATATTATTCCAGCACCTATGATCTTATCACTATCACTTCACCTCTAGAACAATGCATAATGAATGATTCAGAGCTCATGGAAACTAAAGCTAAATCTCTAAGTCCACCTAAATTCGATTCAGGTATATCTGCTAGAAAGAGAAGTAACTCAACTGGAATGGAATTTAAGAGGAGAAGTCATAGAAAATCAGCAGGTTTTAACATAACATCCATTCCTAAGACCTATGAATCTACTAATGAAAGAATCAAGGAATTAACACTTTCTTATCCTAAATTTCATCCCTTGCTCAATGACACTATCACCATTAACGGAATTGCTTTCGTTGGAACTACCCTATGGTCTTGGATTCCTGAATCTGAAGATACTAAAGTGGAACAATGCCTAAACGATTTCAAGAGAACCGATTTAACTCTAGAAAGATATCGTTATTTGCATAGAGAAGCTGTGGAATTCCTATTCCACATCACCAAAAGCGCTGAAAATCCCATGATCATAGTGACCCATCACCTTCCAACTTACAAGATGATAGCAGCTAAATTCCAATCTCACCCATTGAATTGTTGTTTTGCCTCTCATTGTGACTTCTTACTCACTAATCCTAAAGTTCTCAAGTGGATTTGCGGTCATTCTCACGCTCCTCATACTTACAAACAATGTTCATCTAATCCTATTGGTTATCCCTTCGAACGTGTATGTCTGAAATTAGCTTCCTTCATGTTATAGTCTCGATCTTGTATTATTAGAGACTCCATACAACTCGTGTAACAACATTCATGAAAAGTTATAACATCTCTTCATTGAGATGTTATATATAACACTAGAGCAACTATGAACGATGTTTTAGATGAACATTTTCGGTGCAATAGTGAAGCGTAAAAATCATCATGATTTTTTCATGAACTTCAAAGGTTCTATATAATTTTTTCTAAAATCTATAAGCTTTAAGAACAAGACTTCATGAAATTTAAACATAAATTATTCTAAATAACAAGTTATCATACTATCATAGTCATAGTATGATATTTCTATAAACGTTTTAAGGGTTTCATTCATTGATTTTCATATACCTAAAGCTTATAGATTTTAGAAAAAATTATTATAATCCTATAACAGTCACGAAAAATCATCATGAAAGATCCAAAAACACATTCATCGCTCCTTACACTTCACTATTGCACCGAAAATGTTCATCTAAAACATCGTTCATAGTTGCTCTAGTGTTATATATAACATCTCAATGAAGAGATGTTATAACTTTTCATGAATGTTGTTACACGAGTTGTATCTATAGAAATTATAATGGATAGATAGAGTAACGTTGAAATAAGCATTGATCTTTTTCCGGTTATATATGTTAGATACTTCCTTCAACGCTACATCCCCTTAGAGAAGTTCTCTGAAAGTTAATGAAACTCTAGGTATAGAATTCTTATCTTTTAGGATGCTATGGGTAAAAAGCTTTTGGCATGTAGAATACATAAGAACTATGTCACCGTCATCTAGAACAACATCTAATGTTGCATCGTTCTTATCTTTAAATTGGAAGGTTCTAGAACCTTCCAAGTGAAATAGTTACCACTGAATTGTGGGATCCCATTTTATAGCCTTTTACCATCGGAATGATGTCTTATGTTAGAAGTGCCATCAGGATAGTAGTTAATAAGACATGAATTCAGGTTGGTTCCTAGAAATTCATTGAGTTGTATTTTTATGTTATTAAGGAATTCTGGCATAGCTTGTTTAGGCATTACCTGACCTGAATATTTAAAATCTAAGGGACCATAGTAAGCAGTCATTCTATTCTGGACACATTCTCTACCGTAGATTTTAATAGTAACATAAGATAGGTAATTCTTGAATAAAGTTGCATTATTAGATATGCATGCTAAACACGTAGAATTCATTAGTTTATTTCGGTATAGGTAGATGGAGTAGGTTTCGTGAACTGTAATGTAAAAAGTAAAGCTATAGTTATGGTATCAATTATCAGACAGAATAGAGTTCCTATTAGGGACACAATGAAGTAATGATTCTCTTTAGTAACGGTATGTGAGATAACTAAGGCTATTTGGATAGCATGTATAGTTCCTGCCATGAACATTCCTGCAGTGTTAGCTATCCAAATGTAACGACTTCTATCTCTTAGGAAAAAGAGGAAGACGGGCCAGCAGGTAATATAAGCTGCTATAGTTGCACCATAGAAGAGACAAGCATACCATTCAGTATTGAGGACTTGATAAGCATAATACTCAGAAATTAAGATAAATATAGATGCAGCAATCTCGGCTCTAAACAACATGTTTGTATCCTTGGGATTTATGATATAATTCCACGATATCATCTTCACCTATGTAATGTTCAGTTTCAAAGAGTTTCTTAAGGTCATCTATAGGAACCTCGTTAAAATATTGGGAGAAATATTCAACATAGAGATCATAATCTTTGAATTTAACCGCTAAGTTAGTTAGTTTCTGAAGTGGATCTACTATAGTTAGAGCTGCTCCACCTACATCTTTAGGATAATCGAATATATTAGTAGTGTTTAATTCCCTGTAGTTTAATCTTAAAGGTAAGTTATAAATCGTACATCTATCAAAGATTACACTTCTAACATTGGAATCTAAGAGATAGAGAGTATTAATGCTCTTAGCATCAAAAGTATAACCCTTCAATAGCTCATAGTTGAATCGATAGCTTAACTGTTCTTTGAGTTCCTCTTCAACATTAACCAGGAGCTTGTTGATCTCATAGCCAAACTTATGGCTTTTATCCGAATAATATGGAGTTAGGCTAGTGAAATACTTCAAGGATGATAGTAATAGTTCAATGTTGTATCCTGCTTTTTCAAGCTCCATCAATATTACATCTTTAGTTGTGTTTTTACGCTCCAAGATATACTTGACCATAAACTTTAAATCCAAATACATACCATGAAAGAGTTTATTAGTTCTATCGGTATTGGGTTCAGTATGTAATATCATCATAGTAAAGCTATCTATGCGTTTAGCATTCCATAATAATTCACATACATCGTATAGTTCCTTGATACTGAACTTGGACTTCTTAGCATAATATCTTAGAGGATAGCCTAGCAAATCTATATTTTTAAATCGCATGAGATAGTTTAGTATGAGATTGAAACGTTGAGCTAAGGGTCCCTCTCTAGTAGTAGAGGAAACAGCTCTCATAGTAAGTAAATCTGCCGGTTCTAGGAACGATTCAAAGTCAGATCCTATGGTATTATAAAGGACATGAGCAACATCCATTTATTTTTTCTTTAAGATAAAACATGAACAGTAATGTTGAACATATACTGTACAATACAGTAGGTCAGACATTTGAACAGTATCTGACAGCTCCAGAATTATATAACATGGGTCTAGTCTCAACCACTTCTAGATCAGGTATTCTAGCTACTCAATTCAGACAGATGGCTTCCTTTCTGCTCAACTTGAAGCAACAGTTAATAGATATACCACTCAGAACACATAGTAAGATATCTGGCTACGCTATAGATAGATTGTATGAAGTAGCTGAGTTTTTATGGAACGCTAATGAACTTAGTACTGAAGTAATAATATGCCTTAGAATAGAATTAGATCACAATGAGTTAGTTAAGAAAGCTATCATAGATACTCGTAACATCTCATTCTTTTTAAATAATAATGCTGGAGCTAAAGATATTATCCAAAAATTAGGATATGATATGGGTCTCTATGATTTAGCCTTAAAATACCCTAACGTTGATGTATTCTTTGCTTATCAAAGTAGTATTCGCTTCAATGCATCCATCTTTGAATATATTATCCAAACTAATTTTCCTAGACCTTCCATATGGAAGGATGAAATGTATTACTATTTAGATCCTCAGATCAGAGCTCTGGTTGTTAAATACAATAATTCTATAGTTGATGAAGCCTTTACACAAAGTTATTTAAGTGTTAATGTTGGACCTAAAGATATTGATGGTTTTGCTCTATGTATGCCAGAATATCTATTCTATATCACCTATTTAGCTATAAAATTCAAGGATGAAGATCTATATAATGAATATACTAGTAAATATTTTAATGCTAAAGTAACTAATCTGCAGTATAATACAGTACAAGAATTATATACTAAACTTGGAGGTTATAAACCATAAACATTTCATTATCTATAATATCTCAAGCAAGAGATATTATATTTTCTTAGATACCCCAATCATAATCCACAATTTCATAGTCGTATGTTACATCAAGAGGACGATACTTGATCATGAAACGAGTATTAGGATGCCATATTTTAAGTTCTGTAGCTAACCAATATAAAACCTTATAGATTTCATTTACATCATAGATATCAGCATAAACTTCTATGCTGTCACCTGTATCTTCACTTCTGCAATATAAGACTAAGTCTTTAGGATATAGAATAGTTTTAGAGGAACTATCAAACATAGTTTTAAAGAATTGGTTATCTAGATCGTTACCAGTAACTTCCAGTTCTTCGGCATCTAGTTCTAATCTGGGAAAACCAATCATAGCAGCTGGAAGTCCAGATATTTCATACTTATATCTAATCGACTGGTTGAATTGCATGACGTCATTACCCATTATTGTATATTCTCTTCCGCTGGTTCCCCACGGTCTACTTTGCCACATATTCATGATATAATATGAAGTTTCGATAGGATAATTCAAACCCTGTTCTTCATTAGAAGTTACAATTAATTCCTTACCATCATAGTATCGTATCTCAGTGATTATTTCTCCAGCTTCTATGTTGCATTCTACTCTATTATTTCCTAACTTAATAGTTAATAATTGCTTCGGGAAGTTACGTTCCTCAACTATAGTCTCCACATCAATGTCAGGATCTATATCTAGCATCTCATTGATGGTTAAAAATTCATCTATCTTAAGTCCTACTTCTGGAGGTAGATCCATTTATAGAAGAACCGGAGTAAAATTAGCTGTTATAGTCATATAAGCGCCGCTGTTGATAAGTAGACTGTTGAAACCATAAATGGAGCTATTATAGTAGGGAGTTATCTGGAATGTACTAGCGCTAACTCTAGTCACCACCCAATCTAGCTGATATGCAAAACCCGCAACATTATATCTTGTGTTTATTTCTATACCTGTACCTAGCGGATTACAATCGAAGCCATTATTTAAGACTACTTGAACATAATAATAGTTGGTGGTATCCATGGATACTGTGGCGCCCGGATATGAGGCTGAAATCACCGAGGCCGTAATAGGTATTCCACTACTGACTTTGAAGTTGACAGCCACTGGATATTGCATTTGACCTAGAACTACATTAGTAGGTCCTGTAGCTCCAACACCACCACTGTTGTAATATAAGGGACCATAAGTACCTTTATATAGTTGGTTGACTCCGAGACTAGTGTTACCTGTACCTAAACTTAAATAGTTGATATTAACTCCACTAGAGTTCAAAGTTATAGCATCAGTTGGAGATGAATTTAGCCATATTTGATGAGCTACAGTAGTAGCAGAAGTAATGGCCTTAACATATGTATGACTGGTACCATCATAGGGTGTTATCATGTAACCGTTATTCAAGCTAGGAGTATAAAAATACATATTAGAATAACCTATTCCTGTAGCTCCTATGAAGGTAATATCAGAACCCGAAGTAGCATAATGAGTGTTGGATTTAAATGGAGTAGTTGAGTTAACTACAACACCATTAGGCCCTGATATTTCAAGTACATCTTGGTAGCCATTAGGAGGCCACTTTTGCTGAAACCTAAACCCCAAACTTGTGGTAGAATTGGTATCTGTAGTATACATAGTTACCCAACCATTACTTTTATCAAGCTTTTGGTAGAAAGATGCTGAATTTCCAGAGCCATCGTAGTAATAATTTATAGCGTTATAGATCTGATCTGAACGTCCTGATATTTGAGTAGATCCATACAGATATTGCCTCCACATAGGGAAGCTAGTTTCTCCATAAGCATAGATAGCATGATAACTAGAGGTAGAACCTGAACCTGCATAACCAAACTCTTGTTGTATAGCATTATAGCTGCTAGCGTTTTGACCTAACACATTTATAGCAACTCCATTAGTTGTTAGGGCTGTAGCAATATTAGTTTGCAAAGTGCTGGTACTCGTATTAACAGAATCTGTGATGTTAACATTAGTGAATGTAGGACCTGATACAGTTGCAACAGTACCAGAAGATAAGGAACTAGAATTAATATTTAAACCTGCATTGTAGATACCTGCAGGTCCCGTAGGCCCAGTTCTGCCTGTTGGTCCTGTAACACCTTGAATACCCTGAGTTCCTGTTGGTCCTGTAACACCTTGAATACCCTGAGTTCCTGTTGGTCCTGTAACACCTTGAATACCCTGAGTTCCTGTTGGTCCAATAGTTCCTGTTGGTCCTGTAACACCTTGAATACCCTGAGTTCCTGTTGGTCCTGTAACACCTTGAATACCCTGAGTTCCTGTTGGTCCCGTAACACCTTGAATACCCTGAGTTCCTGTTGGTCCCGTAACACCTTGAATACCCTGAGTTCCTGTTGGTCCAATAGTTCCTGTATAACCAGTTACACCCTGTATACCTTGAATACCCTGAGTTCCCGTAGCACCTTGAGGTCCTGTATAACCTTGAATACCTTGAGGTCCTATATCACCAGTATCACCCTTCATTCCTGTATAACCTTGAGGTCCAATAGATCCTGTATAA
>Ga0310915_10000955_pt1 | contig 14536 bp, 8 predicted proteins | sample GREbulkMGAN111_FD_202508 | JGI IMG/M metagenome (GOLD analysis project Ga0310915, IMG submission 202508) | Lab enrichment of tropical soil microbial communities from Luquillo Experimental Forest, Puerto Rico - GRE.bulkMG.AN111 | ecosystem: Environmental > Terrestrial > Soil > Tropical forest >...
AGTTTGCCGGGCGCAATGACGTACGGACATTTTTCGTGCGGGCTTTTTTCGTGCGGTCTTGGGGCAAACCATGTCAGACGTGATCGTGGCGATGCGTCGGACACTGCTGTCGTGCACAGCGCTGGTGCTGCCGTCCAGCCGCGCGGCTGCAGCCGGCGACCTGCGCCTGCCGCATGCGGTCACGACCTTCTTCGACCTCAACCACCAGGAAGTTGCGGTCTTGACCACGGCCATGGCGTTGCTCGGCTTCTCCGTGGTGGCGGCGATCCTCCTGATGCGAAACCGCGTCCGCGCCGCCCGCGCAGAGGCGAAGCTGCGCGCCGACATCGCCGAACTGCAGGTGCAGGCCGATTCCTACCGCGCCCTGCTGTTCGCGGAACCGCAGGTCCTGATCTCCTGGGCAGCCGGCGGCAATCGCCCAAAGATCTCGGGCGACGCCTCGCTTCTGCTGCAGCACGACACACCGCAACGGATTCTCGCCTTCGGAACCTGGCTGCCGCCGGAGCCGGCGCTGCAAATGGACCATGCCGTTGACGCGCTCCGCGAGACCGGCGAAAGTTTTCTGTTCCACCTGACCACCACCGCCGGCCACGCCATCGAGGCGATGGGTCGCGCGATCGGCGGCCAGGCCATTGTCCGGATTCGCGAGCTTTCGGGCCTGCGGCGGGAGCTGGCGGAGACGAACCATCGGTTGAAGGGTCTGATGGAAGAGACGGAGATGCTGCGCGGCTTTGCCGCGACCGCGCCCTGGCCGATCTGGGCCAAGGGCGCCAAGGGCTCCCTGACCTATGCCAATGCCGCCTACGCCCAGGCGACCGAAGCCGCGACCGTCCACGACGCGATCGACCGCAATCTCGAACTGCTCGGCACCGCCGACCGCGCCGACATGGAGCGCACGCTCGGCGCGACCGCCGCCTTCGCCGCACGGCTTCCGATCGTGGCGCGCGGCGAGCGGCGGATCTACGACGTACGCGCGACCAATGTCGGCGGCGGCAGTGTCGGCATTGCGCTCGATGCCAGCGAGGCCGACGCATTGAGCTCGGCGCTGGTGCGGATGGCGGAGGCACATCGCCGCACGCTCGATCAATTGTCCTCGGGCGTTGCCGTGTTCGACGGACAGCGGCGGCTTGCCTTCTATAACGATTCGTATCGCAGGCTGTGGGACCTCGAGCCCGCCTTCCTCGACTCCAACCCAGACGACGCAACGGTGCTCGACCGGCTGCGCGCCGCACGCAAGCTGCCCGAGCAAGCCGATTTCCGCGCCTGGAAGGCGAAGCTGCACGAGGCCTATCGCGCGATGGAGCCTGCCAAGGACACCTGGTATCTGCCTGACGGGCGCGCACTCAGCGTCGTCACCACGCCCAACCCGGAAGGCGGCGTCACCTATCTGTTCGACGACGTCACCGAGAGTCTCGACCTGGCACGGCGGTTCGACCGCCTGATCCGCGTCCAGCGCGAAACGCTCGACAGCCTTGCCGAAGGCGTCGCGGTGTTCGGCAGCAACGGCAAGGCGCAATTGTTCAACCCGGCCTTCGCCAAGATGTGGAAGCTGTCGCCGGACGCGCTGCGCGAGGAGCCGCATGTCGACACGGTGGCGTCCTGGTGCAGGCCGCTGTTCGACGATGCGAAAGGCTGGCGCGCGATCCACGAGGCGATCACCGGCATCGAGAACCGCAACGACCTCTCGCTGAAGCTCGAGCGCAAGGACGGCAGCGTGCTCGACTGCATGAGCCGGCCGCTGCCCGACGGCGCCACCATGCTGACCTTCCAGGACATCACCGACACCGAGAATGTCGAGCGGGCGCTGCGCGAAAGCAACGAGGCGCTGAGGGCCGCCGATCAGATGAAGATCGATTTCGTGCACCATGTGTCCTATGAGCTGCGGGCGCCGCTCACCACCATCATCGGCTTCGCCCATTTCCTTTCCGATCCCTCGACTGGCCCGCTGACGCCGAAGCAGGCCGAATATCTCGACTACGTCACCAAATCGACCAACGCGCTGCTCGCGCTCACCAACAACATCCTCGACCTCGCTACTATCGACGCCGGCGCGATGAAGCTCGAACTCGGCCCGGTCGATATCGGCAAGGCGATCGCGGCAGCCACCGAAGGAATTCAGGACCGTCTCGCCACCGATCGTATCCGCCTGAAGGTCGAAATCGCTCCCAACATCGGCAGCTTCGTGGGCGACGAGCGGCGCGTGGTACAGGTGCTCTACAATCTGCTCGCCAATGCGGTCGGCTTCTCGCCGCAGGGCTCGACCGTTGGCGTCAGTGCCCGTCGCACCGAGCGCAACGTCGTCTTCACCGTGACGGACTCCGGACCCGGCATTCCGCCTGACGTCAAGGACAAGGTGTTCGACTGGTTCGAGAGCCATTCGCAGGGGTCGCGGCATCGCGGCGCCGGCCTCGGCCTGTCCCTGGTGCGCTCCTTTGTCGAACTGCACGGCGGCAAGGTGCGCGTCGATTCGACCGTCGGTAAAGGTACGACAGTCACCTGCGACTTCCCGATCGACCAGGCCGCGCACCGCAACGCCGCGGAATGACGTCGCTTGCAACATTCTCGGTGGCGCTGTCGAACGAGGCGGCGACCGCGCATCTGATGGCCGACCTTGCACTTCTGATCGGCCCGGGCGACGTCATCACACTGACCGGCGATCTCGGCGCCGGCAAGACGGCGGCGGCGCGGGCATTGATCCGCTATCTCGCCGACGACGATGGCATCGAAGTTCCGAGTCCCACTTTTACGCTCGCGCAAACCTACGAACTCCCGTCGTTTCCCGTGCTCCACGCCGATCTCTACCGCGTCAGCGATGCGTCCGAACTGGACGAGATCGGACTATCGCCGCTCCCGGAAGCCACGGTAGCGCTCATCGAATGGCCCGAGCGCGCAGCCAGCGCGCTTCCCGCCGATCGGATCGATATTGCCTTGAGCCATCGCCCGGCGCTCGGTCCAACCGCGCGTGCAGCCGAGATCACGGGCTCCGGCAAAGGTGCAAGCGTCGTCGAGCGGCTGAGAACCTTGCGACAATTCCTGACGGAGGTCGGCTTTGTCGAAGCGAGGCGCCGACGCATGGCGGGCGATGCTTCGATCCGTTCCTATGCCCGCCTGATCCGGGACGACGGCGTTTTCATCCTGATGAACTTCCCGAAGCGGCCGGACGGACCTGCGATCTATGACGGCAAATCTTACAGCGCCGCAGTCCATCTCGCCGAGGACGTGAAGCCCTTTGTCGCCATCGCCAATGGCTTGCGCGGGCGCGGCTTCTCCGCACCGATGATCCATCACGCGGATATCGACGCCGGATTCCTGGTGACCGAGGATTTTGGCAATGCCGGTTTCGTCGACGGCGATCCACCCGGCCCCATCACCGAGCGGTATGAGGCGGCAACCGACATGCTGGCCGCGCTGCACCGTCAAAGTCTTCCGGACCGGCTGCCGCTGGTGCCGCATGTCGACTATGCGATTCCCGTCTTCGACATCGAAGCCTGGCTGGTCGAGATCGGCTTGATGCTCGAATGGTATCTGCCGGATCGCGGCGCTCGGCCGAGCGACACGCTGCGCACCGAATTCGTCGCCATGTGGCGCGAACTGTTGCAGAAGCCTGCCGCAGCGGCCAAAACCTGGGTGCTCCGCGATTTTCATTCGCCGAACCTGATCTGGCTCGGCGAACGCGACGACATCGCGCGGGTCGGGATCATCGATTTTCAGGACGCTGTGCTCGGGCCGGCGGCCTATGATCTGGTATCCCTGTTGCAGGACGCCCGCGTGGACGTGCCGGAACAGCTCGAGCTCATGCTGTTCACCCGCTACATCAAGGCGCGCCGGGCGGGCGACGCGAAGTTCGACCCTGCCGATTTCGCCGCGCTCTATGCCATCATGTCGGCACAGCGCAACACGCGGCTGCTCGGCACCTTCGCGCGGCTGAACCGCCGCGACGGCAAGCCGCAATATCTCAAGCACCTGCCCCGGATCTGGACCTATCTCAGTCGTTCGCTGGCGCATCCGGAGCTGGACCCGGTGCGGGCCTGGTATGAGGCCCATGTGCCCGCACCCGCTTCCTGAAAGGACGAATTTACCGCCTGTTAGTCGACCGCCCATTAGTCTGCGGGAGGCCGCGCTGCCGACGCACCGGCCATCTGCGAGAGGCTGGAGCGAAGACATGGCGAGCAAGGGCGACCGCGTCACCTTCGAGCGCGGGATTCCTGAGCATATGATGGGAATCGACGGCACCTGGCGGCGCGATTGCACAATGGAGGACGTGTCGGAGACCGGCGCGAAACTCACTATCGAGGGATCGGTCGAAGGCCTGCACCTGAAGGAATTTTTCCTGCTCCTGTCGTCCACCGGGCTCGCCTATCGCCGTTGCGAGTTGTCCTGGGTCAATGGCGACCAGATCGGCGTCACCTTCCTCAAGCAGGGCGACAGGAAGCGGAAGGCGGGACGCCGCGCGCCGGAGGAGGCCTGAAACCTGCCGGATCCCCGCGCGTCGCACAGCCGTCATCCGACACCGCTATGGCGTCCAGGCCATGCGTCCGCCGAATCGCCGTGATATGATTCGCGGCAAGCAGAAGACAGGTTCGAGACAGTTTTGGAAAATGCCCGTCAGCCCCACTAAAGCCATGGTTCTTGCCGCCGGCCTCGGCCTGCGCATGCGTCCCCTGACCGACCATTTGCCGAAACCTCTGGTGCGCGTCGCAGGCCGCCCCCTCCTCGACCACGTCCTTGACAAGCTCGCCGCCGCAGGCGTCGCCGAAGCCGTGGTCAACGTGCATTACCTGCCCGACCAGATCATCGATCACGTGGCCTCTCGCAAAAAGCCGCATGTCATCATTTCGGACGAGCGCAACCAGGTGCTCGGAACCGGCGGCGGTGTGGTCAAGGCCCTGCCGCTGCTGGGCCCGGCGCCGTTCTTTCACGTCAACTCGGACACGATGTGGATCGACGGCGTGCAGTCCAATCTTGCACGGCTTGCGCACGTCTTCGATCCCGCGCGCATGGACATCCTTTTGCTGATGGCGCCGACCGCGAGCAGCATCGGCTATTCCGGCCGCGGCGATTACGCCATGCTGCCTGATGGCGCGCTTCGCAAGCGGCGCGAACATCAGGTGGTGCCGTTCGTCTATGCGGGCGCGGCGATCCTTTCGCCGAAAATCTTCGCGGAAGCGCCAAAGGGCGAATTTTCCTTGACGAAAATGTTCGACGCCGCCAACGAGCAGGAGCGGCTGTTCGGGCTCAGGCTCGACGGCGTCTGGATGCATGTCGGCACGCCGGACGCGATTGCCGCCGCGGAAGAGGCGTTCCTGGAAAGCGTGGCGTAGCGCCCCCTGTCGTCCCGGCCAAGCGGCAGGCTCGCGACCCATAACGTGCTTAAGTGGCTGGGTCACCATTTTCCCAACAGGACGACATTGTGGATTGTGGGATGCGTGCGCAACCCGACCCTGCCCCATGACCAACCTCCAATCGCTCCCTATATTGGCGCCTGACTCTTCCGAATCAGGCAGCCCATGCGCGTTTTCAGTGTCCCTCTCTCCGCGCCGTTCCTGCGCAGCGTGATCGCCGCGTTGATCGACGGCAGGCTGGTCGAAGGATTTGAAGCCCGCGCCAATCCCGCAAAACTTGCCGATGCGACGCTCTATCTGCCGACGCGGCGCGCGGTTCGCGTCGCTCGCGAGGTGTTCCTCGAGGAATTGAAGACGGATGCAGCCGTGTTGCCGCGCATCACGCCGCTCGGCGACATCGACGAGGACGAATTGGCCTTTGCCGAGGAGGCCGAGCAATTTGCCGGCGCGGCGGCGATGGACATTCCTCCCAGGCTTGGCGAACTCGACCGCCGACTGACGCTCGCCAAGCTGGTCGCGGCCTGGTCCAAGGGCGAAGTGCTGGCGCCGCTCGTGGTCGGAGGTCCCGCATCGACGCTTGCGCTCGCTTCCGACCTTGCGCGTCTGATGGACGACATGGTGACACGCGGCGTGGCGTGGGAGGCGCTCGACGGGCTGGTGCCCGATCAGCTCGACCAATACTGGCAATATTCACTTGAGTTCCTGCGCATCGCACGAAAGCTCTGGCCAGATCATCTCGCCGAGATCGGCAAGATCGAACCGGCGGCGCGACGCGATCTGTTGATCGAAGCGGAGGCCGCGCGGTTGAGCGTGCATCACAAGGGGCCGGTCATTGCCGCGGGTTCGACCGGTTCGATGCCGGCAACGGCGAAATTCCTCCACGCCGTGGCGCAGCTCAAGCAGGGCGCGGTGGTATTGCCGGGGCTCGATGTCGACCTCGACGAAGACGCCTGGCAGGCGATCGCCGGGGAGAGGGATGCACACGGCAAGTTCACCGCGCCTCCCGCCTCCAACCATCCGCAATTTGCGATGCATGCGCTGTTGCAACGCTTCGGCCTTGTGCGCGACGACGTCGAGATTCTCGTCCCGCCTGCGCCGCACGGACGTGACACCCTGTTGTCGGAAGCCATGCGCCCCTCCAATGCCACGGCGGAATGGCACGCGCGGCTCAAGCAGCCCGGGACCGCCACGAAGATTTCGGCAGGCATGGACCAACTCGCCGTGATCGAGGCGCCAAATGCGGAAATGGAAGCGCTCGCCATTGCCGTCGCCATGCGCGAGGCGCGGCATCTGGACAAAACGGCGGCACTGGTCACGCCAGACCGAGCGTTGGCGCGCCGCGTGATGGCCGCGCTCGAGCGCTGGAATCTCGATTTCGACGATTCCGGCGGCGATGCCCTGATCGAGACGCCGGCCGGGACTTTTGCCCGGCTTGCGGCGGAAGCCGTCGCCAAGGGGCTGGAGCCGCCGACCTTGCTGGCGCTGCTGAAACATCCGCTGCTCCGGCTCGGCCGCAACGGGAATGCCTTCAGTGGCGCCATCTCCTCCCTCGAGCTTGCGCTGTTGCGCGGGACCCGTCCGCAAGCGGGCACGGCAGGCCTCGCCCGCGAATTCGCGCGCTTCCGCGAAGAGCTCGACAAATTGCATCGCGGCGAGATTTCATCGCTGCATCGATCCGAGCCGCGGGCTCGCCTGAAGGGTCATGAACTCGATCGCGTACAGTCGTTGATCGTCGCCTTGCAGAAGGCGCTCGCGCCGTTCGAGGGTCTCGCCGCGCTCAAGCCGCATGATTTTGCCGAGCTTGCGGCGCGGCACCGCGAAATTCTGATCGCCCTGTCGCGCGACGAGAGTGGTGTGGCCGTCGCCTTCGAGGGGCAGGACGGGCTGGCGCTCGCAGCGGCGCTCGACGATCTGCTTGCGGAGAGCAAGCTCAGCGGTCTGCCGGTTGCGTTGGCGGATTATCCCGACGTGTTTCAGACGGCCTTCGCCGATCGCGCGGTACGGCGGGTAGAAAAGCCGGGCGCGCGGCTGCACATCTATGGCCCTCTGGAATCGCGGCTGATGCGGACCGACCGCATGATCGTCGGCGGTTTGATCGAAGGGATATGGCCGCCGACGCCGCGCATCGATCCCTGGCTGAGCCGCCCGATGCGGCATGAGCTCGGGCTCGATCTGCCGGAGCGGCGCATCGGCTTGTCGGCGCACGATTTTGCGCAGCTCCTCGGGACCCCCGATGTGATCCTCAGCCATGCGGCCAAAGCCGGCGGCGCTCCGGCAGTCGCCTCGCGATTCCTGCATCGGCTTGAGGCCGTCGCCGGCGAAGCGCGCTGGAACGATGCGAAGCTTGCGGGCGAGCGCTATGTGCGTTTCGCGCAAGAGCTCGATCGCCCCGATACGGTCAAGCCGATCACACAACCCGCGCCAAAACCACCGCGCGCCACGCGCCCGCTCAAGCTTTCCGTCACCGCGATCGAGGACTGGCTGCGCGATCCCTACACGATCTACGCCAAATATATCCTCAGGTTGGACGCGCTCGATCCCGTCGACATGCCGCTGTCGGCGGCGGACCGGGGATCGGCGATCCATGACGCAATCGGCGATTTCACCAAGGCATTCGCGGCAAGCCTGCCCGACGATCCCGCGCGCGTCCTGAAGGACATCGGCCAAAAATATTTCGCGCCTCTGATGGAGCGGCCCGAGGCGCGCGCGCTGTGGTGGCCACGCTTCCAGCGTATCGCCAACTGGTTCGCCGAATGGGAGATCGCTCGACGTGGCAATATCGACGCGATCGAGGCGGAAATCAGAGGCGAAATTCCGCTTCATCTCGGCAACGAGCGCATCTTTTTTCTCTCTGCGCGCGCCGACCGTATCGAGCGCCGCACTGACGGCACGTTCGCGATCCTCGACTACAAGACCGGTCAGCCGCCATCGGGCAAGCAGGTGCGGATGGGGCTGTCGCCGCAGCTCACGCTGGAGGCTGCGATCCTGCGCGAAGGCGGCTTCGAGGGGATTCCGGCGCGCGCATCGGTCGGCGAACTCGCTTATGTCAGGCTGAGCGGCAACAATCCGCCGGGAGAGCACAGGGCGCTGGAACTGAAGATCAGGCAGGGCGACACCGCGCAGCATCCCGATGCCGCCGCCGATTATGCACGCCAGCAGCTCGAAGCGCTGATCACGAAATTCGAGAACGAGGATGAGCCTTATCGGTCGCTGAACCTGCCGATGTGGACCAATCGCTACGGCACATATGATGACCTCGCACGGATCAAGGAATGGTCCGCAGCCGGCGGGTTGGGGATCGAGGAATGGTGAAGGCTCTGCGTTCGATCCCGGAGGCGGTCCGCGCGACGCAGGCTCGCGCGTCCGATCCGGCCTCATCGTCCTTCGTCTCGGCGAATGCCGGTTCCGGCAAGACGCATGTGCTGGTCCAGCGCGTCATCAGGCTTCTGCTCTCCGACGTGCCGCCGGAAAAGATCCTCTGCATCACCTTCACCAAGGCGGCTGCTGCCAACATGGCGGAACGGGTGTTTTCCACGCTCGGCCATTGGGTGACGCTCGACGACGCGTCCCTCGATGCCGCGATCCGCGAAGCCGGCATCGCGCATCCAAACGCGAAGATACGGAACAAGGCGCGCAAATTGTTTGCCAGCGCGCTGGAGACGCCGGGCGGCCTGAAGGTGCAGACCATCCACGCGCTGTGCACCCGCCTGCTGCAGCAGTTTCCGTTCGAGGCGAACGTGCCGGCGCGCTTTGCCGTGCTCGATGAGCGCGACCAGGCCGACATGATGGAGCGTGCCAATCTCAAGGTGTTTCTGGAGGCCTCGCGCGATCCGGAAAGCGCCGTCGGCCGCGCGCTTCTGACCGCGATGTCCGGCGCCGCCGACGTCACCTTCAAGGATGTCGTGCGCGAAGCCTGCCTGTCTCGCGACCACTTCCTGGCCTGGGTTGATACTGCAGGCAGCGCCGAGACGGCCACGGCCGAGATGGCGGCGGCGCTCGGCGTCACCCAGGACGATCGCATCGAGGATGTCGATCGCAAGATTCTGGACGGGCCATATCTGCCGCGGCGGCGCTGGGCCGAGATTGTCGACGTGCTCGACGCCGGCAACAAGTCCGAGCGCGAGCACGCGGCACGGCTGCGCGCGGCGTCGCAAACCTCTGGCGCCGATCAGGTCGACACATATCTCGGCGTGTTCTTCACCGACGACAAGACGCCGCGCAAGGCCGTGCTGACCAAAAGATTTTGCGACGACAACCCCTCGCTCGCGCGGTTGTTCGATGCGGAATGCGCTCGCCTGCCCGCGCTGATCGAAAAACGCCGCGCGCTCGTCGTGCGCGACCGCACCGAAGCCTTGCTGCATATCGCTACCGCGGCGGCAGCGAATTACCGGCGTGAGAAGGAGGAGCGCGGGCTGCTCGATTATGACGACCTCATCGACAAGACGCTGTCGATGCTCAGGCGCGTCTCGCCGGGCTGGGTGCATTACAAACTCGATCGCGGCGTCGACCATGTGCTCATCGACGAGGCGCAGGACACGAGCCCAGGGCAATGGGACATCATCGACCACATCATCTCCGAGTTCACGGCCGGCAGCGGCGCGCGCGACGGCGTGACCCGCACCATCTTTGCGGTCGGCGACGAGAAGCAATCGATCTTCTCGTTCCAGGGCGCCGCACCGCGCGAATTCGACCAGCGCCGCCGCACGTTGCAGCGGAAATTCACGGACGCCGGGCTGACATTTGATCCGGTGTCGTTCACCTATTCGTTCCGCTCCGGACCGGCGATCCTGCAATCCGTCGATCACGTGTTCCGCGATGAGGCGATCTATCGCAGCATTCATTCGGTCGACATCGGCTATCCGATCCACCATTCGCTTGCCGATGCCGGGCCGAGCCTGATCGATTTCTGGGAGCTTGCCCAAGCCGACGACCGGAACGACATCGAGGGCTGGCGCGCGCCGTTCGACGGCGTCTCCATCACCAGCGGCGAAGTCAAGCTCGCCCGCCGCATACAGGCGGAGATCAAGCGGCTGATCGACGGCGGCACCATGACGGGCCCCGCCGGCAACCGCAGGCGGCTTTCCCATGGCGACGTGCTGGTGCTGGTGCGCCGGCGCGGCAACGTTTTCGACGCGGTGATCCAGGCGCTGAAGCACGCCGGCGTCCCGGTCGCCGGCGCCGACCGGCTGAAGCTGACCGAGCACATCGCGATCATCGACCTGATGAACCTCGCCGACGCGCTGCTCTTGCCGCAGGACGATCTTGCGCTTGCGGTCGCGCTGAAAAGCCCGCTGTTCGGCCTTACCGACGACGACCTGTTCGCGCTCGCCTGGGAGCGCAAGACAAGCTTGCGTGCGTCGCTCGCGCAGCAAGCGGCGACGAACGAGAAATTCCGAAATGTCGAGAACAGGCTCGCGCAGTGCGAGCGCTATTTTGCGCATATGACACCGTTCGCGTTCTACGCCTGGCTGCTCGGCGGCGACGGCGGAAGAGCGAGGATCCTGAAGCGCCTCGGTCATGAGGCCAATGACGCGCTGGATGAATTTCTCGAACTCGCCCTGAACTATGAACGCAAGGCCCCGGCGTCGCTGCAAGGCTTTGTGGCCTGGCTGCGCGCAGCCGACACCGAGGTGAAGCGCGACATGGAAATCTCGCGCGACGAAGTGCGCGTCATGACGGTGCACGGCGCCAAAGGACTGGAAGCATCGGTCGTGTTTCTGGTCGACACCACCTCATCGCCGTCGGACACGCAGCGGCTGCGGCTGATCCAGTTGCCGCGCGGCAATGACGGAGAGGTCGTGGTCTGGGCCGGCAAGATGGCCGACGATCCCAAAGTGGTCGCCAACGCGCGCAGGGCGATGCTTGAGGAAACCGAGGACGAATATCGCCGTCTGCTTTATGTGGCGATGACGCGCGCCGCCGACCGGCTGATCGTCGCAGGCTGCAAGCCCGGCAACAGGAACAATGTGCGAAAGCTCTGCTGGTACGATCTGATCGAGACGGGTCTCACGCGCTCCGGCCTCAACGAGCAGATTATCGACACGGCTGAAGGTCCGGTGAAGCGCTTTGCACATTCGGAAGATGTCGCGGCCAATGCGGGCGCTGCGGCCGCGACGGTCGGGGCGGTACGAAGCGAGCTTCCGGCATGGTTGCGCGCTCCGCTCGGGCCGCAAGCGTCGAACGCGGCACTGCTGCGTCCCTCCGATGCCGGCGCTGGCAGTCACGGGATCAGAACGAGTGAGACGCTTTTCGAGCGGGCGCGGGCTTTGCAGCGCGGCACGCTGGTGCATCGTCTGTTGCAGTCGCTCCCCGACATCGCCGTCGCGCGACGTCGTGACAGCGCGATCCGATTTCTTGAGCGCAACGCGGCGGCATGGAGCGCAGGCGAGCGTGAAGAGCTCGCACAAAAGGTGCTGGGCCTGATTGCCGATCCTCGCTTTGCGCCTGTGTTCGGCGAAGGCAGTCGCGCCGAAGTCGCCATCGTCGGACGGCTCGCGCTGCCGGGACGGCCCGAGGCGCTGGTGTCCGGACAGATCGACCGGCTGGTGGTGACGGACAACGATGTGCTGATCGTCGATTTCAAGACGAATCACAGCCCGCCCCGCACCGCTGCGGAGGCGCCAAGGGGCTATGTGCGCCAGCTCGCCCTCTACCGCGCCGTGCTGTCGAGGCTTTATCCCCAATGCGCCGTCCGCGCCGCGCTACTTTGGACGGAAACCACTGAATTCATGGAGATTTTTGCCCCCGCGCTGGACGCGGAACTGGCATTCGCAGGATGCGAACTTGACCCGGCAACGCCTCGTTCATAGGTTTACACTCATCATTGCAGGCGCGAATCTCTTAGGCCGTTAGCGCGCCGCTCTCTCCAACCAAACGAGGTATTCCATGGCCGTTGGCAAGGTTTCTGACGCCAATTTCGAGGCCGAAGTGCTCAAGGCGACCGGCCCTGTGGTGGTGGATTTCTGGGCCGAATGGTGCGGTCCGTGCCGCATGATCGCCCCCGCACTCGACGAGATCGCCGGCGCGATGGGCGATAAGGTCAAGATCGTGAAGCTGAACGTCGACGAGAGCCCGAAGACGGCCTCGAAATACGGCGTCATGTCGATCCCGACCCTGATGATCTTCAAGGGCGGCGAGATGGCTTCTCGCCAGGTCGGCGCTGCGCCGAAGCAGAAGCTGCATCAGTGGATCACCGCTGCGGTCTGAGTCGACGCTTCCAGGATTGCACCACGGCCGGCCATCGCGCCGGCCGTTTTGTTTCATCAAAGCGCATGGTCCGGCTCTATTTCGGCGGCGTGCCGTTCAGCGCCAGTACGGGACCCGCGAGATAGAGCGAGCCTGTGATCAGGATGCGCGGCGGCACTTCATAGGCAAGTCCAGCGAGGCGCCGCAGCGCCGCTTCGGTGGAGCCGGCGATCTCCACGCGCATGCCGAGCGAGCGCGCCGCATCGGCGAGCCGGTCGGGTTGCATCGCATTGTCCTGATCCGGAATCGGGACCGCGATAATGTGTCGCGTCAGTCCGGCAAAATTGGCGAGGAACGCGCCGGCATCCTTGGTCGCCATCATGCCGACGATCACGACCAGCGGCCGCGACACCCGCTCTTCAAGGTCGCCGAGCGCGGCTGCGACCACCCGACCACCGTCTGCGTTGTGACCGCCATCGAGCCAGATCTCGCAGCCCCGCGCTCCGAATTGTGCCAGCCGACCGGACGAAAGCCTCTGCATCCGCGCGGGCCACTCGGCATTGACGATGCCCTCGAACGCGGCGTGCGGAATCCTGATCGCATCGATGGCGCGCAGCGTGGCAATGGCAAGCCCCGCATTGTCGAACTGGTGCCGGCCGAACAATTTTGGCGCGGCGAGGTCCATCAGGCCACGATCGTCCTGATAGACCAGCCGCCCGCGTTCGACACCGACATGCCACTCCTGGCCTGCGGCGTGGAGCGGCGCGCGCTGCCGTCTTGCCTGCTGCTCGATCACGCACATCGCCTCGGGTGCTTGCTCGGCTGTTATCACCGGCACCCCTCGCTTGATGATGGCGGCCTTCTCGCCGGCAATCGCGGTGAGCGTGTCGCCGAGATACTCGGTATGGTCCATGCCGATCGGCGCGATCGCACAGGCGAGCGGATTGTCGATCACATTGGTCGAATCGAGCCGGCCGCCGAGACCGACTTCCAGGATCAGCATGTCGGCCGCATGTTGCGCGAACAGGCAAAAAGCCGCAGCGGTCTTCGCTTCGAAGAATGTGATCGGCGCGCCGGCATTGACGCGCTCGCAATGCTCCAGCGCGCCACATAATTCGTCGTCGCCGACGAGCGTCCCGCCGAGGCGGAAACATTCGTTGATGCGCAAGAGATAGGGCGAGGTGTAGGCGTGGACCTTGAGGCCTGCGGTTTCCAGGATCGCGCGCAAGTAGGCGACCGTCGAGCCCTTGCCGTTCGTGCCGGCGACGTGGATGACCGGCGGCAGCTTCCGTTCGGGATGATCGAGCCGATCCAGCAAGCGATGCATGCGCTCGAGGGACAGGTCGATGCGCTTCGGATGCAACTGCGACAGCCGCGCGACCACTTCGTCGAGCGGCGTTGGCGATTTGGCGGCGGGCGCGTTCACGCGTAGGGCGCAGCCGGCGCCGTTTCGGGCGCCGATACGATTGCGGCTGCCGGAACCAGCGGCGCCGCCTTCGGCGCCGTCTCGATCGCCGGCGACCTGGTCAACAGGCGGCACAGCCGCGCCAGCGTCGGGCGGAGATCGTGTCGGTGCACGACCATGTCGATCATGCCGTGATCGCGCAAATACTCTGCCCGCTGGAAACCTTCCGGCAATTTCTCGCGAATGGTCTGCTCGATCACCCGCGCGCCGGCAAAGCCGATCAGCGCACCGGGCTCGGCGATCTGGATGTCCCCGAGCATGGCATAGGAGGCGGTGACGCCGCCGGTGGTCGGATTGGTCAGCACAACGATGTAGGGCAGTTTCGCCTCGCGCAGCATCTGCGCTGCAACCGTCGTGCGCGGCAGTTGCATCAGCGACAGGATGCCCTCCTGCATGCGCGCGCCGCCGGAAGCGGCAAACACGATGAACGGTGCTTTCTTCTCGACCGCAAGCTCGAACCCGCGAACGATGGCTTCGCCTGCGGCCATGCCGAGCGAGCCGCCCATGAAATCGAAATCCTGCACGGCGATAACGACAGCCGCAC